>JGI20170J14366_1000533_pt1 | contig 16128 bp, 15 predicted proteins | sample TergutNc150P3_FD_14366 | JGI IMG/M metagenome (IMG submission 14366) | reverse complement strand
CATCCGTCAGGCTGGATAGAGGTAAATCCCGCTTTGGAAAAAGACCCGACAGGTATTGCGGCGGGCTTCGGCGTGAACGGAAGAACCGCCAACCCGGGAAACGGAGACGCCGCAGCGGCTATCGCCAACATACGAAACAATCCCGTAATGGTAGGACGTTTTAAGACATTTGACGATTATTTCGCAAACTCGGTAGGAAATATCGCTTTAATGGGCGAACAGTCAAAAACAGCGTTGGCTACAGAGAACGAGATAATGAGATCTTTACGCGATATGAGACAGTCAATTTCAGGCGTAAATATAAACGAAGAACTTGCGGATATGCTGAAGTTTCAGCATGGATACAACGCGGCGGCAAGATTTATCACAACAGTTAATTCAATGTTGGATACATTAATCAATCGAATGGGCGTATAACGCCTGATAAATAGGAGTCAGGAGGAATAATTATGAGAAGGATATCAAGCGACATGCCGAATTCCGACATGAATTTTTACATGAGACGCCAAGAAGAAAGAGTGAATAACATTGAAAATCAAATCGGCTCTGAAAACAGAATTCACAGTTTAAGAGACGATCCTATCGCCGCTTCCCATGCCGTAAGGTATGAGTCGTATCTTGCCCGTCTTAACCGTTTTGAGGAAAACACAAAAAAGGCAAAAGAACATCTTGATAATACTCATGATTATTTATATGAGACCACAAGCATTATACAAAGAGTAAGAGAACTTGCCGTTCAGGGCGCAAACGGAAATTATTCCCCTGATGATCTTAAAATAATGGGAATGGAAGTAAATGAGCTTTTAAAAGAACTTGTTAAAATATCAAACGCTACAGGTCCCGATACAAGACAGATGTTTGCCGGCGACAAAGTTTATACGGAACCTTTCAGAATTGTGGAAGGAACTATAGAAGGCGGAGAAGATACCGTAATAAAACGGGTTGAATACAGAGGATCAGGTCCTACCAGAAGAGTTGAAATCGGCGACAATATGTTCCTTGATATTGATTTGGGTGGAGACGAAGCTTTTTGGGCGGAAAGAATGCATATTTTTTCAACAACGGACGCTACAGATTACAGAGTGCAGGAACAGGGAGCTTTTTTTCTTGACGGCATAGAAATCCCCGTTAACATCGGTGATACACTGCCTTCGATAGTCGCAAAAATAAACGATTCGGCGGCTCCTATAAAAGCATACGTTGATCCTGTGACAAGAGGTTTGGTTCTAGAAGGCACAAGCGCCCATCTTATCCGGGCGGAAGACAAAGTAGGCGGGGCGACTGTATTGCGTGATTTGGGAATAATCAACGGTAACTTGCAGAATAACGCTCCCAACTGGAGCAATAACGCCAGAGTTTCAGGCGGTTCAATGTTTGACATGGTAATTCGTTTAAGAGACGGGCTTTACAGGGGAGATCAGGATTTTGTAGGAAGTCAGGGAATTGGGGGAATTGATCTTGCGCTGAATAATGTTACAATGAGGTTGGCGGATGTAAGCGCCCGAAAGGAAAGAGCGGATTTCGCGTGGCAGAGAATTAACGCGCAAATCCCGAATGTAACAAATATGCATGGACGTGAAACAGGAGTCGATATGACAGACGCCGCTATGAACTTGAAAATGGCTCAATTCGCTCATCAGGCGTCGTTACAGACAGCGGCAAAAATTCTGCCGCAGACATTGCTCGATTTCCTGAGATAAAGGAGTAAAGAATGAAAGTTGATACTAAAGCCTATGGTCCTATGGAAGTTGACGAGAAGCAGAAAATAAGCATCCCCCAAGGGCTTTTTGGTTTTGAAGACGACATTGAATATGTGTTACTCGACTCGGAAAATCCGTCTTTTTATTGGCTTCAATCAGTAAACGACAAAGAAATAGCGTTTGTGCTTATAAACCCTTTTTTATTCCGCAAGGATTACGAGGCGAATGTAACAAACGAGGATCTTGCGGAAATCGGAATTAAATCTCCCGATAACGCTCTTGTATTTGTAATTGTAACGATCCCGCAGGACGGCGGTCCGATGACCGCTAATCTTCAGGGACCGTTAATCATTAACAAAGAAAACATGACCGGGATGCAGGCGATTCTTTCCGACCCAAAATGGAAAACAAAGCATGACATCGTGGCTGAATTAAACTCACAAGGATAACAGGATGCTGATACTTTCAAGAAAAGTCGATGAAAGAATAATACTCGGCGATGATATAAAAATTTCAATTATCGAAATTCGAGGCGATCAAGTTCGCATCGGCATTGACGCTCCCAAAAAGGTAAAAGTTTTCCGTGAAGAAGTCTATACGGCAATTAAAGCGGAAAACAAAGAGGCGTTAAAGTCCGCTTCTGTTATACCGAATGTAGATTTCGGAAATTAAGTAAAAATCATTTTTTGTTTTTACATAAAAAAAGGCTGCTAATAGCAGCCTTTTTTCTAATACCTAAGTTTTGATTTAGAATATGTACATTCTTAAACCCATTATAACGTGCGGTATTACTACTTTGATGCCTAATTTATCTGCGTCTGCGTCAGTTGGTACAAACCATAATTGTCCTTCTGTGAATAAGCTGAATGTTCTAAAGTTTTTCCGTTTTGGAATTTTCACTTTCGGGAACTCAACTTGGAATAATAAGGCGCTCATCCATGTAGATGTACCGCTGTTAGTTGCGATCTCGAAATAAGAGAAGTTAGCTCCAAAAGAGAATGACGCGTGCAACCAGTCAAAGTCCGGTCCCCATAATGAGCCAAGAGGCAGAGCGTAAATATTTGCAATAATCTTAACTCCAAATACGTTTCCGCCGTAACGCATTTCCTTATCATCACCGGTAAGAGCATTCCATAAACTTTGAGTCATAATACCATATTGTCCTTGAATTTTTACATTGTCGTCAAAGAAGCTTAATCCAAGCCCAAAGTCAGTATATGTCGCTCCTCCGGCAAATATTGAAGGTACTTTTTCAGGGTTAATTTGCCTTATGAACGGCGGGATTATACCTTCAAAGTAAAGACCTTGCAGAAAGCCGGGGATTTCGTACATAGCTTTGTCTCCAATACGAAGGTGGTAAGAAAGGCTTACAAGTTCGATATCATCTGTAGCCGAAGCTGAATAAGTGATAGATTGGTTGTATCTGCTTCCGGCTTCCGGCGATATAAGGCGGATAACGGGATGTGTCTTGTCAATTTGTACCAACATTCTTGTTACAACATGTTCGCCGTTTTTCATTGTTGATCTAATAACGATGTAATGGTAACCTTCCGGCATTTCGCCGTCTTCAAGTCTGTAACGGTAATCAACGCCTTTTGCCAGAGCTCTGCTTGTTTTCATAAATGATCTTCCGTTATCAAAACTTATTTCCGTATAATCAGGCGTTTTTGCGAGTATGGCGGCTCTTATTTCTTTATCTGTCGATTTATCCGCAAGCAATTGTGCATCTTCGTCTGATAATATATAACCTGTTCTTCCGCTCAAATAAGCTCTGTCATAAGAAAATTCAGCGTATTTAAAGCTGTCTATCGTTACCCACGGTCCGCCTTCCCTGTAAGTTATATTGTACGGTCTTGATGAAATCAGAGTAGGTCCGCCGAAATTGCTAGTTATTGTAATCGCGTTGTTTCCGGTGTTAAGGTAGTCGCCGTTTAAGTTAAAGGCAAAGAATCCGGCGTCGTCAACCGTAGCGGTTTGCGAGTCGGAACCGTTTATTTTGATTGTTACAGTACCTGCGGGTGAAGAGCCGCCGGCATAGCCGTACAAGTTAAACTCGCCGCTTGTTTCTTCGTTCTCAAGAGGGTAGAGGATTTCTATGTAGTTTCTGAATGTTTGACGCGCCATTTGTACGTTGCGCGAGAAACGCGACATATTTCCGGCTCTGTCTACCGCGATAACAGCGACATTGTACTGTCCGTCAGCCATGGCGGAAATATCAATGTTTTCTTTTATCATCGAGTTTATGTCAAGTTTTCTTGATCTTAAGTTTGCCGGAATTGTAACTCCGTCCAAGCTTCTTAACTCAATGCTCGCTTCTTTAAGGTTCGGATCAAGCACGCGTCCCATTACGGAAATGTTTCCTACAGAAATTGAACCGTCGCCGGGACTGTCCAGAATGATTTCCGGTTTTGTATTGTCAACGTTGATCATAAACGCGTAAGTGGCGGGTATCTCGTATCTGTCCAATACTTTTATGAATACTACGTGAGGTCCGTCTTTTAATATTGTCGTGTTAAACTGATAATTCCATTGAATGGTTTCCGCCGCTGTTCCGAAGTTCCCTTTAATCAGATTATAGGTATTTCCGTTATCAACAGAAGCTCTTACTTCTTTAATACCGTTACGGTCAAAGGCGGTTCCGGTAAGCTGTACGCCTTCTTTTAATACCGTATCATAAAGAGGATACGTCATTGTCGCCGTAGGTTCTGTTAAAGATACACGGAATTTGCGCGTTGTAGTTGCGCTTTTTACGCCGTAAATATCTTCCGCGATTATTGTTACTGTATGTTCGTTATCTGTCAAAGTTGACAGAGCGACGGGGATAGAGAAACCGTAAGCGGCTTCTTCCGTATTCCATGGTTTTGAGTCAATTCTCCATTGAAAACCTTTTATGCCGTCGTCGTCGAACATAACGCCCGAGACTATAAAGTCGTTTGTTATTACTTCATTGTCCTGCGGAAGAATTATCTGTACTGTGGGAATATCCATTTGCTGATCAATAACAAATGACCATACGCTTACGTCGCTTGAGTTGCCGGCTTTATCAATAAATGTAAAGCGCATATTGTTATCAAGCGGCATTTGAAGCGAATCCATTAATATTTCAAAGAATTTTGGCAAGTAATCGCCATCCCACTTGCTGTCGTTATATATTTCTCTAGCGGGAGAAGAGGCGTTTCTGCGGTATGAAACTGACTGTATAACGCCTGCTTCTTCCGCGGAAAACGCCATGCGTATTGTTCCGTTTACTCTGGCTTCGGATATCGGCATAATTGTTTGCACTTGAGGAGCCAGAGTGTCTTTTAACACGGAAAAATCCGCGATTGAGTAAGCGCCGGATTCCGCGGTGGCTTTTATCAGTATATTAAGAGAACCGTCATTGGCGGCAGCAAGATCAAGCACTCTTTGAACATTTGTGTTAATTGGAGTACGCAGACCGGATATGTCGGCGGCGCTGAGAATCTTTTGCCATGTATCTCCCATATCAAAAGAATATTCTACGGCGCTTAATTTGCTTCTGCTTGCCAAGTTAAAGGTGACAGGGGTATTGCCTTTTACCCAACTGTAATTATTGATATTCTGCAAGGTAATCGCAGGCGGCGCTGATTCCAAAACTATTCTGAATTGAGGGTATGAAAATGAAGTACCGTCCGCGAAATCAAGTCTTAGGGTTAAAGGTCCGGCTTCGCCGTCGCCCGCGGCGTCAAGCGTAACCCGTCCGAATTGATCAACGTTTGTGCTTAACAAGTTGTTGCCCGTACCTTGTAAAGTAGCGTTTGTTATTTGTTTCGGGCTTATACCCAATAAAGTTTCTCCGGTTTTAAGGGATATAGTACGTCCGTCGGGAAGTATGGATTGTCTTACAAAGGTAAACGAATTTTGCGGATCATCGCCTGAAGACGATACAACATAAACAAATTCGCTGTATTTAAATTCTTTTCCCTGACGATCCGTTCCCGTCAATATAATTTCCAAAAGTCCTTCTGGAAGGTCAAGGGGAACAGGAACAGCCGCAGTAAATACGTCTTTTACGCCTGTCAATCTAACCTGTACCGGCATCATGGAACCAAAAGTAACTGTCGCAGACGCGGGAGCTGTTTGGGATTTGTAAGAAAGAAGCATCGTCATTCTTGGAACAGTTTTTAATTTCATACCTGTAGTAAAAACATCGGTTTTTGATACTCTTCCTTCGGGATATGTGATAGAAGCAATACCGGGTTGTATTAAAGAGCCGGAAACTACGATTCCTTTAACACTTACTTTATTTCCTGTTATGCCTGTGGTGTCTTTTGCCCAGACATCAAGACTGTGAGTTCCCGGGTCGGGAGTAGGAATGTAGAATTGGAAATACCCGTTACACGGTATTTCTGTGGCGGGAGCGCCGTTAAGCGAATAAAAAACGGAAGAAACACCGTCATCGTCCGTCACGTTCCCTTTTACAACAAGACCTACGGCATTATCAAGAACGCCTGTTACAGGAGTATTTAATTTTACTACAGGTAAATCCGAAAGCGGATCAAACTTGTATTTTTGTTTTGAAACAGTGGTGTTACCTGAAACATCAACCGCTCTAATTTCAACTTCGATTGCGTTTCCTTTAAACAGACGAGCGTCTACGGGAGTTGACCACCATTGGTTTCCGGGAAGCAGTTCAATTTCGCCTTGCGATGTCCCTGCTTTCCATGTTAATGATTTTAACCCTACAGGATGTTTCGCGTAACCTGCGATATTAAATATTCCGTTTATAACTGTAGTCGGTTCAGGATATATAATTTTTACATCCGGACCTATATTGTTTATAAATAATAGATGAGCGGCGGTTCCTACGCTGTCGTTTCCGTCTTTTGATTTAAACCAGATAACAACGGGTCCGTCTTCAAACTGTTTTGTGTTAAGATTAACTTCCCAAGCGCTAGTACCTGTTTTTTTATTTTTATTAACATTGAATTTTGAAGAAATATATTTCTCGCCGCCGTCGGTAGAATAACTGAAAGAAGCAATCCCGTTACCGTCAGCGACAGTACCGCTTAATCTGATATTGCCGGAAACAAGCGCGCCGACTTCGTGGCTTGTTACAATAATGTCAGGTTTTTTTCTGTCAAGCCGCCAATAAACAGTTGATATTTTTTTCTTTTTTTGCGGTACTTTCTGTCCGCTTGGATAAACGTCCGCGATACCGGAAAGATCATTTATATCGGTAGACCATGCTGTAACTGTATAATCTCCGTCCGTCCAAATCTCGCCGTCTGAAGTATCAAGGAAATAAGACCAGTAATCCGTTCCTGATGCTTTTACGCGAGTTACTTCTTCGCCTTTACCGTCAGTTCCGCGGTATACTGCGATTTCTACTTGTTTAATACCGTCGTCGTCAAAAGCTATACCGACGATATTCATATTACCCTGAACGCGCATATACGGCAGTGGATTAATAATAGTAGTTCTTGGAAGATCAGATTCCGGATCGAAATAAATATTATCCGGACCAGCAAGAGTAGTATTGCCGGCTCTGTCCTTGGCTTCTATGAAATAGTTATACTTCCCCGGCTTTCTTTCGGATATATCAAATGTATCTGTAAATCCAGAAGGATCTTCCGCATATTTGGATATATTTTCCTTTCTGCCGGCTGCCCAAAGAGTGGCGCTAAAAATTATAAGTAACGCACAAAATAAAAACCTTCTTATGTTCATTTTTTTCTCCTTTCACTTTCTTGAAGAAAAACTAAGAAGAACGACTTTAGAATGTGATATTAAACATAATTTTCGCCAAGAAATATTTTCTTTTTTAATTATAATACTAGTTTTCAAATTTTGCATTAAAAATTTAAAAAAAAATAACAAATTATTATTTATCGCTTGCCCAAAGAATATCTTTTGTGTATAATAACGATTATGGTAAATGTTCTTGTAAAAATCATTTTTCTGTAAAACAGTCCGCCTCTAGGGGCGGTTTTTTTATGCAAAATCGGGGAGGGTAGATGCTAAAGGGTAGATCCTTAATTGAGCCGGAAGATTTCTCACTAAGTGAGATGGAATTTCTTTTTTCATTGGCGGAAAAGATAGAAAATGACGAAAAATACCTCAGAAACAGCCAAAAAGGGCGTCTTTTAGCCACTTTGTTCTTTGAGCCCAGTACCAGAACCCGCCTTAGTTTTGAGGCGGCTATGCTCCGTTTAGGGGGTAATTTTCTTGGATTCGCCGAGCCGGGATCGAGTTCGGCGGTTAAAGGCGAGAGTTTGGCGGATACAATCCGCATGGCGGCAAGTTACGCCGACGCGATTGTTATGCGTAATCCCAAAGAAGGAGCGGCGCTCTTGGCTAGCCGTTATTCGACAGTTCCCGTGATAAACGCCGGGGACGGCGGGCATCATCATCCCACTCAAACGCTGACAGATCTTCTTACAATACGGCAATTATTGGGCAAAATAGAGAATTTTACCGTAGGTTTCTGCGGCGACCTTAAATTTGGGCGTACCGTTCACTCGCTTGCCAAGGCGCTTGCCCGTTATCCCAAGATAAAAATGATATTTATATCGCCAAAAGAGCTTGTTTTGCCTGAATATATTAAAAATATCTTAAAAAAGCAGAATGTAAAATTTGAAGAAAGAGAGAATTTAGAGAAATCCATGCCGGAAATGGACGTTTTGTACATGACTAGGGTGCAAAGGGAGAGGTTTTTTAACGAGGATGATTATATCCGCCTGAAAGACACTTATGTTCTAAACGCCGAAAAAATGTCCGCCGGAAAGGAAAAAATGGTAGTTTTACACCCTTTACCTCGTGTAAATGAGATTTCTGTGGAAGTGGACTCGGATCCTAGGGCGGCGTATTTTAAGCAGGCGAAATACGGAATGTATGTCCGTATGGCGCTTCTTGCTTCAGTTTTGGGGGCGGAAGATGTTAAATATTGACGAGATAAAAAACGGTATTGTTATAGACCATATTAAAGCGGGGTTGGGAATACGCATTTATAACTGGCTTAATCTTGATAAAGTTCCGTATAATGTCGCTTTTGTAGCCAACGCCAATTCCCAAATGTACGGAAAAAAGGATATAATAAAGATAGACAATACAATATCGATAGATTTTGATGTTTTGGGGTTAATCGATCCCAATATAACGGTGAGTATAATAGAAAATGAGCGTGTAAAAAAGAAAATCAAGCTGCAGCTTCCTCAAAAAGTGGAAAATGTGCTTATCTGCAAGAACCCTCGCTGTATCAGTTCTACCGAAAAATATCTGACGCATGTTTTTTATCTGGAAAACAAAGAACAGCGCACATACCGTTGTGAATACTGCGACGAGATTATCTCGGCGGGAGACTTCAAGTAATGTTAAATATAGATAGATTGTTTGAGAGCGTAGCCGAAAAGGGGCATGTTTGCGTTGGGCTGGACACGTCGGCGGACTATGTTCCCCCTGCGGAAAGGCGCGAGTCGGGAAACGACGCCGAGGCTGTGTTGGCTTTTAATAAAGCGCTTGTTGACGCTGTTTGCGATGTGTCCGCCTGTTTTAAGGTGCAGATAGCTTATTATGAGGAAATGGGGCTTGCCGGTCTTCGCGCCTACAGTGAAACGTTAAAATACATAAGAAGCAAGGACTGTCTTGCCATAGCCGACATAAAACGCGGCGATATTGCCGATACCGCCCTCCGCTACGCGAAAGCCCACTTTTCAGGCGATTTTGAGGCGGATTTTGTCACTTTAAGCCCCTATATGGGCATGGATTCCATTGAACCGTGGCTTAAAGAGGCGAAAAATTCGGGAAAAGGCGCTTTTGTCTTAATGCGGACAAGCAACGCCGGAATGAAAGATTTTGAGTACCTTGAAATTGGGGGCGGAAAACGTGTATACCATACTGTGGGCGACAAATTGTCGTCCCTCGACGCGAATTGTACGGGAAAAAAAGGCTACAGGCTTTTCGGAGTCGTAACAGGCTGTACTGAAAGCGATGAAGCGGCGCAAATTCGCAAGACTTACGCCGACCTTTTTTTCCTGATACCCGGGTACGGGGCGCAGGGAGGCAGCGCTAAAAACGCCGGTCTTTTATTAAAAGAGGGAAACGGCGGAGTAGTAAACGCTTCAAGGTCGATTATCACCTCATGGCAAAAGGAAGCCGATAATGAAAAAGCGGATAACAATTTTGCCGCCGAAAGCGCTCGCCGAGCTGTAATCAAGATGAGGGATGAAATTTTAATTGAGGCAGGAAATAAAAAATGAATATCAGCGTTTTATGCGAGCTTCAAAAAAACACGAATATTACAGATGATTATTTTATTATAGAATTTGGCTGGCAAGGTCCGTCTGTTAAAGCGGGACAGTTTTTTATGTTAAAACCCGTGTTCAGCAGTGTGTTTTTGGCTCGTCCTATCAGTGTCTTTGAATACAATCCGCAAAATAAAACAGTAAAATTTCTTATCTGCATAAAGGGCAAAGGAACGGAAGAGCTTTCTATATTGCGCCCGGGAGACAAAGTTCAGCTAACAGGACCGCTTGGAAATTATTGGGCGGATTTTCTGCCCGAGAACGGAAAAGCCGCTCTTGTGGGGGGAAGCGCCGGCGTCGCTCCGTTGGCGGCGTTAGTCGCGGAAAAACCGAATTACTATTTTCATTTTTTTGCCGGTTTTAAAAAAGGTTTTAAAGAGAAAGAACATGAAAACGCCATTGTAGGCAGCGCGTTAAAAGCGAATAAATTTACAATTTCCGCGGAAGACGGGGGAAACGCTCTTAACGGCAGAATAGTCGATTTTATTTTTTCACCAACGGATTTTGACGTAATTCTGGGATGCGGACCTATGCCCATGATGAGCGCGTTAAAGAAAAAATGCGAAGCGCATGACGTTCCCTGTTTTTTGTCTATGGAAGGGCGTTTTGCCTGCGGAACAGGCGTGTGCCTAGGCTGTACAATAAGCACGGCGAGCGGAAACCGCAGAGTTTGCAAAGACGGTCCCATTTTTTCTTCCCGTGAGGTGTCATTTAATGAGTGATATTAACAACTATCAGGAAAATCAATGCGATATGTCTGTTGACATCGCGGGGGTCAAGTTGAGAAACCCCGTTATAGCGGCGTCGGGAACATTCGGCAAGGCAAGAGAGTATAATACTGTTTTTAACATATCGCTTTTAGGCGGAATATGCACAAAAGGACTCACTCTTCTTCCGAAAAGCGGGAATAAGGGAATACGGGTATGGGAAACGCCAAGCGGTTTAATTAATTCAATCGGGATTGAAAATTTCGGGATAAAAGCGTTTTTGGAAAACGACCTTGATTATATGCGCCGTCTTGGACCCGCTATAATAGCGAATCTTTCAGGCTCCACATCCGATGAATATGTTCAGGGAGCGGCTATGCTTGACGAGTCTTCAATTGACATGATAGAGCTTAATATTTCATGTCCCAATGTTAAAGAAGGCGGGCTTACATTCGGTCTTGAAGCGGGAACAGCCGCCGCTCTTGTAGTGGCAGTCCGCCGTGTTTGCAAACATAAACCGCTTATGGTAAAACTTTCGCCTAACAGCCCGTCTATATCGTCTATCGCAAATGCCTGCGTTAATGCCGGCGCTGACGCTCTTTCTTTGGTAAATACGGTTAGGGCGATGGCGATTGACACGGAAAACCGCAAACCTGTTTTTGACAATGTAATAGCGGGTCTTTCAGGACCGGCGATTAGACCCATCGCCCTTCGCATGGTGTGGGAATTATATGATTCTTTAAAAGAACTGAAACCGAATATACCGATTGTAGGGCTAGGCGGAATTTCCTGCACAAATGACGCTCTGGAATTTTTAATGGCGGGCGCGCGCGCCATTCAGGTAGGAACGGCTACTTTTACAAACCCACACACAATGGTAGAAATTATTGACGGAATACAAAAATATATGACGGCAAACAAAATGTCAAAATTAAGCAATATTTCGATTAGAGGAAAATGAGCAAGAAAACCCTTTACTCTGTTGTTTATCAGGATGAAAAAATAATCGCTGTTAACAAGGCTTCGGGGATTTCAATCGGCGGTGACAGATGGGATGAAACCGCTGAAAGACTGGATAGGCTTGTTGAGCGTGATTTGGAAATTCCAAAAATATTTACGGTTCACAGAATAGACAAGGATACTTCGGGGCTTGTTGTTTTNGCNAAGAACAGCGAGACTCACAAGGAGTTGTCCGCCGCTTTTGAAAAACGGGATGTAAAAAAACTTTATACCGCCATTGTTCACGGAAGACCGTCATGGGAAGAGACAACCTGCGATTTGGCGCTTGTTCCGAACGGCAATAAAAAACACATGACTATTATAGACAAATACAAAGGGAAAAAATCTTTTACACGGTTTGTATGCGTAACAAGCGCCGCGAACTACAGTATTCTTCAGGCTTTTCCCGAGACAGGCAGAATTCACCAAATAAGGGCGCATTTAGCCGCTCTTGGACACCCCGTTGTCTGCGATGAATTGTACGGTAAAATGTCGCCTGTAAAACTCTCGTCTTTTAAACGAGCTTGGCGAGGCGATCCTTTCGAGGAACGCCCATTGCTTGCGAGGCTTGGGTTGCACGCTAAGGAATTAACCCTTCCGGGCGGGCAGGAATTGGAAGCGCCGCTTCCCAAAGACATGGCAAGCCTTATAAACCAACTTGAAAAATACGCTAAATAACCTTGACAATTTTTACATTTTTTGGTATTATGTGTTATTATCTTTATTAAGGAGATTAATAAAATGAAAAAATTATTATTTGTTTTAATGGTTGGCGTAATAGCTTTATTCGCGGTCAATTCTGTTTTCGCCGATCCGGCGGAAGATGAGGCAAAAGCTCTTCTGCAAAAGAATGAAGATTATTTTAGTGATTTTCAGCAGAAATTCAAAGCGTTAGGGGAGTATAATCAAAGCAACCAAGCGCAAGAAAATTTAAAACTGATGCAAACAATGATAGAAAGACAGAAAAAACTTATTGATTTTAAAATACAGGAAATTGAAGTAAGGCAGAGAGGCGGAAAAACAGTGCCGACAAAGGATTTCTCGCAACTTAAAACATTGATGGACAGATACTATCAAATGAATACCGATTTGGCAAATTGGGTCAACGGCACCAACAACAACGCCAACGCCAATAACAAAAAATAACGATTTTTGTTGTTTAACAATTATATTAAGGAGTGTAAATAAATGAAGAAGTTGATATTTGCTGTAATGATATTTTTTGCAGCCGGTTTGGCTTTTAGCCAACAAAATCGGACTCCAAGAAATGTGGTTGATCAAGAAGGTATAACAAATAGACCGTCTCCGGCGCTTGGACAGTTGTCAGTGGACAGTCCGGGAGCGGCGATTGCGGATGATCCTGAAATTAAGGCAAAACTGCAAAAAAACGAAGATTATTTTAATGATTTTCAAACCAAATATAACACTTTAAAAACATTTAACAATACCAAACAACAAAGAGATGATTTTAAAGCAATGCAAACTATGATAGATCGGCAAAAAAAACTGGTTGATTATAAAATGGAAGAAATACAAATATTGGAAAGGTCCGGTAAAACAGTGCCGTTGAGCGAATTTACCCTGCTTAAAGATTATATGAACAGATACCATATTATGGTTGTTGATTTAAATAACTGGGTTAATAAAATAAAATAATTTTATTAACAAGTACAAGAACGCTCCCTTCAAAAAGGGGGCGTTTTTTTTAGCCGTTCAAAAATGCAAGCGAAACTGAACCGTGATTAAAATACAATGTACCGTCGTCTGTCTTTATAACGCACCTGCCTGCGGGATCAATTCCCTGAAAAACTCCTCGTGCAAGAATTTTTTCGCCTTTGTTAAAGTCGTCGTTATTTTGCGTCGCCGCAGGCTCAAAAACAGCGGCTTTAGCGCCTATGCTGTCGGTCAGCGTATTCCATTCGTCCGCGAGAGGGCGGTTGCCCTGCGAATAAGCGGCGTCGGAGGCGAATGAGTTTTTTACATTGTCAATTTCTTCCAGTATTTTAATTAATACTTCTTTGCGTGAAACATTGCGTTTGGTAATATCGGCGCAGCTTACCGCTCTGCCTGAAGGAACGGCGTTATTCACGTTAACGCCTATTCCGCCTGTAAGCCAAGTAATTAAATCGCCCTCGCCGCAAACTTCTGTTGTAACGCCCGCTATTTTTTTGCGGTCAATGTATATGTCGTTAGGCCAGCGAAGAAAAGCCTTTTTGCCGCAGATAGACGATACGCTTCGTACAACGGCGATTTGCAGAGTAAGCGACAGTTGGGTATATTCGGCTATCGTAAGGCGGGGACGTTCCAAAACAGAAAAGAAAAGCCCTCCTTGGCGCGACACCCATGTTCTGCCGTTCCTGCCTCTGCCCGCGCTTTGTTTTTCCGCCGTAAAGACGCTTCCGCTTCGCGCGCCGCTTACAGCCGACTCTCTTGCCCTGTCCATTGTGCTTCCCGTGTTTTTATAATGAAAAAACAAATTTTCCTTTTCGCCGAATTCCCACGGGTACAGAAAATCTTTTTCTTTTTCTGGAGAAAGAGCGTAACCCGCTTCTCCTGTTTCTATGGAGTATCCGGCTGACGCAAGAGACTGAACCGCCTTCCAAACGGCGACGCGGGAAATACCCATATCTTTAGCCAGAACGCTGCCGCTTACAGGCTCGCCGTGTTTTTCTCTTAAAAGAGAGAGTAGCTGCGCCTTGCTGGAAATTGATTTTGTTATTTCTTTCATGTTAACTCCTTGCTTCCAGAGCTTTTGCTTTTAACGCCGCTTTTTCAAAACTGAGCGAAATTAAAACAAAAACAAGAGGTCTTATTTTTCCCAAACCTTCTTTTCCTCCGCGCGATTTCCACGCCAGATTAACCGAATTCCATATCTTAAAAATCTCAGGGATAAAGCATAAAAACAGCGACAGTATTTCCGCTCTTACAACATTCCTTATTTCAAGAGGGCTTGTTGTGCGGAATAACAAAGCGGAAACCTGAACAATAAGAGCGAGGCGCAAAGTTATCCGCAAATATTCAATGTCGGGAATTAGGACGGTAAAAAATCGCTGCGATTGCGGCGCTTTTGGGTTGTCGATAAAATTAGAGAACACAGACAAAGCGTACATAAGAACAGCGTAATAAAAAACAGGTTTAAAGTCCGTAATTTGATCAAACAACGATAACCCGCAGATAAACGCCGCGATAACGCAAAATAAAATACCCGCACCAAGCCATAACGGCGGAAGCGAAAGGCAAAAAAGTGAAAGGGGCAGGAGAGATAACAATTTTATTATAGTCGGAACTTTGTGTAAAAGCCCTTTTTTTGTTTTGTACTTGAATACAGCGTTACTCATAACCATAAAAGGTCTCCTAATGAACGAGCCGTGTTTTTAAGCGGATGATGAATTCCCCACGATTCAAGATCGAGAGAAAGAGCGTCGTAAGCGTTTCCGTCGTAAACTTTCCTGCCTTTACATAATACAATAAATCGCTTGGAAAGCGCCAAACATTTTTCAAGCTCATGCGTAAGAATAACGACAGTCCTGCCGTCGGAAATCAGTTTTTGAAAAAGCCTATTAACCTGCGCTACGCCGGGAAAATCCATGTTGGCGTAAGGCTCGTCAAAAATGATTATTCGCGCATCCATTGCCAAAACTCCCGCGCAGGCGAGACGGCGTTTTTCGCCGCCTGAAAGCGAGCGGGCAGGGAAGTCCGCGCGGTGTTCAAGTCCCGTCTGCGCAAGAGCGTCGTTAACTCTTGTTTTAATTTCATTTTTTGAAAGTTTCATATTGCGCGGACCAAAGGCGACGTCTTCTTTCGGCGTTTCACCGAGTATTTGAGAGTCAGGCTCCTGAAAGACAAGCCCCGCTTTAGAGCTTGTTTTTACAGAGCCGCAAGAGGGGGGTTCTAACCCCGCGATAATAGACATTAAAAGACTTTTCCCCGAACCGTTAGCGCCTGCGATTACCGTACATTCGCCCTCTTCGATTAAAAGAGAAATATCGGACAGGGCGTAAAAACAGCCGTCTTTTATTTGTTCGCTGTGCGGTATTTCTTCATAGACGGGGAATTTTTTTGTTACGTTAAAAACATCTATCGCCGGCATTCGCTATCCTTCGTTGTTTATATATCTTGCCGCTATCGGGCGAAGAGCGAGGGCAAGAGCGATACCAAGCGCCGTTTTGATTAAATCGCCTATGATGAAAGGAACTGTTCCCGCCAAAAACGCCGCCTTTAATGTTGTAGATTTAAGAAACATTATATAAAGGGAGCCGCATATCAATATAAGGGCGAACCCCGAAATAACCCCGATACAGATTCTGATAACAGTAAATGGACGGAGTTTTTTTTCAGTTACTTTTGGAATTCCGCAAATAAGACCTGCGCACAAACTTCCGGCAAAATAGCCGATTATATAGCCGCCGAGCGGAGTATTAAAAACTCCAATGCCGCCCGGAATTACAAACACGGGAATAC
>JGI20170J14366_1000525_pt1 | contig 16257 bp, 14 predicted proteins | sample TergutNc150P3_FD_14366 | JGI IMG/M metagenome (IMG submission 14366) | reverse complement strand
CCTTCGCCTGCTTGGCGGGGAATTGGACAAGCGGCGGAATTCCTTCTTCAAAAAGATTGAGGAATTTTCCGACGCGATGCTCTTTTCGGAAGACAATCCCAATTTGGAGACCCTGTCACCCATGGAAGAGAGCGGCGAAGTTGCCAAATTTAAGTCGGAGTCCATCTGGGCCCCTGTGGATGTTCCCGGCACCGTGTCCATTGACGGACTGCTTGTGGAAGCCCTGACCGCCCACAACAAAAACCAATTCCCGGAAGCCATAGCGGTTTATACGCGGATTTTGGACATGAAGCCTGACGAATCAGTCGGCGCCCTGATTTACAAGCATCGCGGAATGGCCCACTTCGCAAGCTCGCATTATGAAGAAGCCATCGCCGACTTTTCCGAATCCCTCAGGCTCGATCCAAGATCCTATAAATCCGCTTATTACGCGGGGATAGCGTGTTCGGTGCTTCAGCGCTTTAACCAGGCGGTAGAAGCTTTTAACCGCTCCCTCGAAATAAACCCCTATCAGCCCTACTGCCTTTTCCGCCGCGGCCAGGCTTATTACCACCTTGCTGATTATCCCCAGGCGCTCAGTGATTGCGAAGCGGCTCTGGTTCTGGAATCCTTCGAGGCAGGGCGTAAATTCAAAGAGCTATTATTGAATAGACTAAAAATGTGATTTTGAAATTACTTTATAATTTTTACCACTAACCACACTAACCAACACTAACTTTTTCTACATTTCTTATTTATGTTCGTGATGGTTCGTGATGGTTCGTGGTAAATTCATTTTTTAACTCAGCCTCCAAATCGGGATGTTGCCAGTATAATCCCCGCCAGTGCCATTAAATGAGAGCCGAAGCTTCTGAGCCAGTCTACGAAGTTGGTTCCTTTGTGGTTAAGAGGATAAACAATGTCTATCATTACAATGAAAACAACCCAGGTAATTGCGAGGACGATCAACAGCAGTTCGGTAATTCCGATAGAAACACCGAAGAATTTGATGAGGATAAAAACGCCCGCAGCAATGGCCAGAGCCGCCAGGATAACTGTAATTATCTCGGCGAAATCACCGCTAAAAAGCGAAGTTACCGCCCGGCGGATTTCGCCATCGGGAAATAACTTTCGCCCCGTAAGGCCTAAAATCCCTGTGGCAAAAAGGTAGATTGCCACGGAGAAATTCAACAACAGAAACCCAATGCCTTTGTTCATTGATTGCTCCTAAAAGTGTATTTCCTTATGAAAGGATATTAGCAATATAATGCGTTTGTCGGGAGCCGCAAACAATTCGCCCTAATAAGTTTACCAGTTATTTTCGCTTTAACAGGGTTTTTTCCGCTAAATAAGGTTTTATTAAAGAACCCTTCATATGTTATAATTCCCTTTATGAAAAATGGAAAACTGGAACTGGTTCGCGGGGACATTACCCGCATGGAAGTAGACGCAATCGTGAACGCCGCCAATTCTAGCCTTGCCGGAGGCGGCGGGGTTGACGGGGCCATACACCGCGCAGCCGGGCCGGAGCTTCTTGAGGAATGTATGCGCGTCGCTAAAGAAAGGCGGAATATTCCCGGCGGCCCCTGTCCCGCCGGGGACGCTGTGAGTACCGGGGCGGGAAGGCTCCCCTGCAAAAAGGTGATTCACACTGTGGGCCCGATCTGGCACGGCGGCGCAGGCGGGGAGGCGGAGCTTCTTGCCTCGTGTTACAGAAAGAGCCTGCTCCTTGCGGAAGAGGCCGGGCTAAAAAGCATTGCCTTTCCAAACATCAGTACCGGAATTTACGGCTACCCGAAAGACAAGGCGGCCCTTGTTGCGCTGGAAACAGTACGCAAAACCCTGGACGAAACGCCCGGTATAGAACGGGTTGTCTTTGTCTGCTTTGACGAAGAAAATTTTAATTTATATGGGAGAAATTTATGAATAAGTATCCAAGGACGGAAAAATACGATAAAAAATGGATCGAAGAAAACTGGATGGGGCCAAACCCGCTTCAGCTTTTGGAAGAATTATGCGGAACCTTGAAACTGTCGCCGGGGATGAAGGTTTTGGACATGGGCTGCGGAAAGGGTTTGACTTCCATTTTTCTTGCGAAAGAATTCGGCGTAACCGTGTTCGCAAACGATTTATGGATTGACGCAGCCGAAAACTTACGCAGGTTTGAAGAAGCAGGCGTATCCGGCATGGTGTTTCCGATTCACGCCGATGCCCATGCCCTTCCTTATGCCAAAGGCTTTTTTGACGCGGCGATCGCGATTGACAGCTACCATTACTTCGGCGCCGACGAATTGTACTTCCCCTGCACGTTCTCCGGCCTGGTAAAACAGGGCGGACAGTTTGGCATCGTTGTTCCGGGACTCATTCAGGAATATAAAAGAGGCTATCCTGAAACCTTGGAATCTTTTTGGGAGGGAGAATTGTTTTCCTTCCACAGCGCCGCGTGGTGGCGAAGTCTCTGGGAAAAAACGGGAATCGTGGAAATTACCTCCTGCTACAATATTCCTGACCCGAAAGATATTTGGCTTCCCTGGGCGAGTTGGTCGAAGGAACACCTTAGTTTTAAGGACGTTGAATTTCTGGCGGCCGACACTAAAAACGAAGTTGCCTTAATTATCATGAGCGCGGTTAAGAAATAAACTCTCGAGTTTTTCCTTTGCCGAAATGGGAAGGCGCAAGGTTTTTAGCCTGGATTTTTCCCCCGCTTCCAGGACGAGTTCTTTTTTTGGGAGTCCCAGCGTTTTGGCAAGGAAGGAGCGCAGCTCTTCGTTGGCTTTGCCGTCTTCGGGCGCGGCTGCTATTCGCACTTTAAGCCGACCCTCCCTGACTACATCAAAAGAGGATTTGGATGCCCCCGGAACCGCCTTAATATCGAGAAACAAGAAGTCCCCGGAAGTTCGAATGCAGTTTTCCATAGCTATTTTCCTTCGCTGGCTTTTTCTATATGCCGGAAGCCAGACCGGAGGGTTTGCTTTCCATTCAAAAGAATAAGCCTGGGCTTCCCCTTTTGCGTCGGGCAGAGGACGGATCGTCATGTTGCTAATATCCGCAGTACGGAAAGACAGGTCCGGCCCTTCTTCGGGCGGAGGGCTTTCTTCCGGATTTACGAGGGCAGTGCAGAGTGCCGGCGGAAAAAGGACGCGGATTATTTTGTCCCTTGCCGTCTTCGGGAATAATTCTTCAATGGCGGGAGGATCGGCGGGAAGATCAAGCAGAGGGCCGAAAAAAGACAGGGCCCCGAATTCGGCATTTACGCAGTATTTTACGCTGGAAATTTTTCCGTCATGCGCCATGGTAAGCAGTCTGAGGTTTCCGGCAAGTTCCTTAAGCTCGTCCCTGTTGAAGGGCTGTGACAGTTCCGCAAGCGGCGCACCGGACGGGAAAGAGTGGGCGCCGTTAAAACCCTTGGCAAAAAGGACGTCACTGTAATCGCTAAGACGCATTAACGTGTTCATATGGGGAAAAAGAACGATAAAGCGGTAATCCCTTATCATTTATTGAGTATAAAATAAAAAAAACACCGCGCCAAGCCGAAGCTATAAAGGAGTGCTGTATCCAATTTTTGTTTGCCGTGTTATTATTAATGTATTAAGGAATCGCTATGAAGTATAAAACCAAAGTGCTTGTGGATCGTTTTGCTTCTATTTTTTCGCAATGGCCTGGGGTGGAGTGCGTGTCCCTCAACGAGACGGCTTTGCCCGATACTCTGGATCCTTATTTTGCCCTGATCCTCGACGTTTACTACCGCGATTCAATTCCGGGTTCGGACGAACGCCAACGGCTTTTTGGTGAGGACCTTGAGGTTTTTGAAACTTCCGGAAGCGGAAACAAGGATCGTTTCCTTATAGGGAATATTCCCATACATCTGGAGTATAAGCTAATCAGGAGGATGGAAGAACTGACCGGCATAGCCGATACCAGGCTTGATTCTTTGTGGCTAATCAGGGAGAAGGGTACCTACGGTTTTTACCGGCTTACCCAGGGCGAGATTGTCTTTTCCCGTAGTGACTGGATTAAGGACATACGCCAAAGGCTCGCGGGCCTGGGCGATGAGTTTTGGCAGAATATGCGGGATGCCTATGAATCAAAAATGGAACACTATTTAAGCGACCTTGGGGCNGCCCTTATGCAGGAAGACGATTTTTTCTACCTTATCTCGTCCGTGGGGTTCATTAAACACGCCTGCCTTACCTTGTTTTGCATCAACCGGCGTTTTGAACCGTCCCACCGCGCTTATTACAAGCAGGTTTTAGGCTTAAAAGAGCTTCCTGAATCTTTCGGGGTTCGTTTGGAAAGCTTTTTACGGCTCGATCCGGAAATAACCAAAGAGCGAAAATTTTCGCTGGCCCAGCTTATGGCCAGGGGGATCATTGCCCTGTGAAAAAAAAGAACCTGCGCTTTTTGTTTTTGTTTTTCCTCTTTTCTTTGTTTTTTTCGGACGTTGCTGCTTTCGCGGATAATACCTATGGCAACGATCCGATTCCCGCGGATCCTAATTTCATTCTTGGCTGCCCCGTCGCGTCGTGGCGCAACAGCCGTTACGAAGTTTTTAGCTGGGACGCTTTTCCCGAAATTCTTATTTTTGACACAGCCAGTTACGCCGTCCAGGACAAGCTTTTCAAGCGCCTTGCTTTTTATGTGGAAAAGGCGGGCTTTCGCGGGCGGCTTGCCAGCGACGCGGAAATAGCCGGACTCCACGGCTGGAACGCCCACGATTACCGCGCCGAAGACCTTGCAAGTTTTTTTGAAGCCGCCCGTAAAAGCAATTTTCCCCTGCTTGTCGAGGAAAGGGAGCTGGAATCAATCCTTTTATGTACCGGCGTTCTGAAAAGAGACTCTTCCATGCAAATTGTTCCGGGCAGAGGGGCGATTGTTTCCATCTCCAAAGAATCGGACAAAACTGACAGGGCTTTAAGGCCGCGCTTCATGGTTCATGAATGTTTCCACGGCATTTATTTTATTGACGAGGATTTCAGGAATTTTTCCCGCCAAAGATGGGAAGCGTTTCCCCCTTCTGCAAAAAAGTTCCTTCTTTCTTTTTTTGAATTTCAGGCTTACGACACAAAGGACACGAATCTGGTGATTAACGAGTTTATGGCGCACGTTCTGCAGCAACCCGTTGCCCAGATAGCGTGGTACTTCGGCGAATACCAGCCCAACAGAATGATCGCCACCTCGCCCTGGCGCAGGGCGTCGCTTCCCGAGAAGGCGGTAGTCACGGCGGATGGAAGGACTTACTGGCCGGATATTTCTACTGCGTTTACCGCCGAGGCAGAAGCTTTTTCGCGTTACGTGAACCAGAGATGGGGCCTTTCTGCGGGAAGGGTTTGGCGTTAAAAATTACGACTCGAACCTGAAAGCGGGGCGGCGGTTCTTTTGTTCAAAGGAATTTAGTTCCATGTTGAAACGGCGTTCGGCTTCAAGCGATGAAGGGGGGCCGTGTCCCGGAAGAATGGTATAGTCCCCCGGCAAAGAAAGGATTTTTCTAATGATGGCGCTTGTCTGGGTTGCCGCGGAATACGAGCTCGCGGTTCTTCCCAAACGGCAGGCGCTTATGGCATCGCCTGTGAAAAGGAAACGCTCTATCCTGAATATGGCGGAATCGGCGGAGTGCCCTGGAATGGAAAAAACCTCGGTTTTAAACGGCCCTATGTTAATTATTTCCCCGTCCCTTACCAGGGTTGTATGGAGATCTCCGACAACCGGATTTATCGCGAAAACCTCGGTGTCATAGATTCGCAGAATTGCCCTTAGCCCCTGAACATGGTGGGGATGATCATGGGTGATCAGAACTCCCTTGAGGGAATAGTTGTTTTCTTCGATCATGTTTAGGAGGTTTGCGTCCATCAGGCTCGGGTCAACTATAATTGCCTCTCCGGGAGACGCTTCCCCCACGTTGCCGAGCAAATATGTGTTGCTGAAACCGGAAGAGCGGAACTGAAAATCCAGTTTCAATTTCAGATCTCCTTTTCAAAAAGGGCTTCTGCCGTATTCGACGCCCTGAACGAAATGTCTTCCCGGCGTGTTTTCAAAAAACTGGTGTGTTTTAGGTTACAGTCGATGAAATCCGTTCGCGCTATATTTGCGCCAATAAAACGGCTGTTGTACAGATTGGTTTTGTTGAAAGTTGAATCGGTTATGAAGCCTCCCCCAAAGTTGATGTTCACAAGCTCCGAGCCTTCAAAGGTACAATCACGGATTGTCGCCCCGGCCATTGACATAAATTGCAAATCCCCGGAAGAAAAGTCGCAGGAAGAAAGGGTCGCAAAAGTAAAGAAGGTCATTCGCAGAATTGCCCCCGTAAAAAGGCACATGGAAAAGCTTGCCCCTGAAAAATTGCATCCGTAGTATTGGCGGTGCGAAAAATCCACTCCTTCAAAGTGCAGTCCGCAGGCGGAAATATCGGTTATAATTCTTTCCCCTGCGATGTACATGGCGAGCCTTTGCGCGTCGGCGCTGGAATCGGCGGAATGAATCGCGCAAAGGGCGGAACCTGTTATTGCCGGGCGGCCGCAGCCTGCCGCGCAGGGACTCAACGTAAACATGGTTTTATTATACTTGTGAAGGGATGATTTATTCAATTGTCTACCCCTTGACGACCTTTTATACTTTTTTTATACTGTATAACATGAAAACAGCAATATCTTTACCTGACCGGGTCTTTTTTGAAGCGGAAGAAACCGCCCAAAATTTGGGAATATCAAGAAGCGCTTTATTCCTTAATGCGTTAACAGAATATTTAAAGAAAAACAGCCGAAAAAATATCACTCAAAAATTAAATGAAGTATATAATGATGACTATTATAAAGAGTTTGAGCCAATAGAAAATGCGGCGCTTGAGAACCTAAGGGAATTAACAAAAAATGATACGTGGTGAAATTTGGTGGGCGGAACTCGGAATACCGTATGGAAGTGAAGCAGGCTTCACCCGCCCTGTATTAATAGTACAGGATGACAGCTTTAATGAAAGCAGGATCAAAACTATAGTTGTCTTGCCTTTGACAACAAACTTACGTTTGCAGGAAGCGCCCGGCAATGTATTAATTCGGAAAAAAGAATCAAAAATGGCAAATGATTCCGTAATAATTGTCACCCAATTATATGCAATAGATCGTGGAAGATTTAAGAAAAGAATATCAAAGGTTGATAAAGAAATAATGGAAAAAGTAGAAGTAGGAATGAAATTAGTCTTAGGGCTTGCCCAGTAGTACTATTACCCTTTAAAATAAAGCATGTGTTGGTACTGTGGTTCGCCCGTTACAGATCCGGAGCCGCTGGGCAGGTCCTTGACCTGCCCTGATTGCGGAAAGGATCTCCGCTCATGCCGGAACTGCCGGCATTACCGCCCGTCCGGTTGCGCGGAAAGCCAAGTTGAAAAACCGCCGGAAAGCGACAGGGCAAATTTTTGCGACTGGTTTTCCCTTAATCCCCTTTTCAAAAGCGTAACAGGGGGCCAAAAAAAATCCATGAATGCGGCTGTTTCTGCCAAATCCGCGTTTGACGATCTGTTCAAATGATTATCCTTTAATGATCATGGTTAAGGGTCTGGTTGTCAGGGGTTCGCGGAACCTTTTTACGGTGCGTTCAGGCGGGGAAGAAGTCGAGTGCAGAATTAAAGGGAAGGTACTCAAAGGGGTTGAAGGCTATTACAATCCCCTTGCGCCCGGAGATGTCGTAGAAATTGAGAACGGCCTGATTGTCGGCCTTGAAGAAAGGCGGAACTGCTTTGCCAGGTTTAACCAAAAGGGGCAGGCGCCTCAGCTCCTTGCGTCTAACGTTGACCTTGTCGTCTGCGTTGCCAGCATTGCTTCTCCGCCTTTCAGGCCCCGGTTTATCGACCGCGCTCTGGCGCAGGCTGAAATAGCGGGCATTCCGGCGGCCATAGTCTGCAACAAGTACGATCTGGCCGATTCTGATTTTGCTGACCCTGATATTGAAGAACGGCTTTCGGATTTCGAGAGCATCGGCTACCCTGTTTTTCGCCTGTCGGCCAAAACCGGGACGGGCATGGACGAGTTCAGGCAGTTTATATCCGGAAAATTTTCCGTTCTGGTCGGGCAGTCGGGAACGGGAAAGTCAAGCCTGATAAACGCCCTGATTCCCGATCTGCAAATAAAGACGGGCGAAATAAACGAAAAATACAGCAGGGGAAAGCATACCACCACCCAGGGCGTTTTGCTGGAGAGCGCGGATGGCGGCGGGGGAACGAATTCGATTCGCGTCGTTGACACACCGGGGATTCGCCGCTTCGCGATTGCGGACGTAAAGGCTTCGGAGCTTATTTTTTATATGAAAGAGTTTGCGCCGCTTGCGGGAAAGTGCAGTTTCGGCCTTTCCTGTTCCCATCAAACCGAAGTCGGCTGCAAGATCATGGAAGCGGTCTGCGCCGGAGTGATTCACGAAGACCGCTACGAAAGTTTTATAAGAATTCAGGACGAAATCGCGGGCAAGAACAGTTTTGCCGATACGGATTAAAATGCGGATTAAAAAACAATGAACGACAAAGCCATAAAACTTCTTGAATTTGACGCAATCCGATCCAAAGTCGCGGACCTGGCGCTGAGCGAGGAGTCGGGCAGGATCATCCTTGGCGAAGAGCCTCTGTCCGACAACGAAGAAGTGCAAAAGCTAAAATCCCTTGTTGGCGCAGTTATGAAAAGAATGACCTGTGCCGGTGGGGAAAGCAGGGAGAGCCTGCCCGATCTTAAAGGGATCGTTTCAAAGCTTGAAGTTGACGGAGCGGCGCTGGAAATGGACGAGGCCTACGCCATCGGCATTTTCATCAACCGCGCCGAGACCTTTCGCCAATGGCTTCTAAAGCCTTTCCGCCAGGCCGATCCTTCCGCCGAGCCTGTAAGGCGAGGTTCCCCTCCGGAAAACGGGGAAACCCTGCGTGAGGATCCTCTTACTGAAACCGCAAGGAACCTTCCTCCCTGCGTCGATGTCGCCAAAGAGGTTTTCAAGATTCTCGATCTTGAGGGAAACCTCAGGGACCTTCCAGAGTTTAAGGAACTTCGCAGGCGGATCAGGGCTTTGCAAAAAAGCATTGAAACGACGGCTTCCCGTTACGCGGGCAGCGACGAAAAGCGGCGCATGCTTCAGTCGGAAATTCCTTCCCAGCGCGACGGCAGAATGGTTCTGGCGGTGAAGGCAAATTTTCGGGGGCGCATCAAGGGAATCGTTCACGAGGTGTCTTCGTCCGGCCAGACGGTTTTTATCGAGCCGGAAGAGGTGGTGGAGTTGAACAACGAGCTTCTCATCGAAAACCGGAGGCTTGAAGCGGAGATCCGCAGGGTCTTTAGGGAGCTGACAACCCGCATCGCTTCGCGGAGGGAGGGCCTGAGGGATTTTTACCGGGGCATTGTTTTTTTGGAGACCATTCGCGCAAGGGCGCGTTACGGCTTTGAGCATAGGTGGAATTTCGCGGAGAGCCCGACCAGCGTCGGAAGGCTGGTCTTAAAGCAGGCCAGGCATCCGCTTTTGGGCAGCCGCGCCGTGCCCTTGGATCTCTTCATGGAAAGCGGTGTCCGCACGGTGATTGTCACCGGGCCGAACACCGGCGGCAAAACCGTAGCCCTCAAGACGCTGGGCCTTTTGGCTTTGATGAACCAGTTCGGCCTGGCCCTTCCGACTGCGGAGGGGACGCTCCTTCCGGTCTTTGACTGCGTTTACGCGGACATCGGGGACGAGCAGTCCATTAGCCAGTCCCTTTCAACTTTTTCCGGGCACATGACCAACATCGCCGAAATTATCTCTTCCTCTACCGAACATTCGCTTGTGCTTCTTGACGAGCTTGGATCGGGAACCGACCCGGAGGAAGGAAGCGCGATAGCGATGGCGATTCTCGATCACTTTATTGAAAAGAAGGCCAGCCTGATTATTACCACCCACCACGGTATTCTTAAAAATTACGGGTATACGCGCGAGGGCGTGGAAAACGCGTCGATGGAATTCGACAGCCGGACTTTGTCGCCGACTTTTAAAATCGTTATGGGGATTCCCGGCGAAAGCAGGGCGGTTGACATTGCTGCCAAAAACGGCTTTCCCCCCGCGTTGGTAAAGCAGGCCAGGAGTTATCTGGACGAGGAACGCTCGGACGTTTCGGCGCTGATTGCCGGGCTCAAGGAAAAGCACAGGGAGCTGGAAGCGGCGGCGGAAGCGGGCAAAAGGGAGGAGACGCGGCTTCTTGAGGAACGCAGGAAGTCGGACCTGAAAGAACTGCGCCTTAAGCAAAAGGAGCTGCAGCTCCGTTCGGAGGGTGTGGGGAGCCTCGGAAACCTGTTAGGCGAAAGCAGGAAGACCCTTGAAAACCTTGTCCGCGAGCTTAGGGAAGGGGAGCTTGAGCTTGATAAGGAAAAGACCCGCAAGGTAAAAGAATTCCTTTCCGGCCTTGAGGAAAGTTTTAAGGCCGAGTCCGCCAACCTGGAAAGGGAAAACCTGGCGCTGGCTTCCGAACGCAGACGCCTTGAAGACGGCGCGCCCGGCGTTGTGGACGAGCAGGGCTTTACAATAGGAATGGAGGTTCTGGCCGGCGAAAGCCGACGCCGGGGCAGGATTGTCCGCCTTGACAAAAAAGGCTCAGGCTCCGATCCCTCCTCGTGGATTGTTGAAATCGGCTCCCTTAAAATGAGCTTTTCGGAAAAGGACCTTGCCCCCGTTTCCGCCTCGGCCCAGGGCGCAACCTTGCGCAAAAGCGCCACCTGGGCGGTCGATCTTGCGCCCACGTCTCCGGTGCAAGCCGAGCTGCGTCTTCGCGGCATGAGGTTCAGCGACGCGATGGAAGCGCTGGGCAGACAGCTTGACTTGGCCGTTCTGAGCGGCCTGCACCAATTCGCCGTGATTCACGGAAAGGGCGAAGGGATACTCCAAAAAGGGGTTCACGACTTTCTTAAAAACGATCCCAGGGTAGCGGACTTCTTTTTCTCCCGGCCCGAAGCAGGGGGATTTGGCAGGACTGAGGTAATACTGAAGTAAAAAAACCAAATTTATCGCTAAATCTATCAAATAACACCCTGTAAAAAATCCTATGAAGGAAAGCGGGCATGGTAGTAAAGTAAGGCTGGTCCGGGAAAGCCGCCCATTCATTCTGAATGGTCGGTTTCCCTCATTCCAGCCTTACATAACCAGAACAGCCCGCTTTCCTTCACAAGCTCAATACAGCTTATTATGTGATAACTCAGCGGCAATTTTGTGTTTTCCCAAACGACAGAAAAGTCTGCATCTCACCGAGCAAAGTGGTTTTGCCCGCTTTAGCAGGGTGAGATGCAAAACATTAGAATTACGGCATCCATTCCTTTGCGAAAGCACGAAAAAGGCATGAAATCCCCGCCGCAAATCAAAGCATATTCCATCCCCGTGCAGTAATGGGGTATGAAACTTTTACTCCCTTTCACCCGCTCCTACGCGGAAATCAGGCGCCTGGCCAGGGAAAACGCCGCCCAGGCCAAGCCCCTTAGCCCGACGCTAGACTTCGTCTTCAAAACCCTCTTTTCGGGCAAAGACGAGGATTCCAGGGAAGCCCTCAGGCTTCTGCTCTCCAGCTGCATCCACCGTCCGGTTCGGGATCTCAGGCTGCAGAATACTGAAATGCTCCCGGGCTTCCTCCTGGGAAAGTTGTTCCGCCTTGACGTTCACGTCACCTTCAACGACGGCGAGCAGGCCGATGTCGAGATGCAGGTGAACCGCAGCAATGACGACCTGAAAGCCCGTTCCCTCCTTTACGCAAGCAGACTGCTTGAAAGCCAGCTGGGGAGGGGAGAAGACTTTAGGGACGCAAAACGGGTATACGTCATCTTTTTTCTGGACTTCGTCCTGTTTCCCCAAAGCGGCAAGGTTCCCCGCCGTTATGTCTTTATGGAGGAAACGGAGCACGACCGCCTTAACGAGCTTGTCGAAGTCGTTTACTACGAGATGCCGAAAACGGCGGATGCGGTAAGGGAGTACTTTGAGGGGAAGGAAACGCTAAAAACCTTGCCAGCCGAGCAGAAATGGTGTATATACTTCAAGTATCGCGTAGAAGAGGGGATGGAGCCCCTCATAGACGAATTGCGACACGAGGAGGAAGGGATCATGAGGGCAGACAGGGCATTGAAAAAGATAGAAAGGGATCGGGAGAAGAGGGCGCGTGCGATATTCTGGGACAACCAAAGGCTTGTCCGTAACTCCGACATGCACGCCGCCGAAGAAAAGGGCCGTACTGAAGGACGGCTGGAAGGTTTACAGGAAGGCCGACTGGCCAGCCGGGAAGAGATAGCCCGAAACGCCCTGGCAGAAGGCGCTTCCGTTGAATTTGTGCAAAAAATAACCGGCCTTGATTTGGATGCAATCAACAATCTCGCCCAAAAGACTTAACTTGACCCTTCGAATAAAAAAGGTTTCATTTTTTATTGATTTTATTTGCTGCATATAGTATATTTGCATAGGAGTTTTTTAAAAAGGCGAATTACAATGAACGATGAATTAAAAGAAGCGAAGAAAGAAGATAAGAAAGACATTCACTATATGATGAACATGCCCAAATGGTTTATTGAAGCCAATGAGGACAAAAGGATTGAAGTTGTAGAGGCATTGCTTGGGTCTGGCGCACCTGAACCCGACGAAGAATACAACAAGAAGGAACGGGATAGATTATTTGGTGAATTGTAGTTTTTTGATGTTTGAGTAAGAGCCCAAACGCTATCATGCTTTTTTGCACTGGTATCGTATCAATGGGAGAATTCTTTCTATGTTATTGATTTCAGATTTTGTAAATTACCCAAGTATTAATATTCAAGTTACAATTCAATTGGCACAAATGCTGGTCGATCACTACATCCGAACGCCCTTGAAAATTCCAACAAGCATTCCCAGAAAAGAATTGCTTAAAAAAGCAAGAAGAGACTTGGAAAATAATCTAAAATACATAATAGATTTTCCGGATATGCCTCGTTTTGATAATAAGTTTATTCCAGCTATTCAGAAAGTAAACGGAGGAAACAGAAAGAATGGGGGTGTAATCAGGATAAATCGGAACCTTAATGATCTTGCCAAAAATGAGGGATTGTTGCATGAATACGTACACGTAAGAGTACCCGATCTTCCTATCCATACTACCAACAAAAACACCGCTAATTATTGGCTAAACAGTCAGCCCTATAATCTTATTATTACAGAATTGCTGGCTGAATTTCTTTTTTTGAACTTATGGCTACCCAAGAAAGAAATAATTGATGAACTCAAATTAAGAAACTTTAATATAAACAAATTTATTGGGTTATACACAGATGTTAAAAAGAGTACATTATTACAATGGATAGCTCTTATATGCCCTTTTGCCTGCCATTTCGCATGGGTAGTAATCCCAAAAGACGATCGAGGCAATTTATACTACCCCAATATTTGCGATATGTGCCGTTATGACAAAAATAAAAATCCGCAGCCTTTTCAATTTAATTCAGTATTGGGAAATCCTCTATCAATTGCGGCGCAAGCTCTTGCGAGTAGAAGAAGTAAATCAGGAGAATCAATTCTTGATGGCAATGAATATCGCTGCTATGCCTACTATGAGAAAGATCTGCTCAGATCACAAAGCAATGACTATTTCCCCGATTTGAACTGTGAAAGATACGATCAATTACTTGTGGTAGGTTGGGATAAGTCCGAATTTACACAATATTTATCAACACTACCATAGCCCGCTTTAGCAGGGTGAAATGCAAAACATTAGAATTACGGCATCCATTCCTTTGCGAAAGCACGAAAAAGGCACGAAATCCCCGCCGCAAATCAAAGCATTTTCCATCCCCGTGCAGTAATGGGGTATGAAACTTTTACTCCCTTTCACCCGCTCCTACGCGGAAATCAAGCGCCTGGCCAGGGAAAACGCCGCCCAGGCCAAGCCCCTTAGCCCGACGCTAGACTTCGTCTTCAAAACCCTCTTTTCGGGCAAAGACGAGGATTCCAGGGAAGCCCTCAGGCTTCTGCTCTCCAGCTGCATCCACCGTCCGGTTCGGGATCTCAGGCTGCAGAATACTGAAATGCTCCCGGGCTTCCTCCTGGGAAAGTTGTTCCGCCTTGACGTTCACGTCACCTTCAACGACGGCGAGCAGGCCGATGTCGAGATGCAGGTGAACCGCAGCAATGACGACCTGAAAGCCCGTTCCCTCCTTTACGCAAGCAGACTGCTTGAAAGCCAGCTGGGGAGGGGAGAAGACTTTAGGGACGCAAAACGGGTATACGTCATCTTTTTTCTGGACTTCGTCCTGTTTCCCCAAAGCGGCAAGGTTCCCCGCCGTTATGTCTTTATGGAGGAAACGGAGCACGACCGCCTTAACGAGCTTGTCGAAGTCGTTTACTACGAGATGCCGAAAACGGCGGATGCGGTAAGGGAGTACTTTGAGGGGAAGGAAACGCTAAAAACCTTGCCAGCCGAGCAGAAATGGTGTATATACTTCAAGTATCGCGTAGAAGAGGGGATGGAGCCCCTCATAGACGAATTGCGACACGAGGAGGAAGGGATCATGAGGGCAGACAGGGCATTGAAAAAGATAGAAAGGGATCGGGAGAAGAGGGCGCGTGCGATATTCTGGGACAACCAAAGGCTTGTCCGTAACTCCGACATGCACGCCGCCGAAGAAAAGGGCCGTACTGAAGGACGGCTGGAAGGTTTACAGGAAGGCCGACTGGCCAGCCGGGAAGAGATAGCCCGAAACGCCCTGGCAGAAGGCGCTTCCGTTGAATTTGTGCAAAAAATAACCGGCCTTGATTTGGATGCAATCAACAATCTCGCCCAAAAGACTTAACTTGACCCTTCGAATAAAAAAGGTTTCATTTTTTATTGATTTTATTTGCTGCATATAGTATATTTGCATAGGAGTTTTTTAAAAAGGCGAATTACAATGAACGATGAATTAAAAGAAGCGAAGAAAGAAGATAAGAAAGACATTCACTATATGATGAACATGCCCAAATGGTTTATTGAAGCCAATGAGGACAAAAGGATTGAAGTTGTAGAGGCATTGCTTGGGTCTGGCGCACCTGAACCCGACGAAGAATACAACAAGAAGGAACGGGATAGATTATTTGGTGAATTGTAGTTTTTTGATGTTTGAGTAAGAGCCCAAACGCTATCATGCTTTTTTGCACTGGTATCGTATCAATGGGAGAATTCTTTCTATGTTATTGATTTCAGATTTTGTAAATTACCCAAGTATTAATATTCAAGTTACAATTCAATTGGCACAAATGCTGGTCGATCACTACATCCGAACGCCCTTGAAAATTCCAACAAGCATTCCCAGAAAAGAATTGCTTAAAAAAGCAAGAAGAGACTTGGAAAATAATCTAAAATACATAATAGATTTTCCGGATATGCCTCGTTTTGATAATAAGTTTATTCCAGCTATTCAGAAAGTAAACGGAGGAAACAGAAAGAATGGGGGTGTAATCAGGATAAATCGGAACCTTAATGATCTTGCCAAAAATGAGGGATTGTTGCATGAATACGTACACGTAAGAGTACCCGATCTTCCTATCCATACTACCAACAAAAACACCGCTAATTATTGGCTAAACAGTCAGCCCTATAATCTTATTATTACAGAATTGCTGGCTGAATTTCTTTTTTTGAACTTATGGCTACCCAAGAAAGAAATAATTGATGAACTCAAATTAAGAAACTTTAATATAAACAAATTTATTGGGTTATACACAGATGTTAAAAAGAGTACATTATTACAATGGATAGCTCTTATATGCCCTTTTGCCTGCCATTTCGCATGGGTAGTAATCCCAAAAGACGATCGAGGCAATTTATACTACCCCAATATTTGCGATATGTGCCGTTATGACAAAAATAAAAATCCGCAGCCTTTTCAATTTAATTCAGTATTGGGAAATCCTCTATCAATTGCGGCGCAAGCTCTTGCGAGTAGAAGAAGTAAATCAGGAGAATCAATTCTTGATGGCAATGAATATCGCTGCTATGCCTACTATGAGAAAGATCTGCTCAGATCACAAAGCAATGACTATTTCACCGATTTGAACTGTGAAAGATACGATCAATTACTTGTGGTAGGTTGGGATAAGTCCGAATTTACACAATATTTATCAACACTACCATAGCCCGCTTTAGCGGAGGTGAGATGCAAAACATTAGAATTACGACACCCATTCCTTTGCGAAAGCACGAAAAAGGCACGAAATCCCCGCCGCAAATCAAAGCATATTCCATCCCCGTGCAGTAATGGGGTATGAAACTTTTACTCCCTTTCACCCGCTCCTACGCGGAAATCAGGCGCC
>JGI20170J14366_1000514_pt1 | contig 16379 bp, 20 predicted proteins | sample TergutNc150P3_FD_14366 | JGI IMG/M metagenome (IMG submission 14366) | reverse complement strand
CTAGCAGCTGTACCTGCGAGAATTACGATTATGGCGACTACAAATAAACCTATGAATTTAAGAAAATGCCTTTTGGCATTTTCAAAGCAAAAGTTTAAGATACCGCCGACAGTCATTTGATTGTCCATAAAAACCTCTTTTAAAAAATTAAAATGAATATAGAATTTTTCTATATTGCTAATATGGATCCAAAAAGAAGTTTTGTTTTTGAATCGGGTTTTCCGGGTTTTCCTGGGCTTCGCAAGTTTCGCTTGGAGAAAGACGATGCGCTTGAGCCGCTTGAATGGCTGGTTAGCGTGGAAAATCCCGATATTCGCTTTATAGTAGTCAACCCGATGTTCTTTAGACCAGACTATGCACCCAGACTCACAAAAGAACACATGAATTCCCTGAACATTCACAAAAAAGAAGATTTGCGCATATTGGTTATAGTTACATTAAATGCAAACTACGAAGAATCAACCGCTAATCTGGCTTCTCCTATAATGTTCAATCTAAATGAATATAAAGCCGTTCAGCTTATGTTAGACGATGGGTTGTATTCTTACAGTGAACCCATATTTTCGGGGGGAATCTAATGCTAATACTCTCTCGTAAAATAGGCGAAAGCATTCAAATAGGCGATAATGTAAAAATATTGATAGCCGATATGGATAGCAAAGGTTTTGTTAAGATAGGCATAGATGCGCCAAAAAACATAACCGTTCACAGAGATGAAGTTTACAGAAAAATAGCTATAGAGAACAAAGCCGCATTGCGCTCCACCACGCAGCACAAAGAAGAAAACAAAATTATGGATTTGCGCGATTTGGCAAAGAAATTGAGAGAAAAGAACCCAAATGCAAAATGAGTCGCGTACCTTCACCGCCGAAGAAACCAGAAAGCTGTTTACGCAACTTGAGCAGAGAAAAATTTCAAATGCAGAGGATTTGCGCAAATGGATTCTGGACTGGAGCAAACTTTCCTCTGTTTTGGCAGAAGAGAGCGCACGCCGCTATGTTGCAATGACCTGCGATACCGCAAATAAGCCGGCAGCCGAGGCTTACGAATTTTTTGTTTCAAATATAGACCCAGTGATCAGCGAAGAAAACGAAAAATTGCAGAAAAAACTTATTGAACACAAAAATTTAAACGATTTGGAGACGGAATTTGGAAATTGGTTCAGAGCGGTACGCACAGATTTGGAATTGTTCAGAGAAGAAAATATTCCGCTTGAAACTCAGTTGAATTTAGAAATTCAAAAATATCAAAAAATCACTGGAGCGATGAGCGTTGAATACAAGGGCGAAACAAAAACCATGCAACAGATGGTTCCATATTTGCAAGTTCCAGACAGGGAAGAACGCGAAGAGGCTTGGCGTTTGCTCACCAAACGCCGCCTGCAAGATGCAGATGCCTTAGATGCCGCCTTTGACAAACTCTTTTCGCTCCGTATTCAAATAGCAAAAAATTCCGGCTATGATAATTACATAGATTACATTTTCAAAGCCAAGCACCGTTTTGACTATACCCCGCAAGACTGCAAAAATTTTCACGAGAGCATTGAGAAAATAATTTTGCCTCTGCAAAGGGAAATTTTGAGGCAAAGGGCAAAAAAAATGAACCTCTCAAAACTGCGCCCTTGGGATTTGAGTTGCGACCCGCAAGGCAGGGCAGCATTGAAACCTTTTGAAACAGGAACGGAGTTGGTTTCAAAATGCGGAAATTTATTCAGCCGTTTAAATCCGCAGTGGAAGGAATGGTATCAAACTTTGCAAAAGGAAAATTTGATAGATGCAGACAGCCGCTTGGGCAAAGCTCCGGGTGGCTACCAGATAACCTATTATGACTCTAATGTTCCATTTATTTTTATGAATGCCGCCGGCACAAACCAAGATGTTTACACCCTTTTGCACGAAAGCGGCCACGCCTTTCACCAGTTTGCAATGGCAAAGCAAGAGCTTTTTGCCTTTAAAGATGTTCCTTCCGAATTTGCAGAGGTTGCCAGCATGAGCATGGAACTTTTGGGAGCCGAAGATTTATCGGATTTTTACAATGATGAGGATTTTCGCCGCAGCCGCATAGAAGCCCTTCAAGATATAATTTCGCTTTTCCCTTGGGTTGCCATTATAGATGCATTTCAGCACGAACTTTACAAATTTCCAGCGCACAACGCAAAAGACAGAAAAGAGATATGGCTTTCCCTGCAAAATCGCTTTGACAGCGGAGTGGATTGGAGCGGTTTGGAAGATGCTCGTTCATATTTGTGGCAAAAACAGTTGCACCTTTTTGAGGTTCCCTTTTATTATGTGGAATACGGAATTGCGCAACTGGGCGCTTTGCAAATTTATGCAAAAGCAAAAAGGAACAGATACCTAGCTGTTCAAGACTTAATTAAAGCCGAGAGCTTTGGTTCCTCAAAACCTTTGCCAGAGCTTTTTGAGATTGCCGGCATCAAGTTTGATTTTAGCCCTAAAACTATGGAACCATTGGTGGAAATGATAGCATCTTGGTAAGAGTGTCATTTTCTATATTCCTCTCATGTCTGAATTTTTTCGGCAATTATTAACCCAATTTAGGGATATATGGCAGAGATTTAGCATTGTACAGAAAGGAATATTGATTGCTTCTCTGGCTTTGCTGTTTGCTTTTATTATTGTAGCTATATCGCTTCAGGTTGTGAACGCAACAGATTCCCGCATGGCAACGCTCTATGCCAATATGGAGGTCAGCACGGTTGCAGATATAACCGCTTTTTTAAAAGAAAACAAATATGAATACAAACTGGACAACGATGGCCGCACCCTTTTAGTCCCAAAAGAAAGCCTTTACGAAATTCGCATGGCTTTATCCAGGGCAGGGCTTCCAAGAGACAGGGATAAGGGTTTTGAGCTTTTTGACAAAAACCAGCTCGGCATGACGGATTTTGCCCAAAATTTGAATTACCTGCGAGCAGTTCAAGCCGAGCTTGCACACTCCATTGAAACCTTTAGAGAGGTTGAAAAGGCACGTGTTCATATAACCATTCCAAAACAAACCCTTTTTATGGAAAGAGAAAGGGAGGCAAAAGCGGTTGTTATTGTCACGTTACGTCCAGGGGCAGATTTGCAAGAGAGGCAAATAAAGGGCATTCAGCACTTGGTGGCAAGCGCGGTAGATAACTTAAAGCCCAGACAGGTCACGGTCACTGACGATAGCGGCCTTATGCTCACAAAAGGCTTCGCAGACAATGAAGTTGCCGAAACTACCGACCACAATATGGAATTTAAACGCAGCGCGGAATCATACCTCAGAAAGCAGGTTTTGGGAATTTTAGACGGGGTTTTGGGACCAAATAAAGCTACGGTTACCATTTCCGCAGATTTGGACTTTGACCGGATAAGCAGAACAGTGGAAAGCTATGACCCCACAAAAAGAGCGGTTCGCTCTGAGCAGCGCGAAGATGGCACTCGTTCGCAAATCCCACCCGAAAACGGCAACGAAACAAGGGAAGGTTCAATTACCAACTACGAAGTGAACAGAACTGTGGCGCAAATAATAGGAAGCCCAGGCGCAACAAAAAGGCTAACGGTGTCTGTAGCGGTGGACGGCATTTATGAAAGGGATTCCGTTTCTGGCAAAAAAATATATCGCCCGCGCAGTGAAGAAGATATAACCATGCTCACCCAATTGGTTAAAAATGCCGTTGGTTATTCGCAAGAGAGAAACGATTCAGTTTATGTTGCTTCCATGCAATTTGACCGCAGTTTTTGGGAAGAAGAACAAGCCGCCATGGCTCAAATGGGCAACAAGGAATTGTGGGAAACCTGGGCACTCAGGATAACGATAATTTTAATTGTGATTCTGGCCTTTGTGTTCCTAAGAATGGTTGTGATGAGTTTGATAAACGCGATGAATCCACCTGTGCCGCGCCACGAGGAAATTTCCATTGAATCGGAAACCGAGGAGGTTCCAGAACCGGTTCGCAAGCAGAACGAGCTTATAGAGCGTTTGGAAAACTGGGCTATTGCAAACCCTGAAAATGCGGCAAACCTGTTGAAATTGTGGCTCACCGAGGGATCGGAAGCACAAAACCCCGCAACTAAAAAGAAGAAATAATTTATGCGGGAAAAAACCATAGCCGTAAATGTGGGTTCTGCTGTTATAGGGGGGGGTGCAAATGTGCTCGTCCAATCCATGACAACCACAAGCCCAAAAGATATTGAAGGTTCGGTAAAACAAATTATAGAGCTTGCCGGCGCAGGTTGCGAGCTTGTTAGAATAACAGTTCCAACGCTTGCCGATGCGGAAAAATTAAAAGAAATTTCAGAAAAAGTCAGAGCAGCAGGAATTAAAATCCCACTCTCGGCAGATATACATTTCCAACCAAGAGCAGCTTTTGAAGCTCTTAAATGGGTGGAAAAGGTGAGAGTGAATCCGGGCAATTTTGGAAATGAGGCTTTTCCACCATTCGTAAAAGAAGCAAAAAAACTTGGGCGCGCTATTCGCATAGGCGTTAATCACGGTTCTTTAAGTTCTAGAATACTTGAAAAATACGGCAACACTCCGCTTGGAATGGTAGAAAGCGCAATGGAATTTTTGGCTATGTGCGAGGCAGAAAATTTTGACCAAATTATATTCAGCTTAAAAGCCAGCCGCCCAAGAGAAATGGTAGAAGCCAACCGCTTGATGGCAGATAGGCTAAAAGAGGGAGGGCACAAACCATACCCATTTCATTTGGGAGTGACGGAAGCTGGCGAGGGCGAAGACGGCAGAATTAAATCCGCAGTTGGCATAGGTTCTTTGCTGATAGACGGGATTGGCGATACAATAAGGGTTTCGCTCACAGAAAATCCGGTCAATGAAATTCCAGTTGCTTATGCTCTTTTGCAGGCGGCAGGGCTTCGCAAAACCAAAGCGGATTTTATAAGCTGCCCAGGGTGTGGCAGAACGCTTTTCGATTTGCAGAGCACAACTGTGGAAGTTAAAAAAAGATTTTCGCATTTAAAGCATCTTTCCATAGCGGTGATGGGCTGCATAGTGAATGGTCCTGGCGAAATGGCAGGCGCAGATTTTGGATATGTTGGCGCAGCAGAGGGCAAAGTCACTCTTTACGCAGGAGAAGAACCTGTGCGCAAAAACATTCCGCAAACAGAGGCTTTGGATGCTTTGGAAAATTTAATAAAGGAGCGCGGCAAATGGAACGGGTAGCGGTTTTTGCGGGCTCTTTTGACCCCTTCACCATCGGTCACAAAGATGTTGCCGAGCGAGCCTGCGCAATTTTTGACAAGCTCATAATTTTAATCGCAAACAATGTGAACAAAAAAACTCATTTCTCCGCAGAGGAAAGAGTTGAATTTGCAAAAAAAGCTATGAAGGATTTTCCACAAGCGAGCGTTGAAATTTGGGATGGTTTGACTGTGGATTATTTGCAAAAAAACAATATCAAATTTTTGGTAAGAGGTGTGCGGAGAGGTTCTGATTTGGAGTTAGAACAATCCATTGCGTGGAACAATGCAAAACTTTTACCCGGCACCGAGACGGTGCTGTTGAGTTCCAAGCCTGAGCACTTGAGTGTGTCTAGCTCGGTTGTTAGGGAGTTATTGAGGTTTGGGAGGGAGGTTGGGGAATTTTGCTATATTTGAATTATGGAAAGAGATGATATTATTTTTATAATTACAAAAGAGGATTTGCAATATGAGGCAATGACTAGGATAGGCAGAAGATTAACTTGTGCTGAAATAGAAATTGCGAAAGATGGCATAGATTGGGGTATAGCAGATTCTGCACTTAATATTACATATAACACTATTTTTACGGAGATGATAGAAAAATGAGTATTACAAAAATTGTTTATAGAGTTTTAGATACTTTTGCTGGAGCCGGTGGTTTCAGCTTAGGATTTGAACAAGCAGGTTGTGTTATAAGCGGAGCTGTCGAAATGGACGATTGGGCAAGTTCTACATTTGCTTATAATCACCCACTGGCTAAAGTTATCACCAAAGATATTCGCTTGTTAAAAGATAAAGAATTATGCAGCCAATTTAAAAATAATGCACCAGACATCATTTTAGGTGGTCCACCATGCCAAGGATTTTCTATTGCAAATATAAATAAAGGCGACCCAAAAGATCCAAGAAACACATTATTTCAAGAGTTCATTCGTTTAGGGAAATTATTTTCTCCGCAAGTTATGGTTATGGAAAATGTACCTAATTTAATCAACATTAAAACAGAAACTCATGAAAATGTAACGGACATAATAAAAATGGAATTATCAAATTTAGGGTATAATGTATATATGGATATATTATCTGCTATTGACTATGGAGTTCCGCAAATTAGAAAACGATTGTTTATCATAGCTTCAAAAAAAATCTTAAAAAATCCTTTTCCTGTAAAAACACATGATGTAAATTGTTATGGACTTTTTTCTGTGTCGCTTAAAAAAACACCAACTTTATGGGAAGCGATTTCTGATTTGCCAGAAATTGAAGCTCGAGAAGGCCATGAGGAAATGGATTATACGAATAATCCGCAAAATGAATATCAAACAAAAATGAGAAATGATGCTCATAAAGTATACAATCATAGAGCGATGAAACACTCCAAACGACTTGTAGAAAGGTTTAGTTCTATGAAATGGGGTGAATCAACAACTGATGTGCCCGAATATTTAAAACCAATAAAACGCAATTCTAAAGATAAAATTTCTGATAAAATTTATGATCAAAATAATAGGCGAATGTATCCAGATAGACCATGCCATACTATACCAGCATCATTTTATGCAAATTTTGTCCATCCATACAAGAATCGGAATTTTACAGCAAGAGAAGGAGCTAGAATACAAAGTTTTCCAGATACTTACATTTTTAAGGGTAAAGCCACAGTTGTAAGCCACAAACTTTTAGCTAGAGAAGAAAGGTTGGAAGAAAAATTTTTATGCCAGTATAGCCAAATTGGAAATGCCGTGCCACCTTTAATGGCTCAGGCAGTAGCAAAAAATATTATAAGTCAACTTAGATAAGGAGATTATTATGTTTGTTCATGGAAACAATTTAGAGCAAAAAGAAGCACATCAAACAAAATATAGAGATAAGGAATCTAAACAATATTTACAGGAAATACGTGTAAAATATAACGAATGGAAATCAAAAAACTTATCTCTTGTTGGTCCAACGAAAACAGAAAATCAAAAAACTGACCTTGAAATTATCCGTCAAAGAGTTTTAATGCTTAATGAATATAAGAACTTTATTGATCAACAGCATTATGCAGAAAAATTTGATTCTCGTTCCAACTTGCATTCCTCAGTACTCGAGGAGTTTATGTATTATCTCTTTAAAGATTTGGTATTGGAATATTCAGATAATGCTCTTATCGGTAAAGCTCATGTATTCAAGGATATCTTTTTCCGTGCTGATAATTATGAAATGATGGTAAAAAAAGCAAATGCAAAAATTGAAATAAAAGACCACGACTTTACAATAGGAGTAAGGATAAATGCTACTATGAATACATCGGGTTATGACAATACTGAAACCTATACGTGGGATATTCCAGCAATTGCTATTGAATGTAAAACTTATCTTGACAAAACAATGTTGCAAGACGCTTCAACCGCTGCAGAAGAGTTAAAACATCGTAATCCCAATGCGATTTATATTGTTGTTGCTGAGTGGCTTAAATTAACTGATTCGGTGAATTTAAAAAAATATAAAATAGATCAAATTTATGTTATTCGAAAACAAAAGAATACCGATCGTGAGTTTAGATATGAAGATACTTATATAAAAAATCCTATTTACCCCGATGTAATATCCCATCTTTTTTCTTTTGTAAGAGAATTTCTTACAAAAGACTGGGAGTCTGGAATTGATTATGGTCTTTCAAAAGGTTATTTAATATAAAGTTTTTGAATTTTATTTTCAATTCTCCAATTTAAAACCTTATTTCCCACCTGAATTTTCCAATATCCCAATAATCTCACTAAAACCCCTGCTCCTAGCATGAGCCAAAGGCGTAACTCCATCTTTATCTGGCAAATTAACATCTGCGCCAGCATCAACAAGCATACGCACAACCTCCGTATGCCGCTCACCGCCGTCTCCCAGTATTATTGCCTCGAGCAATGCGGTCCAGCCAATTTTGTTGATATGATTAACTCGTACATCCGTCTTTAAAAGCTCTCTTATAATTTCAACGTGCCCGCGGTCGGCAGCACGGATAAGCCCAGTTCCATTGTAACTGTCCGTGCAGTGGACATCTGCTCCGGCTTCAAGGGTTTTCTTCAGCAGTTCCGTAAATCCATCGGAGGTAGAAATCAGATATGCGCTTTGCAGGGTGTTGTCTTTCATATTCACATCTGCGCCAGCGGCAATCAGCAAATCTACAATTTCTAAGTTGTTTTTATAAGCGGCAGCTACAAGAGCACACACGCCTTCCTTTCCCTGCGCATGGACATAAACGCCCTTCTCCAGCAGTGATTTAACAGCTTCTGCATCTCCTTTTTCTGCGGCGCTTATGAGCTGCAAACCATCTTTCCTCGCCTGCTCGGAATAAACTGCTTTTGTCATTGTGTTTGTCTCCTTTATACCTTTTTGTAATGTAGTAAATTTGAAAGAAACCGCCTTTCCCTTCAAAATTTCTATTTTCTTTTGAAGGGAAATTTTATGAAATTCAAAGCCGTACAATACAAAGAATACAAATGGCATAGCACCATTGATACCGATATGCTGTCTAGAAGGCAGAGAAAAACGATTGTAGATAAATATAATGCCTGTTTGCCCTGCAAAATTGAAAAGGCGGATTTTCCCGTAAATTCGGAATTTCAGGCAGAAATTGATGATGCTCTTATTTTAGCAATTCGTTTTGATGAAATGCTAAAAAGCAAAAGTTACAACATTCCTGCGATAATGCTCAGGAGCGAATCTGCTTCTAGTTCCCAAATTGAAAACTTAACGGCTTCTGCCAAAAACATAGCTATAGCGGAGCTAGATAGCAAAACTCCAAAAAATTCTCGCATTATAGCGGATAACATTTCTGCTATGAAAACAGCTCTATCACTTGATTCAGAAATCAGTTTAAACTTAATTACTGAAATTCATAAAACATTGCTTTGCAAAACAAATGCTGGTATTGCAGGGAAAATAAGAGAGCAACCGGTATGGATTGGCGGTGATAACCTAAGCCCAGGAAATGCGACTTTTGTTCCGCCTCACAGCAAACATATAAAAGAGTATTTAACAGACTGGACAGCATTCTCAAACCGTATCAATTTAAACCCAATTATTTTGGCTGCCGTATCTCACGCTCAGTTTGAAACCATTCATCCATTTATAGATGGGAATGGAAGAACCGGGCGGGCACTTATGCAAAGAATACTTAAAAATAATGGTATTTTTAAAAATTCTTCCCTACCTATTTCAGTTGGGCTTTTGAATAAAATAGATGCTTATTATTCTGCGTTAAACGAGTTTCGCAATGGAGATTATGTTCCCATTGTAAGAGAAATATCTAAGGGAATAATTTTTGCTGTGCAAATTGGCAGTTCAATGGTTGCTAAAATTGATGATATGATGAATACTTGGAAATCAAGCATTAAGGCAAAAGAGAGTTCAAATGTTTGGAAATTGATAGATATTTTGGTTGAAAACCCTGTTGTTGATGCAAAATTTGTCTCTGAAAATTTGAATCTTTCATTGAAATCTGCCTATAACATTCTGCAAGATGCTCACAGTTTTGACGTGTTAAAGCCTATTGGAAAGGTGAATCAAAATATGAAATTCGAAGCTACGGATATAACGGATTTGATAGATGAAGTGATGAGCAAAGACGGAATGCGGAGGAGAAAGTAAATTTTTCTATATTATAACTACTCGTAACCAGGAGAAAACCTTATGGCTAAACCGCTCATCAATGAAGAACAGCAGAAAAAGGCAATTGAAGAATATAATGTAGAACTTCGTTATCGTAGCGATGCTTACTGGGATTCCGTGGAAAGTGATAACCCTGTTGTGCAGGGGTTCCGCTTTATAATGAAAAACTACGATATATCCTTTGAGAAACAAGAAAGGCTTGGGAAGCAAGGTGATGGTTTCCGTATATGCGTTAACAAGAAAAAGCGGCCTAGAACCGATATCTAATCCATTCCACCAAGGCAGGGATGGCCGATATGCAAATTATACCTACTATCACAAGCTCAAAATGAGCTTTGATAAATGGAATGTTCCCCAAGAAATAGCCTGCAAATGTGCATAAAAATATCCAGCCGGTGCCGCCTAAAATGCTCCACGGGAAGAAGGTTTTAAAACTCATTCCGCTCATTCCAGCAACAAAGGGTACGAATGTTCTAAAGAAAGGCATAAAGCGGCAAATGGTTACCGCCTTTGGCCCGAATTTCTCAAAAAAATTGTGAGCTTTGTTGTAGTTGTGCGTATTGAAAATTTTTCCTGTGCCTTTTGCAAATGCCCTGTACCCAATTTTAGCACCCAAAAATCTGTTGGTATTATCTCCGCAAATAGCCGCTATGGGAAAAACGGATAGAACAATGCCCATATCCATAGCTCCTGCCGCACACAATGCGCCAATCGCAAAAAGCATTGAATCTCCAGGCAAAAAGGGGGTTACAACCAAACCCACTTCGCAAAAAATTATAATAGCAATCAACGCATATACCCAAACCCCGTATTGAGCGACAATTTGCGCTAAATAAACATCTATATGCCTAATAAAATCCAAAACTAGTAATAAATATTCCATTGTCTTAATTTAGGAATTTGAAAGCATGTTCTTTATTATTTTATAATGGTCTCCGGCAAATTGCTCGCGAATTTTTTTCAAGTCTTTCAGCGGGTACCACATCGCTTCAGATGCATCGTCTGCTGCTTTTATTTTTGGAAGCTCCGGTGCGTGCAAATCAAAGAGAAAAGTATGGGAAATCATTCTGCCCCTAGGCTCTCTGTGAGGGTCGTCAAAAACCTTATAGTCCTTGATGCTATTGTCCAATTCCTTGTAGCTCAATTCTATGCCTGTTTCTTCTATAAGCTCCCTTATGGCGCAATGCCTTATGGGTTCTCTGCTATCTAAAAAGCCTCCAGCCATAGCATATAGCCCCTTGCCTGGGAAGGCTCCTCTTTTTATCAGCAAGATATGTTCCCTGCAAGTAACCAGAGCATCTCCTGCCACAAAAATCGGAGGGTAAGGAGTGCCAGCCCATTCCTTTTTGTATTCCTCAACCAATTTGTGCTCTTCTTTCAAATTTTTTGCCCAAATTTTGCTTTCCTTGTTCTTGATGTAACTATAAACGGCAAGAGGTATTTGGTCTTGTTCGGTTAAGGTTCCGCCGAACCATTTGTCCCGAATGTCGGTGGAAGAAAGCCCGTTTTCCAAAAGCGGCATTTCCAAAAATTCCCACTCCGGAAATAAATCCAGATAATACGAAGTTCGGTCTTTTTTATGCCCGATTATCCCTATGCGCTCTATAACCTTTGGCTCATTGTCCAAAACTTTTTCCTTGAGCTCTTTTACCCATTCAGTATGGTTATAGTTGGAGTCGTGGATTGGGATAAAGGTTATTTTTTTTCTCTCCTCTTCCGTTAAGGAAATGCGTAGCATTTCCATTCGCTCTTCGGTTGTAAATGGGTTGCGCAGGCTGCGGCAAACTTCGTGCGAGCCTATGAAGAGCAGCATTTTGTTTGTTTGCTCCAGTGCTGTGCGAATGGTTGCAAAATGCCCATTGTGAGGCGGTTCAAAGCGGCCTATATATATGAGTGCAGAAAATTTTGCCATGGCCTAAAGATAGAATTATAGTTTTCTACATTATCCTTATGCCCGATTTATCCATAACCTGCCCACATTGCAACATGCAAATAACATTTGGCATAGGAAACGATAGTGCCACGCCAAAAAAAGGCGAAGTGCTCGGTTTTGTGTTCACCTGCCCAAACTGCCACACGCCGGTCTCTTATCAGGCAAACGAAAGCTCTGCGGTGGAGCTTGATAAAAACGCCTTTGATAATTTTCAGCGAGCAATGGAAAGAAAGATGAGCGAGCAAGAAAGGCTAAGGGGGATGGCATTCACAAAGCAGAGCAGAGCCACAACCATTGCCAAAGAACCAATAGATGAAAATATATTTGGAAATATGCTAAAAGACATTAGAGAAAGCAAGAACTACGATGATTTTTTAAGAAGAATAAACCCATTAACCGCCAGCCACTAGCCGCTTTCTACCTGCATTCAATCTCTTCATCTGTAATGCGCAAGGCCATGATCATATTCATATCATCTGGTTCATCTTCAAAGTCTGCAACCAAGCCTACTTTTTTGGAATCATCTTTGGATTTTTCAAAATGCACAATATCTGCGATTTTTACAGGAATGGCGGCTTGGCCTGCTATGGAAATTAAAAGAGCCATCCCCTTATTTATTGGACCTTCCACAACTTTACCTTTAAATACAAGGGATTTTCCATCCTCTGAAGGTGCCGTTTTTTTAACGAGAAACTTAGGCATGGCTAAAAATACCAGTCAACGTGAAATTTGGAATGCAGTGAATCATTGTAATATAAATATAGTTTTTTTTTGCGAAAAGCAACAAGAAAAAATGAAAAAATTTAATTTTATTTCTATATGGAACATTTTTTAACTGTCGGACGTATTCCTTTTCTGGTTTGTGCCCCCTTTTTTCACCGTTTTTTGGATAATTCTCCTCCAAAAACTCGCTTTTTAGATGGGGTTCCAAGCGAGCAAAACAAAAAATTGAGGGAAGGCAAAATAATGCTTTCCCCTTCTTCCTCCATAGAATATGCCAAAAATCAAAAAAATTATGTCATTTGCAACCGATTTTGCACCTCAAGCACCCTTGAAATACGTTCTGTGAAACTTTTTTCAAAACATAAATGGAAAAATTTGAGCGATAAAGCTATTTTCATAACCGAGCAAAGCGACACATCTGCTAGCCTGCTAAAATTGCTTTCAAACCTGTACTTCAAGGTCAAGCCTGTATGGACAGATAATGCCGCTAGCTGCGATGCCAAGCTGCTAATAGGCGATAACGCTTTGCGTGAAAGCATTGCAGACAAGTGGGAATATTCTTATGACTTGGCTTCCATTTGGCAAGAGTGGCAAAATTTGCCCTTTGTTTTTGCAGTGTGGATAATAAGAAAAGAAGCTTTGGGAGGAGGCTTGCTTCCTTTGCTTGAAAATTACCTAAACGAAACGGAAATTAGCATAAAAGATTTCAAGGAAAACAGAAAAGAATGTCTGCAAAAATGGGAAAAATATTATCCTCATGGCCTGCCACAAAATTTGGCTTGCGATTATTACAATGCAATAGATTATAGTTTCACCAGTCAGCACGAAAAGTCTTTGAAAATATTTTACGAGCTTTGTGGAATGCAATCAGAGTTGAGTTTTATTTAGATTTTTTTTAACAACTTTTGCAACTCCGAGCACCGCGTAAGAAAACAGCAAATATAGAACCGATAGCACAAGGGCGTAGAGCATTATTGAATAAAGCAGAGAGAGCAAAACATTTACTTGGGTTGTGAACCATTGCGAAACCGATATGCTTTTTAACCCAAAATCAAAAAATATATTTGCAATTAAATTTATTAGGAAAATCAAGGCAAGCAAGGTTATAAATCCGCTTGTTGCCCCCTTAAAATCTTGAACGCTCAATTTCATGTGGCTGGCTATTCCAAGCGAGAGATAGATAAATATCCAAAAACGCAAATCGCTAAAGCTAGCAAACCTGAAAAAATTCCTGAAAATACCCCAGCTTGTTCCCGCTATGCTTCCAGTTAATTCTTCGGGCAAATATTCGGGGAACAAAATTCCAAGCAGGGCATAAATAACCACCGTGCCAAACAGCATTGGAGCTATGCCTATAAAAAAATTGCCTATTTTTTGATAAGAGCTTTTGGGGTTGAATTCGTGCTTTACGAAGCCCATAGTTCCGTCTTCTTTTGGCGAAAAAAACTTAGCTTCCGTGATTTTGTGCCTGAAAATAAAACAAAAAACCGCATGACCCATTTCGTGCACGGGTATTCCAATCCAGCCAGTTAAGAACAATTCGGCTTTATGGCCTATGGAGGCGGCAAAGGCTTTGCTCCTAAGGTTGGAAATAAAGTATAGGGCAAAGCCAATGAGGAAAAATGCTCCCCAAAGCCATAAAATTTGAGCAAAACACGCTTTGAGAGTGTTATAAAGCAGAAAAAAAAGCCTATCTGAGAAATCCATACAGAAAATTTAGCAATATTTTATTTTTTCTTTGCTCTTTTTCTATTTTTTATTTATATTTATCCTGAGAGGTCCTTATGAAAAAAATTCTCGTTATTTTGCTCGTTTTTGCGGTCGCGTTTGCTTTTGCTCAAAAAGCAACAAATAAAGTTAAGTCCAAAAGAGGTGATGTAAACCTCACAGAAGCCTCCGGTGGTGGCAAAACAGTTTGTACCGCTGGTTTTAACGATGAATTAACTGTTATCAAACAAGAGTCCTCTTATACTTTGGTTAAAGGGCCTTGCCAGGGCTGGGTGAGCAACTCAGATGTAGAAAAGGTTTTGCAGGGTCCTGGCGACAAAGGCATGAAAATAGAGGCCGTAGACGTTGTGGGATGGATGGATAACCCAAGTGCCGTATTCGTTTTGGATCAAGATGCTGCCAGCTTTGAAGGCATTAACATAGATCGTAATTTCAACGAGTACTTGAAAAACACGGTTGACAGAGAACAAACCGAAATGCGGAATCAGGAAAACTAATTTTCTAGTTGAGAGTTGAAATTTGAGAATTGAGAGCTGGCTAATTGCCGTAATAGGTATTTTTTTTCTTTCCTGTGAGCAAAAAACTGTTAATAAGCCTGACCTTGAGGCTCAACTTGCAGAAATTCAGGGCAGAATAGATTCTCTTGAAACTTTTATAGCAAATCAGCCAATTTTAAAGCCCGCTGTGGTTGAGCCTAATTTTGGGCTTTTTCAAACCTTGCAGAGCGTAGGCCTGGAATTAAAGCAAAGCCTGAAAATCATGAATACCCTTGCAGATACCGTGGAATTAGGCCATTTGAAGGTAGGGCAGGTTTTTTGGGTGGGCTTTGACCCAAAAGACACATCAAAAGCGGTTATGTTCAGGTATGCGGAAAACATCGCAACACTTCATTTTTTAATGGCAGATGGCGCAGGTGGGTGGATATATAAAATAGTTGAAAAACCTGTGAATGTGCGTTATGCCATGTATGAGGGTATTTTGCATGAGGGTGGAAATTTATACAATACATTAAGGGGCATAGGCATTCCTCAAAATATGGTTGGAGTTGTGGCGGGAGTTTTGGAATGCAAAGTAAGTTTTAGAACAGATGCCAGAGTTGGGGACAGATTCAAAATTCTGCTAAAGGAAACTCGGTTTCAAGATTCTATATGGATAGGTGGAAAGGTTTTATATGCTGGTTATGATGGCTCAAGGGTAAAGCACAGCGAAGCCTTTTTATATGAAGAAGAAGACCCAAAAAGTTCCTTTAACGCCCATTACACAGAAGATGGTGAAGCTCTTGTGCATTCCGGCTTGAGGTACCCGCTAGACAGGCTGCACATAACAAGCGGTTTTGGCTACCGCATTCATCCTATTTTGGGCACAAAAATGTTCCACAGCGGAATAGATTACAGAGGTGCGGTTGGAACTCCTGTTTATGCTGTGGCAGATGGAGTTGTTGTGCAATCTTCCTATAATGATGATAGCGGAAATCACGTAGCCGTTAAACATTCCGATAACAGCCAGAGCTGGTATTTGCATTTATCGCAAAGAAGCGTGGGAGCGGGGCAGCAGGTTAAGGGCAGGCAAATCATAGGCAAAGTTGGCAACACAGGCAGGAGCAGTGGGGCTCATTTGCATTTTGCCATAAAACAACCGAGCGGCTCTTGGATGAATCCGGCATTAAAAAAAATGATAGCCACGCCAAAACTTGAAGGAGCAAAATTTGACGCATTGAAGGAACAGGTAAAAACCATAAGAGAAATACTCTCAAAAACCGAAGTTGCCGAGGCTAAAAGCATAAGCGATACAACAAAATCAACGTTGAAATGGGTTGAGGCGGCGCGTTAGGTATTTTCTATTTTTATTTTTATGGAGTTTAACACAATCCACAATCAAGACTGCTTAAAAGGAATAGGCAAACTTCACGATGAAAGCATAGATATTGCTATTATTGACCCACCTTACAACATAGGAAAAGACTTTGGAAACGATTCAGACAAAATGAATTTTAAGGAATATATTTCTTGGTGCAAGCTATGGATTAAAGAGTGTCAAAGAGTGCTTAAACCAACGGGAATGATGTTTATTTATGGCTTTGACGAAATCTTGGCGTATTTATCCGTACAATTACCTTTAAACAAACAAAGGTGGCTAATTTGGTATTATACAAATAA
>JGI20170J14366_1000512_pt1 | contig 16410 bp, 17 predicted proteins | sample TergutNc150P3_FD_14366 | JGI IMG/M metagenome (IMG submission 14366) | reverse complement strand
CGTTTGTATTTTCGCCAAAACTCATTATAGGCTTTCTGGTTATCTTTGAATTGTATTTCTCCAAAAAGAGAAATGCCGTATTCATCTTGACCTTTGGCAAATTTATAATGATTGCTTTGTAAAACGATGAGCAGTCTATCTTTAAAAGATACATTTTCTGTTGATAATAAATCGGCTAAATAAAAATCTCCGTCTATTATTCCGCCTTTTTTTGCCATGTCCCAATCTATGGCGATTGACGGTTTTACTGTTTCTAACCAGCGGTTGTATGTTGGTACAAAGTTACTTATGTCTATTTGAATAAGGGATACTAATTCAGGAGAAAGGGTTGCGCTGGAAGAAAAATTATTTTTATAAATTCTTGAAGGATTTGTTTATCGTCGTCAAAAGAAAATAGCATATCATTTTCTTCTATTGTTTTTTCAACGATAGATTTTATTTGCTTAAACTCTTTTGATTTATGATCGCTGGGCGTTACGTTCCAATTAAAATCGGTTTGATAGAAAATTTCGTGTATGACATTGTACTGTAAAAACGCTATTTTTTCGTAATCGAAAACGCATAAAAAAGGCGGAGGATTATGCTTGTCAAATGTTCTTGCCTTGCCTATGGTTAGTATTAACTGGACAAACATTTCAACAATATCTGCTGTGTTCTTTTTGGTTTCTGCCCATATTAAATGGCTTTCCGCATTGTCGGTAATAACAAAATCTATGCGGTCAACTTCCTGCATATATTTGAATTTTTTGCTTCCAAAATATTCCTGAAATACGGCGGTTTTAAAGTTGGCTTCACCTATTTTCGGACTGGAAGTCCGCTGGCTGTTTTTAGGCATTTTTTCTTCCCGATGAATAATATCATATTTGAGGATAATTCGCTATATGCAGGAATTTTTTTTATTTAACCTTTACAGCCCAACTGCGCAGTTCTCTTGCAGCCCAATTTACAATTAACAGGCGCAGGGTGTTATGAACAGACAGATCATCGTCAAGTACAGCTTCCATAAGGACAGGCTTGATAATACCTCCGCTGTATTCGTCAGGGACATCCGAAATCCAGCGTGAAAAATCAGCGCCGTTATTTTCTTTTACATAATTTCTGACGGCAGCCGCAAAACGCTCAGCGTGGGAGATAATCGCCCCTTTGTTTTCATCGGAGATTTTCTTTTTTCCGTTCAGCGTAGATTTTACGGATTCATTCGCGTATTCAACTTCATCTAAAGCCAATGTAACAGCAAGCGAATTATCAGCTTTGTAACGAACCAGCAATTTGTAAAAATGCTTCTGTATGTTCAAAATTGAGGCAACAGCCAAAATTACTTCATCTCTTAAATAGGGAGGCGGGTTGTCTCTGCGCAGAATATCCAGTAACACCGGAATTGATTCAACGCTGCGGTATCGTCCAAGAGCTTCAGCGCCCATGATTTTAAGCCTTGGGTTCTGCGTTTCAAGAACAATTTTTTCTATTTCAGGGCGGAATGTTTCGTCCTTCATTTTTGCAAGCGCGATAATCGCCTCGCCGGCAAGCATATAATCATTTGACAATGCCGATTCGCGAAGAACGGGAATATCCCCGCTGTATCCGTGATTTCCGAGAATACGCGCGGAAATATACGCCGTTGTAAAAGGGTTGTTCTTAATATCATCAAGCAGCGCTTTCTGGGTTTTTTCGTTAAGTTTATCCAATTTTTCCAGCGCCCTGATTGATTCCATGCGGGTCGCAAGCCTTGGCGAACCGGCTCTCTCAAGCAATCCGTCAACAGCCAAGTTGGAAGGAGTGTCGTGTAACGCTCCAAGCAGGAGTTCCTCTTCCCTTGAATCTTCCGCCTTGTTAAGTTTGTCCAAAAGATTTATCGCGCGCAGGTCCCTGAATGAAAAAATAATTTCAAGCGCGTCCTTTAATGGGAGCGAGCCGAGCGGTTTCATCTTGTTCTGCATGGCAAGCGCAATAACCGCAAGCAAAGTCATAATGCCAAAAAGAATTTTAAAAGCTGTAAAAGGAGGCATTCCCGTCATAAAAAGAAAATCAAGAAGGATGCCGGCAAGGAAATTGCCGCCCGCGCCGGCAACGCCGAAAATAAAAAAGTACAATATGCCCATGTCGAGCATTTTATTGGACGGGACAAGAGCCAGATAATAAGTCTGGGCTATTCCTTCAGAACCCAGAAACCCGAAGTTCAGCATAAAAAACAGAAAAACCATGAAAAGAATTGCGCCCGTCACATTAGTAACCGCGGACGCGGGAAAGAAAATAACAGGAAGCATGGAAACAGAGCCGACAGCTATGCTCACAAGAAAAAGCGGTTTTGCGCCGAGGCGGTCAACAAGAAATTTCACGCTAAGCCCAGCCACCAAATAGCCAAAACCGCCGAAAACCGAGTAAAGCGAAATTAAGCCGTCGCTGTGTGCGAATATTTCACGGGCAAAAACAATCACAAATGTTCGCGTAACGCCTGATACAAGAACAACCAGAAAAAGAATACTCATAAAATGACGCAGGCTGTCCTGTGAAAGAGCGTCTTTGAATATATCAAACAGATTCAGTTTCTGGTTGTTTTCTTCAACCGGAGGTTCAGGAACTTTTTTAATAATATACCCGCTGATAATTCCTGTTATTACCCCAAGAGACAATAATACGGAAAAAACAAATATCGGGGGCTCAACGCCCAGTACCATCGCAATAAGGAAACTTCCGAACATTCCTATCGCGCTGTTAATAATCTGAATCTGCGTCATGTAACTGCCCCTGTCCGGGCCCACCGCAAGCTCGCTTAAAACAGGATTATTGCCTATCATTCCGATTCCCCGCAGGATATGGAAAAGAAATACTCCGAGCATGATTAATAACAGCGCAATATTACGGTAACCTGCGTATTCAAAAAACGGAGCCGCGGCAGCCAATAACATACAAACAGCGCGCGCTGACCACGCAAAACCGAAAACCTTAATAATGGAAAAACGCCTTGCAAGAATTTTTCCGAACGGAAGCATGAACAAAGAAATGTAAAACGTCGAACTCATAAGCCCGATATAAGTAGCCGAGGCTTCCAGCCGCAATGCAAAAAGAGTGATAATTATCCCTACCAGCAAATTCCATGAAATAGCGTTAAACACATTGAAGAAATTGTAAATTTCACGCGCTTTGCCAAGCCGGTACGGAGACAGATGCGATGCCATACATTAAATTTACCAATGTGATAAATAAAAAACAAGTATTGACAGTTACCCATAAATAAGAATATATGAAATACATGATAAGAGAAGCGATTATTAAAGCTGCAAACAGGGAAAACCTCACATTTGAATGTGCGCAAACCGTAATGAACGAAATTATGGAAGGCAACGCTAGCGAAATCCAGATGGCTGCCTATCTTGCGGCAATGTCGGTCAAGGGCGAAACCATTGACGAAATTACCGCTTCCGCCGCCGGAATGCGCAAACACTGTGTAAGAATCCTGCACGATATGGACGTACTTGAAATTGTCGGCACGGGAGGGGATCATTCAAATTCGTTTAATATATCCACTACTTCCGCGCTGGTCATCTCCGCGGCAGGTATTCCTGTAGCCAAACACGGCAACCGCGCATCTTCCAGCAGGACGGGTTCAGCCGATGTGCTTGAGGCTTTGGGCGTTGACATTACAATCCCTCCCGAACAGAGCCTGAATATCCTAAAAACCATCAATCTTTGTTTTCTTTTCGCCCAAAATTACCATATATCAATGAAATATGTCGCTCCTGTGCGCAGGGAACTGGGGATTCGCACAATTTTCAATATATTGGGCCCGTTGGTAAATCCGGCAGGCGCAAATATGGAATTGCTTGGCGTTTATGAACCTGAGTTGATTGAACCAATGGCAAAAGTTCTGTGTAATCTTGGGGTAAAAAGAGGCATGGTGGTTTTCGGCCATGACGGTCTTGATGAAATATCGTTAAGTTCCCCAACAACAGTCTGCGAAATACGCGACGGATTCATAAAAAGTTATGAGATAGAACCTGAACAATTCGGAATGACGCGCTGTAAAAAAGAAGACCTGCTTGGAGGAACTCCGCCTGAAAACGCGAAAATAACAAGGGACATTCTCTGCGGAGAAAAAGGACCTGGAAGAAACGCGGTTCTGCTCAATTCCGCCGCGGCAATTCATATCGCAAAGCCCGAAGTCAGTATTCAGGACGGAATTGCCCTTGCGGCCGAAGCAATCGATTCCGGCAAAGCAAGCGAACAATTGAAACAATTTATTAATCTATCGCAGCAAAAACCGTAAAAATGAAAAATCCGCCCGCCATTCTCGGAAAAATCGCCTCGCAGACTGTTATTCGCGTAACAAAGGCAAAAGAAGCGCTTCCCCATGAACAGGCGCAAAAACAGGCGCTTGCGTTAGCTGAAAAAGAGCAGGCGGAGAAGTCCGCGCCGCTCCCCTTTGAACGTTCTCTTTCAACACCCGGACTTTCTTTTATCTGCGAAGTGAAAAAAGCGTCGCCTTCAAAAGGCGTTATCGCGGAACATTTTCCGTTTCTGGAAATAGCGCAGGAATACGAAGAAGGCGGAGCCGCGGCAATTTCCGTCCTTACAGAGCCTGAGTTTTTTCTTGGAAGCGGGGAATACTTACAGGAAATCGCAGCCTCCGTACATATTCCCGTATTAAGGAAAGACTTTATCATCGACCCGTACCAGATTTACGAAGCGAAATTATGGGGAGCGAAAGCCATTTTATTAATCTGCGCTTTGCTTGAACAGGAAACGCTTTCATCATTTTTAAAAACCGCCGAAGAACTTTCTCTTGACTGCCTTGTCGAAATCCACAGCGAAGCCGAAGCGCAGGAAGCCCTTGCCGCAGGAGCGCGCATAATAGGGATTAACAACCGCGACCTTACAACCTTTAATGTTGACGGGGGACTTGCCATGCGCCTGCGAAAACTTATCCCGCAAGGAATATTGACTGTCGCGGAGAGCGGCATAAAATCTTCCGACGATATCCGCGCGTTCAAAGATACCGGAGTGAACGCGGTTCTTATCGGTGAAAGTTTGATGCGCAACGCGGATAAAAGGAAATTTTTACGGGAATTGAGCGCGGCAAGCGCGGGTTAAATTGTTTATTCAAAAGGTAAAACCCGCTTTACGGCTGATCATGAAAGAAATTTCTCATTCAAGACAACCTTAAACGCTTTGGCAACGTTTTTCAGTTCATCATCTGTAATGGTCTGGCGAATTCCTTCTCCGCAGGACAGCGCTTTTATGTAAATCTCGGCGCTTTTTTCAATTGTATGCATTAAACCGAAAGTGGTATCAAAATCCGGACCAGAACAGAATATCCCGTGATGAGCCCAAATAACAGAGTCATATTCTTTCATGAGTTCGGAAGTCGCCGCCGCTATTTCCGCGCCGCCCGGAATCATCCAAGGTAATACTCCGACACCGGCGGGAAACACGATAGGACATTCCGTCATGCTTTTCCAAAGAACACGGGAAAAATCTTTCGCGGTCAATGGAAGCACAAATGTCAGCGCAATTACATTCGGCGTATGCGCGTGATAAATTATTCTGTAAGAACCGTTAGTTGTCTTTTTCTTGACCGAATGATTGAGCAAATGGCTTGGAAATTCGCTTGTGGGAACTCCGCCGTGGGCGAGACCCCAGACAATACGGTAAGCATCGCCTTTGTCATTTATCTCTACAATACAGATATTGTCTTCCATATTGATTGTCATGTTACGCATAAATTTTCCGCTTCCGGTAGATATAAAATACTCTCCCGCAAGGTTTTCGGCATTAACGCCGCACGATACCCACTCACGGGGTTTTGAGAAGAAAGGAGCGCATTCATCCGCTTCATCTTTCTTTAAACGGTATGTGAAATTACCGCCGTTGCGCTCATGCCAGCCCATTCTGAACCCGTCATCGCACAGGCGGATAAAACCTTTCATTACTTCCAAATCTGCAATATTCATATTTATTTCCTCTTTGGTAAAATTTCCTGTTCATATTTTTTAATTTCGGCAAACCATTCTTCGTCATTGGCAGGAACGTTTTGGCGATGACAATATTCTTCCCATACATCGCCGAAAGGAAGCGTTTTGATTTCTTCCGTCACCATCATTAATTCGGTGAAATTGCCGCTGTCCTGCAATGTACGCAGTCTCGCGTTAGGCTGTAGCAACGCAAACAACAGGGCTTTTTGAGCATTCCGCGTCCCAATAACCCATGCGGCGATACGGTTGATTGAGGCGTCGAAAAAATCAAGGCCTATCAGCACTTTTTCCAAAGCGTCGTTTCTGACAATTTCTTTCATAATCTCACGCAATTCATCGTCATATAACACCACATGATCGGAATCCCAGCGGACAGGACGCGTAACATGAAGCGGTATCTTGTCAAAGAACGGAATCAGCGCAGGTATTTTATCGCTGACATACTCCGTCGGGTGATAATGTCCATTGTCAAGGAGATTGTAAACACCGGGATGGGATGCCGCGTAGCTCATATAGAATTCATTTGAACCGACCGTATAGCTTTCCACGCCGATGGCAAATACCTTGCTTTCCACCGAGTCAATTACATTCGGAAAACTTTCAGAATAAATCTCATCAAGCGCCGCCTTTAAACGCAGGCGCGGACCGAGCCGGTCAGAGGGAATATCCTTAAAACCGTCGGGAATCCAAATATTGTGCAATACTTTGTCTTTAAGAACGGCGCCTATTTTGTCGGCAATCCGGCGCGTTGCCTTGCAATGATCAATCCAGAACCGGCGGATTTTTTCATCAGGCGATGAAAGGGTTAACCCGTCTTTCACCATCGGATGGGAAAAAAGAGTTGGATTAAAGTCAATACCAATACTGTTAGCCTCGGCAAACGCCGCCCAAGGGGCAAAATGCCGATATTCGATTTTGTCCCTGTCAACCCAGAGATTTTCATCCGAAAATACGGAGTAACAGGCATGAAGATTAATCCGCTTCCTGCCGGGTATAAGGCTTGCGGCTTTAAGAAAATCCGCTTTTAACTCTTCAAAATTACGCGCTTTTCCCGGGTAATTGCCTGTCGTTTGAATACCGTTACCGGCGCCTCCGTCTTTGTTGTCAAAACCGGTAACATCATCACCCTGCCAGCAATGAATACTGATTGGTTTTGCTGAAAGTGTATTGATTGCTTTTTCTGTGTCAATTCCGAGAGCTTCATACCGGGTTTTTGCGTTTGAATAACATTCCATTATCTGCCTCCATTTGTATTCTTAAATTCCCGCGGGCTGTCGCCTCCATAGGCAGTGATACAACTTTCTTACCCGTATACTTTGCCGTTAACGCATTCATATACTTGTCTTTCGCTCCGCCTCCCGCCATATAAAGCGTATTCCATGCAAGACCGGTATTTTGCTCCAGTTCATTTATGGCTTTACTGTAATTAAAAGCAAGTGAATGATAGACACTGTTTATAATATCCGAATCCTCAGAAGGCCTGTTTCCAAGAGCGGAATAAATCTCCTTGCGCATATCTGCGGGAGCGATAAAACGGGAATCATTAACATCAAATATTTCCGTAAAACTGCTGTTTCCGGCAGATGCAGCCATCTCATCAAATGAAAGAGTCGTTTGTTTTTTAAGGCATTGGATAATCCACATTCCCATTATGTTCTTTAAGTAACGGATGTACCCTACCCCGCCTTCATTTGTGAAGTTTGAATTAAGGCTGCTTTCATTCGTTAAAGGTTCATTTAATTTTACACCTAACAAGCTCCATGTACCGCTTGACAGAAACATTGCGTCATCAGGAATGTCCATGCCTTCAACCGCGCTTGCTGTGTCATGGGTAGCGCACAGTACGGCGCGGATTTGACCGTCGGCTTCCTCGGCTATTGACGGCAGCAATTCTCCCACAGCCGTTCCCGGCATTGCCAACGGCTTAAACAATTCTTTTGGCAAACCGAGACTTTCCGCGATTGAAATTTCGTATTGCTTTGTTTTTACGTTAGTCAGTCCTGTGGTTGTAGCGTTTGTGTACTCTTTGATTTTAACACCCGTAAGTTTGTACATCAGATACTCCGGCACCATAAGGAAATCCGTTACGCCGTCCAGCCTGCCGGACAGTTTATCCGCGTATAATTGATAAATTGAATTAAACGGCTGAAACTGGATTCCGGTGAGCGAGTAGAGTTTAGAAAACGGCATCCGCTCGTGAACGGCGGCAATAACGGATTCCGTTCTGTTGTCGCGGTAGGCATAACACGGAAAAACCGCGTCATCGCCGCGCATCAGGATATAATCTACAGCCCATGTATCAATGGACAGGCTTTTAATATCCGCATATTTTGATAAAGCCGCCTTAATACCTGCTTTAACCTCTGTTAGAATACGCTCAATATTCCATGTTAGGTGTCCGTCATTTTCTTCCATGCCATTGGCAAAACGGTATACTTCGTCCGTGCGGAATTCATCGCCGTCACGGAAGCCTACGATATGCCTCCCTGAAGACGCGCCGATATCTATAGCAAGATAATAGTTCATCCTAATAAAGGCAGTATGCGATTTTTACCTGCGTTCTGCAAGCCGACGCACCGTAAAAGACATCGTTCTGATATAACGGACATTTTTGTATAACATTTACAAAAACCGGTAACCCTGTTATAATATATAAATACACACTAAACGTATGTTTTAGATTTGTATATATAAGGAGCAGAAGAATGGAAGAAGATACGATAAAATGCAAAAATTGCGATAAACCATTGAAGCCTCATTGGGTATTTTGTCCATACTGTCGGCAGCCGGTGCATGTAGAGCCGAAAAAATGCCCTAAATGCGGCGAAGAACTGGAAGATGAAATGGTAATATGTCCGGTCTGCGGGGAATCCGTTGACGAAGCAGATGCCAAAAAATCATCTGCAAAAAAAAAACCGGTAGCTAAAAAGCCGGCGGCGCTTCCCGCCGAAACAAGTGATGTCCCGTTCCGCAATATGTTTGACGCGTACAACCATGGAAAACTTCCGTTTAACCAGGGGTATATCGTTTCTTCATTCTTCAGTGAAAAATCCTACTACTCAATTTATGAAATTGTATCTTACGCGGGATTAAAAGAAATATTTTTAACGGAAACAGGTTTACAATTTGTAACAGGCGGCAAAAAATTGTATATTCTGCTGGAACCGGACACATATCAGGTAAAGTTTCAGGAACCTGTTTCAAGAACGGAAGGGGAAAGAATCCCAAAACGCTTCAGTGAATTGGAAATAATAACCGCAAAAAACCAAACAAAAATAATGATAGCAAAAGAACCTAACGAAAGTTTCGGTTCATTTACGGTCCTTAAACCATCAGGAATTAACTTTTCGGTAGTTTTCTATAAAACGCCGGATATGTTCAGAGCGCTTGCCGAATTCTTTGTAAAAACTTTTAATAGACAGAGGAGAATTCCTGAACATGACGCAAAAGTTGCCGCGTTGAAAATTATAGAAATTCTTAAAGAACACATGAGTTTTAAAGGCGAGTATGAGTAATTTACAGGGTAAGATTGATAACTAAAAAGTCAGCCGCGTTTCTTAACTGTATAATTTGACGGTATATGCCTCTGTATTCTTGAAAATTAACGTGTTTTTATAGTATAATTAATACGTGGCAAAACAAAAACCAAACAGTAAAACTGTAAAAAAACCTGCCTCAAAGACAGCATCTTCCGTTTCAAAGAAAAACGTTTCAAAAATAAAAACAAAACCCGCAAGCAAGAAAACAAAAAATTCAAAAATAGTTAAAAACAGGGAACGAGAAAATCTCGCAAATGAGTTAAAGTCGTTAATTCCAAAACTTGATGAGGAAGGATTGGCATTTCTTGTAAAACAGGCTCACGTTCATCTTTACAATATGCAGGTTGAAGCCCTTAACAATACCATTATAAAAGACGGACAGCGGCAAAGCTCAAAAAGCGGGAAAAAGGACGAAGATTTTAATGATGTAAAAATGTCCGGCTCAGGTTATTTTATCGCTTATAACAGCGATTGGATTTCGTTTACAAAAGACGAGATGGCGGCTGTTGTAAAAATAGCGCTTGGGGAAGGAACTGAACCGGAAATTACGGAAAGGCTTTACAACTGGTTTTCTCGGGAACGCGGCGACGTACTTATAACTGCCGCAATTGCCGGTAAACTTGACAATAAACTGATAACGCTGATTAGCATATTAAAAAATAATTTTAGAATGAAAAATCAAAGAGACGCGTAAAACGTCTGTTATATTTATTATTTTGTCATTTTAGTATCAGGATATATTGAATAGAGTTCATAAAAAAGCCATTTAGGTAACCTGCCCAATTACGCAACTAGTAGAAATACTTTTAAATAAAATGTATATTATTTATTATGGCTGTAGAAAAAGTAATTTTTTTAATTTACAATGACGAAATACTTTTTAGAAGAAACTACACGTCTCATGAAGACTGGGCTAAAAGTTTGGGCATCAGCGATGAGGATTTTAAATTTATTGTCCGCGGTGTCGCCATTAAAGATGAAGGGCATTGGTCTGCGTTTTTTCATTATGATAACGAACAAAATGACGGCAGAAGTTCCGCAGCCGCCAATAAATTTGCGCCTGAACTGCTGGCGTATTGTAAGACCAAAACACTGGAAGTATATGCGGATGATGACCCGTTTATCATCCGGGCTTAAGAAGCATATTTAAAATTGATAAATTAAACGAAAAGGCAAACAAGACACATTATTATGGAAATAGAAAACTTACAAAAATACGCAAGAATTCAGGCAAGATATACCGGAAAAACCGGTAAACCGGTAGGTATATTCGGCGCTTGTCATCATGTTGCTAATAGCACATATATTAAATACAACGCAACAGATGAGGAAAAAATATTATTTACAAATATTGATAATTGGTTTAACGAAAACCTGCCAAACCCGCCTTTTTATGATGAAGGAAATCCGCAAAAATATATTACATGGTTTAAAACAAAAACCGCCAAACATATGATAGAAAAATTAATTCCTCTGATGGAATTATTGGAAAAATACAAAGTTGAATATGATATTGTATTTACAAATTTTGTCGGTAAAATTGTATATGAAGACGATTTTCAAGTTGCGGTAGAATAATAGAAATAACAGACTTTATATGTTATTCAATTTTATGCTATTATTTCATCATGCGAATTAAAATATGCGGGTTGTTCCGCGAACAGGACATTGATTATGTAAATGAGGCGCGCCCTGATTACATTGGTTTTGTGTTCGCCAGAAGCGCAAGGCAGGTATCGGCAACTCTTGCCCAGTACCTTCGTTTTCGGCTTGCGGACGAAATTACTCCGGTCGGCGTTTTTATGAATACTCCCATCAATGACGTTGCCGCATTGTTCCTCAACGGCACAATTTCCGCCGCTCAACTCCACGGCTGCGAAGATGATAGTTATATTGCCCAGTTAAAAAGAAAATGTACGGAGAACGGTAAACCTTCAAAAATAAAAATAATAAAAACAATAAACATTTCGGAAATTTTCAACACAATGTCCGATCCGCGGCAATCAGATAAGCCAAAACGAAAAAAATCAAATTCCCATAGTACGGAATCGCCGCTGTTAAATTCATTATCAAATGCTGCGGACTATTTTTTGATAGATTCCGGTTCAGGCTCCGGTAAATCATTCGACTGGAAACTTCTCAACTCATTAAAAATAAACAAACCCTGGTTTCTTGCCGGAGGAATAAATTCAGACAATATTGAAGACGCAATTGCCCTTAACCCGTTTGCCGTTGACGTCAGCAGCGGCGCGGAAACAGACGGTATCAAAGATCGGGAAAAAATATTACAATTAACCGCAATTGCAAAGAAAGGAAACATAAAATGAACAACGGAAGATTCGGTGAGTACGGCGGCCGGTTTATACCGGAAACATTGATGAATGAAATCATCAATCTGGAAAAATCCTACAATCATTATAAAGATGACGGCGCGTTCAAGGCGGAACTTGACAGCCTGTTAAAAAATTACGCGGGCAGGCCGTCTCTTTTATACTTCGCAGAAAAAATGACCCGTGATCTCGGCGGAGCGAAAATATATCTTAAGCGCGAAGACATGAACCACACCGGTTCTCACAAAATCAACAATGTTCTGGGACAGACGTTACTTGCAAAAAAAATGGGCAAAACAAGAATAATTGCCGAAACAGGAGCAGGCCAGCACGGTGTAGCGGCGGCAACTGCGGCGGCTCTTCTTGGAATGGAATGTGAGATTTTCATGGGCAAAGAAGATACTGAAAGGCAGGCGCTTAATGTTTACCGTATGAAACTGCTCGGCGCGAAAGTAAACTCTGTTACTTCGGGAACGCAAACTCTTAAAGACGCTGTAAACGAAACAATGCGCGAATGGGTCAGCCGTGTTAATGACACCCACTATGTGCTTGGTTCTGTGATGGGGCCTCACCCGTTTCCAACAATAGTACGCGATTTTCAAAGTGTAATCGGGCGCGAATCAAAAGAGCAGATTCTCGCTTTAGAAGGTAAATTGCCGACAGCCGTAATTGCCTGTGTCGGCGGAGGCAGTAACGCAATCGGTATTTTCTATAACTTTATAAATGACAAGTCTGTCAGGCTGATTGGCTGTGAAGCCGCAGGCCAAGGAATAGATACGGAAAAACACGCCGCTTCCATCGCGAAGGGAACGGTTGGGATTTTTCACGGAATGAAATCTTACTTTTGCCAGAACGAGGAAGGCCAAATCGCGCCTGTATACTCAATTTCCGCGGGGCTGGATTATCCCGGAATCGGGCCGGAACACGCATGGCTGAATGACACAAAACGCGCCGAGTATGTTCCTATAACGGATGAGGAAGCCGTATGCGCTTTTGAATACCTTTCCCGCACAGAGGGAATTATCTGCGCGATAGAGAGCGCCCACGCTGTCGCCCACGCTCAAAAAATAGCACGTAACTATGATAAAAACGAAAGTATCATCATCTGTCTTTCCGGCAGAGGCGACAAAGACGCCGCATCAGTCGCAAGATACCGCGGAGGAACAATCAATGAGTAATATTAAAAACGCCTTTAAAAACGGAAAAGCCTTTATCGGCTTTGTTACAGGCGGCGATCCAAATATCGAAAAAACAAAAGAATTTGTTATGGAAATGATCAGGGCCGGAGCAGACCTTGTAGAAATCGGCATTCCCTTTTCCGACCCAATTGCCGAAGGCCCTGTGATTCAGGAAGCGAATAACCGCGCGTTAGCCGCAGGCGCAACAGTGGAAAAATTATTCAGCCTTGTCGCCGATCTGCGAAAGGAAACCGGCGTTCCTTTGGTATTCCTGACATACGTCAACCCGGTCTTCCATTACAGCTATGACGCTTTTTTCAAACGATGCGGCAATGTTGGTTTAGACGGCATAATCATCCCGGACCTTCCTTTTGAGGAACAAGCTCCTGTGCTTGAAGCGGCGGATAAATACGGCATAGACCTTATCTCGCTAATCGCTCCCACATCAGAGGCGCGGATAAAAGAAATCGCAAAAAACGCAAAGGGCTTTATCTACGTTGTATCATCAATGGGGGTAACAGGCATTCGCAGTGAAATAACCACAGACATTTCTTCAATTATAAAAACAATTAAATCCGTAACTGAAATTCCGGCTGCTATCGGTTTTGGCATTCACACTCCTGCGCAGGCGGCGCAGATGGCGCGTATTGCAGACGGCGTTATTGTAGGGAGCGCAATTGTAAAAATCGCGGCGGAATACGGAACGCAGGCAGGGCATCATATTTACAGTTATGTAAAAGAAATGAAAGAAGCGGCTGCACAGCGCAATTAAGCTGACGGTTTTTGCAGCTTCATGCCGCCCGCAATGACTTCCCATTGGGTAGACAGCATTCCGGCAAACATAAAGACAAAGCCGAGCAATGTCCATGCTCCCGCTTTTTCGGAAAGCAGCAGCACTCCGCCGAGAGCGGCAAAACAGCCTTCAAAGCATAGAATGATTACCGCGTGGGCAGGCGGCGCGTCGCGCTGGGCGATAACCTGAAGAGTGTACGCAATTCCGACAGAACCAAGACCGCCGTACAGAATGGGTATAAAAGCCTGCACGGGAAACGAAATTGTTCCCGCGCTGACCGCCGCAATTAGAGCGGGAAAAGGTTTCCATGAAAAAAGACCCGAGCCCAGTAAAGAAGGATCAATAGATTCAACAACTGTACTCACATAAGGTTCAATAAAAAACGCGCCTAACAGTGAAAAAAAACCGCACACCGCAAACTGGCCGGATGAAAGTTCCAGCGGATCAATCGAAAAATCCCTTTGTCCCTGCATAAGCCTGTCAATAAGCAGTACGTGCGCTGCCCAAAAAAATGCGCTGATAACAACAATAATGTCGCCGGGATTAATCGAAGGTCGTCCCGCAACACTGATAAAATAAAGGCCGCAGAGCGTTAAAACTGAACCTACCCATGTTGGAGCGCCCGTTTTCCTTCCGAGAAAAATTCCGAAAATCGGGGTAAGTACAACATAAAGACCTGTAATAAAACCGGCGTTGCCTGCTGTGGTAAAAATAATTCCGAATTGCTGAAAAATAACAGCCGCAAAAAGACAGCTTCCCGCAGCAAGCGAAGGAAGAAGCATTTTCTTCAACGGAACAACATCCGCAGTAAAACGGCCGCGTCTTATAAAAATAAAAGGGAGCAGTGAAATACTCCCCAATATAAAGCGAATTCCGTTAAACGCAAAAGGCCCGACATATTCCATTCCGGAACGCTGAGCGACAAAACCAAAACCCCAAATTGCGGCAGTCAGCATTAATAATATATCAGCTCGCAGTGCGCGTTTATTCATTTATTAATACCGAAAGCGCTGTTTCAGTTATCCTCTTTTATATAAAACAAAGCCGACAACAAGACAAATTGCGCCTATACTTATCTGGACGATGGAATTTCTGACAGTTTCGGTTCTTGTACCGAAAACTCCCGCTACTTTATTTGCGATTTTTCCGCCTGTCGAATTATTAAAGGTTATTAAATCATAAGCTCCTAAAACCAGAACAACCAAACCGACAACAAGAAGCACAACGCCGATAATTTTTAAAATGCTCGTTCTCATTAAAACAACTCCTTATTTTTCTTCACGAATTATAGCTTCCTTAAAACCAGCTCTCATAAGCTTTTCAGCAGTTAATTGTATATCATTCCCGCTGACATCGGCAAGTACCACCCTGAAATATTCGTCATTTTTGCTGTCAATAAACCGTTCATACGCGGGGCTTAAGCCTGAGTTTTTCAATCTGTCAAACGCTTCAACCGCGTTTCTCGCGATTTTATATGAACCGACCTGCAGCCGGTATTTTTTTTCAGCGGCAATGTTTAACTGCGGAATCAATTTTAATTGCAAAGGCTGGGTAATAACAGGCTGAGAAACAGATACCGACGAAACGGCAGGCTGATAACCGGAAGGCGTATTCTGTGTTACAGGAGTGTTAACCGGATTTATATTATCAATGACAGGAGACTGCGGAGATAAAAAAATTTTATCAATACTTTCAACCAGAACAGGCGCAGTCCCAGTAACTATCATATCAAGCTGTTCGGCGGCAGCTCTTGAAACATCGACAATTCTCGCGGCGACAAAAGGCCCGCGATCATTTACTCTGACCGTTACCTTTTTATTGTTATGCTGATTTGTTACAACAAGCATTGTTCCGAAAGGCAGGCTGGGATGAGCGGCGGTTAATTTGGAAGAATCAAAAATTTCCCCCGATGCTGTCGGACGTCCTTCAAACTCTTTACCATACCATGAGGCAATGCCTTCCTGTTTGAAAATTTCCGCATCCTGAGCCTGTACTCCATACGGAAAATATATTACCGTAACGAACAATATCGTTAAAACTAAAATGATCTTTTTCATGGAATAATTATCGGCAAAAAGAACAATTTGATTAAACTGAACAGGCAAAGAAAAAGCCCGGCGACTACCTACTTTCCCGCGACTTGGAGACGCAGTATCATCGGCGCGAGAGGGCTTAACTTCCGTGTTCGGAAAGGGAACGGGTGTAACACCTCCGCCATAATCACCAGGCACTTAAAACTATATCACAAACTCTCAAAAATGTATGCTTGTTAAGTTTACTTGGGGTCCTGTCGGCTGAAAAAACGCCGCGCGGAGGCGACGTTTTTTCACCGCCACCCCTCAAGTACCTTGCTCAGCATACATTTTTGAACCTTGTACCAATGTACTTTTAACCAACGGCGATTATCGCTCATTGGCGGTTCAATTTGTACGCCGCTTAGCATACATTTTTGAAACTTGTACCAATACTTTAACCAAATCTGATTAAGGCGTATTGGATAAAAAAAGGAACAATAATATGGTCAAGCCTCACGGCAGATTAGTATTGGTCGGCTGAACATGTTACCATGCTTAGACCTCCAACCTATCGACCAGGTAGTCT
>JGI20170J14366_1000507_pt1 | contig 16440 bp, 13 predicted proteins | sample TergutNc150P3_FD_14366 | JGI IMG/M metagenome (IMG submission 14366) | reverse complement strand
CGCCTGGGAAGACGGGCCCGGGTTTCCGGTTCCGTAATCTCCCTCGCTTTCTTCCCCGTATAAAAGCTGTTGTTTTGCCCTTATTGTGCTTTCCAAACGGTAGGCGTACAGCACCCATTCCACGCCTCCGGAAAACAAAACGCCGTCGTCGCCAAAAGCGGGGACGGCGGCAGTCCCTGTCAGCCTGATCTGCCACAGCCTTCTGCCGTCGTCCGTAAAACCGGTCGCGCCACCTTTTGAGAGGACATAGACGCCCCTTTCGTCAAAAATGAGGTTTGCGGAGTCGCCGCTTGGAAGCCCTGGCGGGTTTATATGGCTTGCCTGAGTCCAGAGAACCCTCATGCCGCTGGGAATCCCGTCGATAGATACGCGCCGTGGCGGGTATTCCGGCGTTAAAAGGGCGACCCTGCCGTCTTTAAGCAGTACCGCTGCTTCGCTGTCCTTGCCTATCGCAGTCAAAGGAGGCGAGCTTATGTCCAGGCGGGCTTTTGTTGATTCGACGTTTCCCAAAGCCGGAATAATTATCTCGATATTGCTGTTTCCGTATAAAAGAAGGATGGCAAGCCCGTACCTTTCAATTTTTAGGGAAGCCGCAGTAACAGGCACTGAAGAAACCGGATAAGAAAGCGTATTGCCGAAGGCGTCTATTCTCAGAACCTCGGAGTTCTCCAGCGCCAAAATGACCCCGCCGCCCGAATCCATGACGGGAGCAAAGGCGATTTTCGCTTCCAGCGTTTTTGACCAGAGTCTGTAACCTGCTGCGGTGACGCAGGTGATTTTTTTATCGGTAAAAATGAAAAGCCTTCCGTCCCAGCCGATTAAAACCGGAAAAACCAAAGGGGATCTAAGGTCAAGCTGCCAGAGTTCCCTACCCATACGGTTTATGGCGATGAAAAGGCCGTTGGTTCTGCAAATATAGCTGGTCCCCTCGCGCGATCTGCTGACAAAAGGGGCAAGCTTGCCACGTGCGTAATAGTCCCAAAGGGGCTTTCCCTGTGACGAAAACGATTTCAGGCTTCCGCCGTCCGTGGCCGCGACAACGGATTCTACTTGAGCGACAGGGTTGCCGATCACATAGCCGCCCAATGCCTGCCGCCAAATAAAGGCTTCAGAATATTCCTCGTTTTGGGCAAAAAGAGGCGGCAAAAAAAGGAAAGCAAACAAAACCGGCAAAAAGCGAAAAAAACGAAAGTGAGTCACTGTTTCCCCCGGCTGAAAGCGGCCAAACTTTCGATATGGGCGGTTTGGGGATAAAAGTCGTACAAAGTAATTTCTTTCAGCGTGTATCCCCCTTCCAAAAGAAAACGGCTGTCCCTTGCCAATGTGGCGGGATCGCAGGAAACGTAGGTCGCAAGATCGGGCCCGTTCCGGACGAGAAACTCTCTCATTCTCAATGATAGCCCTTTTCTTGGCGGATCCAAAACCATAAACCCCCATGTTTTTCCTTTTTTTTGTGTTTTACTCCAGTCAGTATCCGTAAGGGCGTAATAATTTGCTTTTTTACCCGGCGGAATATTCTTGCGCGCAAGCGCAAGGGCGGTTTTATTCTCTTCCACAAGATCAATTTCGGAAAATCCGGGATTTCCCCTGAGTTCGCCGGCCAGAAAAGAAGCGAAAGTACCTACGCCGCAGTAAATATCCGCCAAAGGCAAGGCCCTGTCGGCTTTCGATGCCACGGCTATTAGGTCCTCGATAAGCATTTCCAGCATTGCAATGTTGCTTTGAAAAAAAACGCGCACGTCCATTGCCAGTTCCCTGCCAAAAACGGAAACCGGGCCCCGTTCATTCCCACCTTCGCAAAGAAAAGTCTTCCGGCTTGAAAAAACGGCGAACCTTTCCTTGCCGGGCGGGGGCAGAATTCTCCCCTCCCGCAAGGCCTTGCGTATCCCTCCATCCGCGATTGGGCAGTCTTCGATAACCACAAGCCGGTCGCTTTTCCTCTCTTTAAAGCCCGGCTGGTTTCTGGCCGTTTTGTGGAATTGCATTCTGTTCCGGTATTCAAAGGGCTCTGCTTTACGCAGGCGGATATTTTCAAGATCGATGCCGCCAATCCGGAAAAATGCTTCCCTGAGTATCGCGGTTTTTGCCTCAATTTGGGCTTCGTAATCTAGATGCTGGAGAACACAGCCCCCGCAGAGCCCATAAAGGGGGCAGGCCGGTTCCACCCTCTGGGGGGACGGCTCCAGCATTTCAAGGATTTCGGCTTCGGCCCAGGTTTTATGGTCCTTCTTTATTTGACACCTGACCAAATCTCCCGGCGCGGCAAATTCCACAAAAACGCGCTTGCCTTCGTGGACTGTAATACCCGCTCCGCCTACTGCAATTCGTTCAATAAGGGCATTAAAAACTTCGCCAACTCCCATTGTTGATCCCACTATACCATTATTGCATGAACAGCATAATCGGGAGTAAAATAAACCATGGCTTTTGAGGATTCTACCAATACCTGGATGCAAATGGACGATGGGGTGCAGTTATACCTGCGCCGATGGAAAACGCCTTCCCCCAAAAAGGCCGTACTGCACATAGTTCACGGAATGGCCGAACACTCCCGGCGGTATGGCAGGCTGGCACAGCGTCTTGTAGGCGAAGGCATTGAAGTCTGGGCCGCCGATCAGAGGGGCCACGGCGAGACTACAAAAAACGCAAAGAACGATCCGCATAAAGGCGGAAAATTGGGCCACTGCGCGGACGGCGACGGTTTTGCGAGAGTTACTTTGGATATAGACACTCTCAACAAAGCCATCAGAAAGGAATACCCGGAGCTTCCGATTTTTCTTTTGGGCCATTCATGGGGTTCTTTCATAGCCCAGAACTACATTGAAAATTACGACAGTCTTGCCGAGGGTAAGTCAAAAGGCGAAAACCCTTCTGTTCATCTTGCGGGGTGCATCCTTTCGGGAACGCGGGGGCCCGACGGCATAAAAATTGCCATGGGCGCTCCTTTTATGTCTTTTCTTGCCTTTATCCTCGGAGAAGGCAGATCCTCCCGCATTGCCAAAGCCATGGCTGACGGCCCTTACAGCAAGGCCTTCAGGCCCAATCGGACAAACTTTGACTGGATTTCGCGGGACGAAAGGGAAGTGGACGCCTACGTGGCCGACAGTTTCTGCGGAAAGCTCTGTTCGGTCGGGTTTTACCGCGATATGGCCAGGGCCTTGAAGCGTATTCATAGACCGGAAGAGATGGCCAAGATTCGAAAAGAGCTTTCTGTTTATATATTTTCCGGAAGCGCTGACCCGGTAGGAGACATGGGTAAAAGTCCGGCGGATTTGGCGGTTGCCTACAAGCATCTTGGAATAAAGGATTTGGAAACCGTTCTTTACCCCGATGCAAGACACGAAACTTTAAACGAAACAAACCGCGATGAAGTTCAGGAGAGCCTTCTCTCATGGCTGCTCCGGCATTGCGTCTGACATGGAGGCACTTTGCGATTTCGTTACTCAGCGGAAGAAAACGGCAGTTTAGTAAAAAAAGCGCTTGTTTATACCCAGGATGAACATAAGATCAACTATCATGACGTTGACAGTCACGCTGTGTATATAACCGAGCGATTGCAGGCCAACGGTTTTGAAACTTACATTGTGGGGGGCGCGGTTCGGGATCTTATTCTTGGGAAAAAACCCAAGGATTTTGACATTGTTACGGCCGCAAGTCCCGGCAGGATAAAAAAAATATTCAGAAACGCCAGGGTAATTGGCCGAAGGTTCAGGCTGGTTCATGTTTTCTTTGGCAAAAAAATAATCGAAGTTTCCACATTTCGTTCCACCAAAGACGGCCCCACAAGCAATACTTTCGGGACAATAGAAGAGGACGTGCTAAGGCGTGATTTTACTTTAAACGCCCTTTTTTATGACCCGTTGAAGCAGCTTGTTATTGATTACGTGGGCGGTATGGAAGACATTCGAAAGGGCGTTATACGTCCCCTTATCGCATTGCCCCATATTTTCACCGACGATCCGGTACGCATCATAAGGGCGGTCAAGTATGCCGCTATGGCCGGATTTAAACTGCCGTTCTCTCTAAGGAATATGATACGAAAACAGTCATTTTTTTTTTTTTTTTTCAAGATTATCTATTCATCCGATGCGCTTAAAATTGTTGAAGCCCTGGACAATTTAAAAATTTATGGCTATCTCCAGCCTAAAGCCGTGGAACTTTTTAGAACCATGCCGGGTTTTAGGGAAGGATACCTGAAAACCTTCGCAGATTTGGGCAGGGAAGACTTTAAAAACCTGACCGGAGAAGCCCTGTCCTGCCTGGTAAAGGACTATCTTGAAAGAACCGTAGATTGGCAGATGAGCGAAGGCCCGGCGGAAACCTTCCGAAGCGCTTTTGTTCTGGCCAGAAAATTCGTGCTTCCCATGAATCCGCCAAAAATAGAGCTGGAACACGCCTTAAAGATTATATTTCTGGGACACGGACTCTCGGTTAAAAGAACACGATTTAACGAACGGCATCGCAGAAAGCCCAAAAACAGCGTAGTTACTGTGTGATCTTGTCAATAATAATATTTACTTCCTCAATCAGGATTCCGGTGTAGCGTCCGATGTTATCAATCAGGTATCGCTGAAGTTCATGTATATTTCCCCCCAATTGGGTGCCATAGGGAACGTCAATTGTTATTACCAGCCGGTATCCCATTTCATCGTCTTTAACGACAATTTTCTTTATCTTGATATTCTTGTTATATTCGTCAATGCAGTGAATTACCATTTGGCTAAGAGCCGCCTGGGAAATTATTACCTTTCCGCGCTTTGAGTATTCGGGGCGCACCACCGATTTTTCATGGACGCTGGGGGTAGCTCCAAGACCTACGGGGCCTTTCTTTTTCCTTAGAATTTTTATTGCGTTAAAGAAAATGTTCGGATAGCTTCTTTTAATTTCTATGGACGGTACGGGAATGACATGTTTTCCTTCTACGTGTCTGGTATGTATGGCCTTTTCAATTTCTTCCTGGGTAGAAATGTCTTCAATTTTTATTATTTTCGACGGAGCAGGTAACTGCAGGCGGGAGGCGATTTTGTTGACCATCTTCTCAGAAGTCCCAAGGATAAGAATTTTTTTTGTTTTCGCTCCCTGAAGTTTTTTTGCCACCTCGTCCCTGTGCGCCTTTCCGTCAAAAAGCGCGACTTTTATGGCGGCCATAAAGGTTTTTTCTTTTTTGGCGGAGTGTCCGGCAAGGATGCGATCGTCCCGAATCAATAGTCCGTCGTCAATTATGTAGTCTATTTCATATTTCTGGGCTATGAGTTTTGCGCGAAAGCTTTTACCGGTACCGCTGTTTCCAATTAAGGCAAAAACCTTTATTTTCTTAAATGGAAAAATTAAGCTGAGAGGAAAAATTAATGTGAAAGGGAAAATAAAATTCAGATCCATATATCAATTATAGTATAGGAAAAAATGCCATTACTGAAAATACCCCGCATTGCCTACGAACCTTTATTCGCAATATTTCTCACAGAGGCACTAAGTACACAGAGGCACAAAGGAAAAACGAAAATTTGATCTTCCCCGTGACCTCCGTGCGCCCCGTGCCTCCGTGTGATGTCTTCTGGATTCAAAGCCCAGAAAGTATCTGCTGGCTATGACTGTCTATGTCGAAGAATTTTTCGATTTTATTCTTAAAATTTTCAGGCAGGGGGGCTTCTACCATGGGAGGGAAGGGGGGCGGCAGATACAAGCGCCAGGCGTGAAGCAGAAAGCCCCCGCTTAAAGGGCCGCCCCCGTATTTCTTGTCTCCCAAAAGCGGGTGGCGGCGGCTTGCGGCCTGGGCGCGAATCTGGTGGGTTCTGCCCGTCTCGATTTCGAAGAGGACCAGTGAATAATCTTTATTTCCAGCCAGAGCTTTTACTCTGGTAAGGGCGGCTTTTTCTTTCGCGTGGCCTGAATTATTTTCATCGGAATTTCCGGTAAATGATTTTTTTATTTTTGCATCACGAAACAGCTTATCCTTCCAGACTTCCGTGTCTTCCAAGTGTCCTTCCACTACGGCAAGGTACTGCTTTCTTATTTTTCCCTCCCTCATCATCGCGCTGAAACGCCGGGCCCCATCGAGGCTGGCTGAAAAGACCAGGACGCCGGAGCTTGGCCTGTCAAGCCTGTGAAGGGGACCGGGCCTGAACGAAAGGGAAGGGTGCAGTTTCGGGACAAGGTAAGACTGAACCATGCTATCAATGCTTTCCCTGCCGTGGACAGAAAGCCCTGCGGGTTTATTGAGAATTAGAAGCCCTGAACCCTCGAAAAGTATTTCCGGCATTTCAAGGGTGTTCTTCTCTCCACCTGGCGCGAACCGTTTATTCGACGCGCTTTCATATTCTGCAATCGGTGCCGTAATGGTTTCGCCTGCCAGTATACGCCGGTCAGGACCAGCTTTACTGCCATCGACAAGAACCAGGCCCTGTCTCAGCATACGGTGGATGGCCGAAAGGGGCGTTTGGCGCAGGGCTTTTCTTAAAACGCGATCCAGCCTGCGCCCGGAATCATCGGCGCCGGCTATCAGGTTAAGCGGCATAAGGCCAGTTTATCAGCAAATATGATTGCTTGACAAAGACCCCTTCTACGGTTGATTGTTATCTAATGTCTGTTAATAAATTTATCGCTTCTATAGGCACTTTTTTTACAAATCCTGTAATTTTATCCTGCTTCACCAGCTGGTTTCTTTCTCAGTTTATAAAAGCGGTTATAGCGCTTGTTCAAATACGTAAGAAAGGCGTCAAGCAGGTTCTGGAAGCCCTTTTCTGGCGGACAGGAGGTATGCCTTCAAGCCATACGGCTGTGGTAATTTGCATGACGGCATCAATAGCCTTTAGCGAAGGACTGGGATCGAACCTTTTTGCGGTGTCCTTAGTAATCGCTCTGGTTGTTATACGGGACGCAATGGGGGTTAGAAGGGCCGTAGGGCTTCAGGCCAAAGCTTTTAACAATTTTGCCAAGCAATCATCAGAGAAGCTGGGTACCGATTTCAGCCCTGTAAAGGAAATCCAGGGCCATGCCCCCCTTGAGGTAATCGTAGGCGCGCTCCTTGGTATTCTTATCTCCGCCGCCTTCGCCTGGCTGTAGGTCTTGCGGTGGCCTCAAAACTGCCCCTTTTTTCCGCAATTATCTCGTTAGCCACAGGGGCTCTTCTTTTTTCGCTTTTTGTTTTTTTTACTCCAAAAAGGCAGTTTATTGGCTCGTCAAAATTTGACGAGAGCTGCGCGATCCTGATCGTAGATGAATCGGAGGACGACAGCGTTATTCAAAACAAATTGCTGTCAGGCGGAGTAGACGATTTTATTTCGGAGTCTTCCCAGCTTGTTCCGATAGACGATTTCGGCGTCCTGAAATTTATTCCCCTTGATTCATTTTACAGCAAAATTGAGAGCTTCGATCCCAGGGATGACGGGTATGCAGTAAAGCTCAGCTCTTTTTTTGTCAATAACGGGAAACGCTTTTTTTTCCGCCTGGCAGAGAACTCTTCAAGCCGCCAGGCAGACACGGAAAAGCGCTTAGACGCGATTCTTGAGGGCACCCCTTTTAGTTTTTTGGTGTTGGCCCGAAGCGTGCCCGTCTCTCTATATTACCTGCTTTTGGCTGCCGGCTGTGCTTTTGCCCTGTTTTTTTCTTCCAACAGGCGGCTCTTTGTCTTTCAGCTTCCCTTGCTGCTGGCAACAGGGCAAGCCGGATTCTTTTCACTAGTCCTTACTGCGACCCTGACAGGAATTTGGGAACTTCTAAGGGAACCGCTTTTGGAGCTGTTTGCTTCCCGCCGCTATGACCGAAAGGTGCTGGATTACGCCGGCCCGGGCCTTAGGGGAATAAACGAGCGGCTCAGACCATTTCGCTTGAATTTGCTTCTTGCGCTGTTTTTTCTTGCCTTCCTTCTGGCATCTTCTTTTGTAGGGTTTTTAAACCCTCTCCTGCTGTTGGCTGTATGCGCTGGCTTTGTTTTTCTTTATTTTCTGTCCTTTAAAACTGAAAAGGAAAGAATGAAGACATACCGCCACATGCAATTTACACCCGTTCTGCTGCTTCCTCACAAGGCAAAAACTTTTTCGTTTTCCCCCCTTCTTTTGCCGTTTGGCCTTTTGGCCATATCGGCCCTTTTTTTGCCCTCAGGCTTTGACGGGCCAAGCCGCGGACCAAGTCCGATTGATTCCGGCTTTTTTATAAGCTCCGAGGACTACGACAGGCACATTGCCTTTCAAAAATCATTTTCTTTTATGCCGCTGAATATGGACAACTCAGAGCAGGAGGCTCTTATAAATAAAGACTATCTGCGCTATTATTTGGGAGAGGATGGCCTTATTGCGGGCAATGACGCCTATGCCGTTTCCGAAGACGAGGCCCCTCCGTTTCCTCTGGAAAAACTCATGGATTTTCTGGTAAAGTATAATAAACTTGTAACAGGCGAATCGGCCGGTTTTGAGAAGCAGTCCGGTAAGCCTGCCGTAACTACGCTTAAGGAATGGATTTCAGTGGCTTTCATTTTTGCGTTTTGTTTATTGGACATTTTCAGGCCGCGGATTGTCCCCAAAAAAAAGATTCCCGTTATCGGAGATAAACGGATAGCCGCATGACAGACGGAAAAACCATACTGCCGCAGAAAATATATTCGTTTCCGAGAGGGGGCATAACTTTTTCCGATCCGACTGTCCCGTCCAGGGATTCCTGCGTCGTGGCGTTTCTTCCTTCGCTTTCGGTAATTCCCCTGATTCAGCACTCGGGAGGCAGAGCTTACCCTGTGGTCTCGGTGGGCGATGTAGTGAAAGAGGGGATGCTCCTTGCGCGGGGAAAGGGGCCGGGATCGGCCAATATCCACGCTTCAGTACCCGGAAGAATAATCCGCATGATTTCATGGAAAAATTCGACAGGAAAGATACAGGACGGTTTTGTAATACGCATGGAAGGCAGTTTTGAAAAACTTGGGAAGAAGGAAGAGCTTTTTGCCTGGCAAGGTATGGTTCCCTACGACATTCAGCGGACAATTTCAGATTTTGGAGTTGTGGAAATGGAGGGAATGGGCAGGCCGGTATCGGAAATTATTTCTTCTTTCCGTTCCGCCCCCGAACCAATAACACTGGTTGCCCGCTGCGTATTTGACGACCCTTGGCTTGCGGCGGATTATGTGCTTTGCAAGGAACGGATTGCCGAAGTCGCCGAAGGAGCGGCTATCGTTGCCCGCACTTGCAGGGTAAGCCGGATAGTTTGCGCCGTTTCAAAAACGGAGAAAGAGCTTGGAGAAGCGTTCTTCTCTGCAGGCGAGAAGTGGGGTCTACCCATCGAAGTAGTCGTGGTTGGCTCCAAGTACCCCCAGCGTAACCGTCGGGAATTGGAGCTGGTTCTCAGAAATTTTGAAAAAAAAGAAGGAATAGAGCTTGGCTCGCTTTTTATTTTGAGCCCGGCGACATTGGCGGCTGTTTACGACGCGGTTAAACTGCGAAAACCTGTGATGGAAAGGTATATTACTGTCGGCGGGTCGGCGGTTAAGCATCCCCAGATAATGAAGGTAAGGATAGGAAAGAGAATCGGGGATATTTTTTCCGAATGCGGGGGATTTAAGGCTTCTCCAAAAAAGGTTGCCGTAGGTTCGCCCCTTTTGGGACAACCGCTGGGCGATCTGGACGAACCTGTAACAAAAACCAGTTACGCGGTTTTTGCCCTTCTTGAAGGGTTTCACAATGAAAGCCGGAACAGCTGCATAAACTGCGGTGAATGCAGAAATGTATGCCCTGTGGGCCTTGATCCTGAAGAGCTGTATAAAAAAGCCCTTGTCAGCGGAAAAAATTCTGCCAATGCCGTTTCATCGGATATGTCTACCGAATGCCACGCCTGCGGTTGCTGTGAAATAGTGTGCCCTTCCCAGCTTCCCCTCAGTTCGGTAATATCGTCTTTTGCATCGGGCAAGAAGGAAAACTAATGAAAGAAATGCGCGATGGTCAAAAACCGCAGATAAACATAGCCCGTTCCACCGCTGGCCGTATGTGGCTTGTAAATTTATGCGCCTTTATGGTTGTCCTTCAATCATCCTTTACAGACTCTTATTCCTCGCTTTTTATCGCAATGAGCACTGTTTTTGCGTCCGTTTTAACCGAATTCCTTATTTTATTAAAAAGCGGAAGGGAAAGGGCTATTATGGACGGCAGCGCCGTAGCTTCCGCATTGATCCTGACCCTTCTTTTGCCGAACAGGATTTCCGCTGTAAATGCGGCTGCAGGGGCCGTTTTTGCCATCGCTGTAATTAAGCATAGCTTCGGCGGCCTTGGTTCCAACTGGCTTAATCCGGCTGCGGGAGGCTGGCTGTTTATCAGGTTCTCATGGCCTGTATCTTTCACAAGCGCCCTCGAAGGTACGCCCCTTTCAGTAATCGGCGAAAGCGTAAGAGAGGGCGGCTACGGCATTGACGCTTTTCTTTCCGCCCCTTCCCCATTTGGCGACGCGTTAAGATCGTTGCTGAACAGAACCATTTTTTCCATACCGGGCGTGGAACTTCCTGCCGGTTATTTGGACCTTTTCACTTCGCGTTTTCCCGGCATAATCGCCGACCGAGGCGTATTTGCCCTGCTTTTGGGTACCATAATTATGACTGCTTCGCAGGTAACCCGTTCCTGGATTCCCGCTGTTTATCTTGCGGTCTTCGGCATTCTTGTCCGCTTTGCTGGCGCCTTGCCTTTTGGCTCCGGTTATTGGAACGGCGATGTCATTTTTGCCCTTTGCTCAGGCGGAACCCTGGTAGCCGCTTTTTTTCTTGCCGTAGACCCGGCAACCGGAGCCAAATCCAACATAGGAATATTTTTTGCGACTCTGGCAGCCGGATGCGTTGCCTTTGTTTTTCGCTGGTTCGGAAACGAACCCTATGGAGCGATATCGACCGTTGTTGTTTTAAACGCCATACTTCCGATATTCAGGGTTTTGGAAAGCCGGCAGCTATATAAAATGCAGAGGCCGCTATCATGAGCAACGAAAGAAAGCCAAGCCTTTCCGCCGAGCCCGAGGGCGGCGAACCAGAGGTTGACGGATCAAATTTCCCCGGACAGAAGATCATCGATTTTTTGGCACGCCGTTTCTTTTTGATACTCGAGTCAGTTATCTTCAGGGACACAATAAAGATTTTTGGATGGATAGCCTCTATTCTGATTATAGCGGGTTTATGCTGGACACTAACCCAATCTGTAAGAAACCGCTTTTTAGCACGGGCAGTCAACCGCGTACTGGAACAATACGGCGATTCTCGCAGGGTTGCCGAATTGTCTTCCTCCGTAGGGACAGGGGGCACATCATTAATTGGCTCGTGGCATAATATAACTGAAGCGCGGAAGGTGGGTGTTTTTCCTGATGAAAACTTTCCCGTTGGGAGTTCGGCCTTTATTTTTTCATTTATCGCTGAAGGAACTATTTTTCCCTGCGTAGCGGTTGTTGATTCTATGGGAAAGGTGCAGGAATTCATACCGCTTAATACGCACGGTAAAAAAATTCTCGATCGGATTTCGCCCGGCATTCTTAAACTCTATATCAGGCGGATAGAAGGATCAGGATCATGAAGGGTCGTTTTTCTTCCCATATTTTTTGGGGCTCCCATTCGCCTCTTTCCGCGCTTAACGGGGCAGTCCTTATTATTATGGCATCAAACAGGTTTTCTTTTGCCCTCATTTGCGCCGGCGCTCTTGTCTGGGTATTCGGATTGACCGTTCTTGTTTATTCATGCGCCCATTCCTTTTTGCCTTCCATTCTGCCTTCCAGGGGAAGGATGGTTATCCTGCTTTTTTTGTCAACTTTTTTCTGCGGCATTTTTACGTTCATCATAAGCCTTATAAACCCCCTTTTGATTCTTGGGACGGTTTTCTTTCTCGTTTTGATCCCGCCCTGGTGTATGTCTACCGGCTTTTTTGAAGCGGTTGAATCTTTGGATCCGTTTGAGGCAACTTCGCGGGCATTGCTTGAAGCGGTCGTTTTTTCCGGTGTTGTTATAGCCCTGTCCCTTATACGTGAACCTCTTGGTATGGGAACCCTTTCAATTCCCGGATCGAGTCAGGGAATAATGGAGATCTATGAAGCGCAGAATGCGGAAACAGTTTTGCCAGGCCGAATCCTCTCGATTTCGGCGGGCGGACTGCTGCTTCTTGGATATGTAGTTGCCCTTTACCGGTATTTCAAGGACCGGAGCGGCAACGTTTCGCAGGAGTGATGATGATTAATATAGCCGGCCTGGCGGTCTTTTCCGGTCTTTCGCTTAACCTTCTTCTCCAGTTTGCTTTGGGAACTGCCGGTGCCGCAGGCGATGCCGGTCACAAAACAAATGCAAAAAGGGAATTGCCCCTGATTCAATTTTGCATTTTTTTTATTACAACACTAGTTCTTTGGGTTTTCTTTAGGTATTTATTGCCCGGCTTTTGGAGAACGTTCTCCGAGTATTTTCTGTTTTTTCCGTTGTCAGCGTTGGTCTGCATGGGACTTGAACTTTTTGTAGAGAGGGGCCTGCCTCGGATTTTTCCAAAATTTACGGGCTTAAAAAAAAGTTTTTCCGCCATTACAGCATATGACGGTCTTATCCCGGCATCCCTGATTATTACTTTCATTGTGGCGGAAACTTTTACGGATGTTTTGGTTATCGCTTTGTCGTTTGCCCTGGGGAGTCTTACTGCAATGTTAACCCTCAACGAAATAAGCAGAAGATCCACGCTTGAATGGGTGCCAAAATACCTGCGCGGGACTCCGCTGATTCTTATTTCAATGGGGTTTTTATCCCTGATATCGATTTTTGCTGCGGGGATATTTTTTAGAATACTGGAAGTATTTTAATATACAATAAAAGGGAAATGGCGGGGGAAATGGACCAAAAACTGAATTTCATTCTGTGCGCTCAGGGCCACCTTCCCTCCGGAACCTCGGAAGCCGAATTTGAAGCGCTTTATGAGACGGAGATAAAACCCCTTATCTCGGCTTTGGATAAATTCCCCAGAATAAACATGCTGTTTCACTATTCAGGAGTAATTTTATACTGGATTGAAAGGCATCATCCTGAATTCTTTATGCTTATAGAAGATCTGCTTTCCAGAAAGCAGGCAGAATTTCTCGGGGGCGGTTTTTACGATCCGGCGCTGACCCTTCTTCCGTTGACGGATAAAATCGGGCAGATTGATATGCTTACAACTTACCTTCGAAAACATTTCGGTAAAAAGCCCCAGGGCTGCTGGTTGCCGTCTATGGCCTGGGAACAAAACCTTGTAGTGCCTCTTACGTCATGCGGAATGAATTATACTTTTTTGGAGGATCTTCAATTCCTGGATGCCAAGATAACTCTAAACGGCGGGGGCGTTTACTTTCCCTGCATAACCGAGGATCAGGGAAAGCTTATCACGGTTTTTCCGGTATTTTCCGCAACGGGCAAAAGATTGCTGGAAGAGAAACCGCTGGACATTCTGGGAGAGCTTTTGGAAAAACTGCCAGAGGGCGCTGATAGTCCTGCCATGGTTTTTCCCGTGGGGAAAACGGAATATGACAACCTCTTTGCCGAACTTTCAAAAGCGGACTCAAGAATAAGGTTTACCTGTCCGTCCAAAATCTACAAAAGCCTGCACTCGCTCAGAAAAATTTATTTCCCCGGCGCGTGGGCATCGGCGAGCTTTTTGGCAAACGAAGCCAACCCCAGGCAGATACTTGCCGATTGCCCGGAAGCAGGCGGCATTTACGCCAAAATGATCTATGTCCATACCCTTATCAATAACCAGCTCCGGGGAGACAAAACAAGGAAACGTACTGCCCTGGAAGAGCTTTGGAAAGCCCAGGATTCTGGCATCTACAGCCTGAAGCCGCCGGGGCTCTGTCACGCTCCGCTGCGGAATGCCGCTTACCACTCTCTTCTGGAAGCGGAAAAAATCATCAGGGAAAAAGAGAAATTAACCCCGTCGCTTTCTTTTTTTGATTTTGACCTGGACGGGGCAGGGGAGTATATTTTTCAGGATGACAAGCTGAACTGTTTTATAAAGTCTTATGGAGCGGGAATTTTCGAACTTGATTATCTTCCATGCGCCTGGAATTACCTTGATACAATGGCTCCGAGGCTCGAATCAACCAAAAGTGAAAAGCGCTGTTCTTTTGTCGACTGGCTGGCCCCGCCGGAAACGCATCCGGAAGACCTGAAGGCGGAAGGCATCAGGGGAGGGCGTTTTTGCGGGAACGAGGAATACGAGGCGGTTGATATTGACCGTCTCCACCGCCGCGTTGCTTTTTCTCTGCCTCAAAAAACAAATTTCCCCTGGGGAGAAATTGAAATTGGGAAAACCTGGCAGCTTAAAAAAAATTCCCTTGCACTGGAATATATACTTAAAAACTCAGGAACCAGGATTGTCAATTTTATGTTCAGCAGTTCGATAGATCTTTCTTTTTCAGGCGAGGACGAAAGGTTTTTCAGGGTGTTAAGCTCCAATTTAAGCCCAAATGAAGGCGAAAAAGAAAACATTTCGATTAATGAAGGACAGACAATCCGAAACGTGAAAACTCTGGAATTTCAGGATATAAAAAACGAAACCCTGATTAACCTTGAATCAAGCAGAAGTTTTGACGGGCGGATTTTCCCTGTCCGCTCAGGTTTTTCCGGCCAGGAGGAATACCAGTCCACCTGCCTTATGACCCTTCTGCCTGTCTCCCTTGAAGCAGGCAAAACATGGAAGATGTCATTTTCGTTAAAGATTAGCTCCTGACTGAACTGGTTTTGAAAAATGTGCCCTTGTTAGAGACCTTCCTTTTTAATATCATAACAACACCATGAAACGTAAACTTATTTCTTCCGCGCTCCCCTATGTAAACAACGTTCCCCATTTGGGAAACCTAATCCAGGTGCTTTCCGCCGACGTGTTTGCCCGTTTCTGTAGGCTTCGCGGCTACGAGACTCTGTATGTGTGCGGTACCGACGAATACGGCACCGCCACCGAAACAAAGGCCGCCGAGGAAGGCATAAGCCCCAGGGAGCTTTGCGACAGGTACTTCAAAATTCACGACGATATTTACCGCTGGTTTCATATCGCTTTTGACATATTCGGCCGGACTTCCACGCCCGTTCACACCGAAGTTACGCAGGGTATTTTCAATAAGCTCGATGCGGCCGGTTTTATTGTCGAACGCGAAATTGAACAGCTCTACTGCTCAAACTGCGGCCGTTTTCTCGCCGACCGCTATGTACGGGGCGTCTGTCCAAGTTGCGGCTACGCCAATGCCCGCGGGGATCAATGCGAGAATTGCGGCAAGCTCCTTGACCCGACGGAACTAAAAGACCCCAAGTGTTCCAGTTGCGGCAACGTGCCTAAAGTTGAGAAAACAAAACACCTCTATATCGATCTTCCAAAGATTAAGGGGCTGCTTGAAGAGTGGCTAAAAACCGCTTCGATTGACGGCTTTTGGGCAAATAACGCAATACAGATGACCCAGGCCTGGATTCGTGACGGACTCAGGGAGCGTGCCATTACCAGAGACCTTAAATGGGGAATTCCGGTGCCCAAGAGCGGGTATGAAAAAAAAGTTTTTTACGTTTGGTTTGACGCGCCCATCGGTTACATATCTTTAACAGGAAACCTTGGCGAGAAGAGGGGAGGGGACTGGCGAAGCTTTGTAGACTACTGGTGGAAGAGTCCGGGCGAAACAGAGCTTTTTCAATTTATGGGCAAGGACAATATTCCTTTTCATACGGTGATCTTTCCCTCAAGCCTTTTGGGAAGCGGGGAAAAATGGACTATGCTGCACCACATGTCCAGCACCGAATATCTAAACTACGAAAGCGGAAAATTTTCCAAGTCCCTGGGCATCGGTGTTTTCGGCACCGATGTAATGGAAACGGGAATTCCCGCAGACGTATGGCGGTTCTACATTTTTTACAACCGGCCTGAAAAATCCGACACCCTTTTTACCTGGAAAGATTTTCAGGAAAAGGTAAACGGGGAGCTTATTGGAAACCTTGGCAACCTCGTGAACCGGACGCTCTCCTTTGTCAGCCGCTACTATGACGGAAAAATGCCTGAGGGCCATGGTAACGAGGAATTCTGGAAAGCAATACGGAAAAGCGAAGATGAAATTACCGCAGCTCTGGAACGTGCCGATCTGCGCGACGCGTTTCATCTTATCTTTGAGCTGTCTTCCTTTGCGAATAAAACTTTCCAGGACGGGGAACCCTGGAAAAAACGCCAGGGCGATCCGGCGGAACAGCAAAAAGCGAAAGCCCTTATACGAGACCTTTCGTATGTTGTGCGGGATATCGCTGTGATGATTCAGCCCTATATGCCCCAGGCGGCGGAACAAATCGCTTCCTTCTTCGGGCTTTCTCTCGGCAAAGACCTGGTGTACACAAAAGGGCAGGGGAGGCTTTCCTGGGACGACATCGGGAAGGACACGGGCCTTGAAAGAGTTGTAAAAAGCGAGGTTCTCTTTTCAAAGCTCGAGGATGAAAAAATCGCCGAGCTGCGCGAGAGG
>JGI20170J14366_1000505_pt1 | contig 16448 bp, 12 predicted proteins | sample TergutNc150P3_FD_14366 | JGI IMG/M metagenome (IMG submission 14366) | reverse complement strand
AGATTTTGCATCAAACCTGTTGAACCGCCGTGTACCGAACGGTACGCACGGTGGTGTGAGAGGACGGCCGCTCAAGTAATGGGCGGCCTCCTACTCAATTTGCTCAAATTTTTGAAAGTTGCATTAAATGACAGTACCTCATCTGTTTCCGATGGTGGAAGATTTCTGTAAGTGTGTAATCCGCTATGGCTATTAAAATGTAATGCTCCCCGGCGGTAGCCGGGGAACCTGCGCCTATGCGATGTTTTTTGTATCTGCATTTTCTGCGGTTGTACTTGCTGGGGAAGGCTGGTAAAACACGCAAAGTGAGCATTTTGTGTTGTCCTTGCACTGCGGACAGACAGTGGACGGTGGGAAAATGGAAGGCAGCTTGCTGACAATTACGTCAACAGCTTTAGGCATGGAGACGCCAAGAAACCATGCGAGGCGGCGGACAGAGACGGCCGCCAGGGCGGAGAACTGCGGAGTATAATACCGCTTTTGATTTGGCGCTTGCATTTGCAAACCTCCGGAATGCCCGATATGTAACCAGGCGTGATAAGGACAGAGCTACGCTGCCCTTGAACCCAGACCTGCCCTTTTGTTTTTCCCCGGATAAGGGGCGGGCCGTTTGGGGCTTGCCCCTTCCTCTCCAACGGCACGCCCCGACGGGGAAAAACCGCCTTGCGACTGGCTGTGCCGTTATAGGGGCATAAATGCTCTTTAGTACTGATAGAGTAGATAAATGCGTATTTAAGCGAATGGGAATAAATGCCCTGTCCCATAGGGTTGGCATGGTTTTTGCGTGGCGCTCACCGCCGCTTTTGCAAAAACCATGCCAAAAGGGGTTTGCGGAATGAATGTAAAGGTATGTGAGAGAATGTAGCGTTTGTGATTGTAAATGATTTTTCTACAAATGGAATTAATTTCATATAATTAATAGTAATTCGGCATTGTAGGAAGCTTTATGATTTAAGTATATTGTTGGAAATCACTATTGAAGGGTTTTATAATTTCTGATAATGGTTAATGCTTTTAAAATTTCATCTTCAGTGGAAAATCGTCCAACAGACATTCTAAAAGAACTGTCTGTATCAACGGTAGATAGACCAATTGCTTTCAAAACATGAGAAGGTTCTATAATGCCACTTGTACAAGCAGAACCAGTTGAAAAAGCAATATTTGGTTGTAGTGATAATATCAATTGCTTTGAATCTATGCCGGGGATAGTTAAATTTAAATTTCCTGGATGGCGTTCTTGAGAGTGCCCGTTTAATTTTGCATTGGGGAAAATTTTTAATAGACCTATACATAACTTATCACGAAGAACTTTTAGTATACCAGCCTCTGTTTCTTTTACTTCCTGCATTATAGAACAAGCTTCCCCCATGCCTACTGCAAGGAAGGTAGGTAATGTACCTGAGCGATAGCCATCTTGTTGCCCTCCGCCATTAATTATTGGAATTGGTTTGAGTGAGGCGGATTGGCTGATATAGAGAGAACCAATACCTTTAGGGCCATAGATTTTATGGGCGGAAAGGCTCATAAAATCGGCACTTGTGTTGAGTACATCAAGGTTAGTATAAGCACCCTGAGAGGCATCGATATGAAAGAGAATACCTTTTTCATGGCATAATTGACCGATTGTAACTACTGGTTCATTAACGCCGATTTCATTATTAGTTGACATAACGGAAACTAAAAGGACATCATCTTTTAGCCTAGATTTAAACTTTTCAATGTCTATTAAGCCGTCAGATTCAACAGGAAGCTTCTCAATGATAAAGCCAAAACGTGCCAAAAAACGAGAAGCACCCAGAACGCATTTATGTTCAATTGGGGAAATAAGAATTTTCCGGCGGTTAGACTTTTCCAGGGCAGCATAACCTATACCGATTATTGCCAGGTTGTTTGCCTCTGTGGAGCCTGATGTAAAAATGATCTCATCTTCAAGAGAATTAATATAGGAGGCTACTTGGGCTTTGGCCTTCTCAACACCATCATTTGAAATCCACCCAAAAGAGTGTTCTGTGGAATGTGGATTACCGTATTTTTCTGTTAGGTAAGGCAGCATAACATTCAAAACACGAGGATCTAAGGGGGTAGAGGCTTGATAATCGAGGTAAATTGATGAGATATGATTTTCTTCTATATTACTGCTATTTATACCAAATTCTATCATATACTCCCCTTTGGAGACATTTTCCAAAAGAGGCTTGCACATTTATATTATCTGTGATAACCTCAAACTGGAGTATGTTTCCAGAAGGACAAGAATAACATAAAGTGATAGATAATTCAACGCTTAGAGAAGTAAATCCGGTGTTCTCAGGGCATGAAACTTTCCCTATAAGATATGGATGGTTGAAAAAGGTTTATGATGCCTGCATACCTATAGAAAAGAAAAAAAAGGGCTCTATAACAAAAGACTTATTTAATAAAGATGAAGCTATTGTTATTCTTGGTGTAGGCAAAAATATGGTCTCTTCGATGAGGCATTGGTCTATTTATACATCACTTTTAGATGTTGATGAAAATAAAAATCTTGTCATCAATGATCTATCAAGAGAAATATTTGATGATGAAGGCTTAGATCCATGGATGGAAAATTATGCAACATTATGGTTTATTCATTGGAATTTAGCCGCAAAGAAACCTGTTAAAAATCACCTATATACTTATTTATGGTTTTTCAATTTTTTAAATGGGAATACATTTGAAAAGGATGTGCTTGCAACTAGGATAATGGAGTCGCTTAAAGACTTGCCTGTAAAGAAACCATCACCATCAACATTGAAAAGAGACATTGAATGCTTTTTAGGTGTTTATTCAAGTAGGATTTCAAAAAATAAAGCAGATGAAGACAATATAGAATCTCCTTTAACTGAACTGGAACTTGTCAGTCCTTTAGTGGGAAGAAATTTGTTTCAGGTAAACCGAGGTAATAAACCGACAATATCAATTTACATGTTTCTTTTTGCCTTGCTTAAATTCTGGGATTTTTATTCACCGAATACGAAAACTTTATCTTTTGAATCTATTTGCTATAATTTCATGTCACCGGGTAGAATATTTTTATTAAATGAGGACGCTGTTTCTGAATACTTACAAAAATTGGCTAGTGTAACAAATAATAAATTTGAATATACAGAAACGGCAGGAATGAAACAAGTTATTATTAATAGTAATCAGAATATAAATCTAGATACATGGGCTATAAAATACTTTAGGAAAAATTACAAATTATGAATGCACTAGATACAATGGTTATAATAAATAATAGATTTTGTCGCTCGGTAAATATTAATAATGATTATAATGACATTGAACTATTGAAGACTATAATTTGCCCTAATTCCTTCAAATTAATTCTTGAAAATATGCTTGATAATGTTTATTCAACTGGACAATCTGCTTTTACATGGACTGGTCCATACGGAGCTGGTAAATCTAGTTTGGCATTGTTATTAACAGCACTCTTTGGGAAAAACAAAAGAAAAAGAGATATTGCTGAAACAATTATCGGTAGCACATTAACAAAAAAAATATTTGCAAAGTTGGATATTAATAAGGGTTGGAAAGTTTTACCAATAGTATGTGAGCTTGATAGTATTGAAAATATTATTAGAAAAAAAATAGAAAATGATACAAATGATAGTGTAAATAATATATTAAATAATATTACTGATTATCTTGAAAAGAACGAAGGCTTACTAATCATATTAGATGAAATGGGTAAATGCCTTGAAGCAGCCGCCAAAAAGTCACATGATATATATTTTTACCAACAATTAGCTGAATATGCTTCAAGAACAAATGGACGATTCATTATTATTGGAATATTACATCAATCTTTTGGGGATTATGCTAAATACTTGCCATATGTAGTTAGGGATGAATGGATAAAAGTGCAAGGGCGTTATGTAGATATTCCGATAAACACAGCTGGAGAGGAACAAATAGAATTAATTACTCGTGCAATGAAATGCGAAAGTCACTCAAATGCTTTTATAACCGAAGTTGCAAAAAAAACAGTTGAATGTATAGCCAGTAATAAAAAAATCGTTTCGGAAAAAATACTAACTGAAAAGTTAATTAATTGCTGGCCAATAAACCCAATTGTCATTATATTATTATGCCAACTATCAAAGAAGAAATTTGGACAAAATCAGAGAAGTATATTTTCCTTTTTAGCTTCTGGTGAACCTTTTGCATTCAGAGATTTTATTAGCAATACAAAATACAATGATAAAACATTGTATATGCCGACTGATTTTTTTGATTATGTACGAATTAATTTAGAGTCATCTATATTATCTTCATCTGAATCTAGACTCTGGCATACTGCAATTGAAGCTATCAATAAATGCCAAGCACGTGGTTTTAGTGATATGCATTTAAACATTCTTAAAACAATAGCTATAATTGATTTATTCAATAGTTCATCTGGAGTTGTTCCTAATATAGATGTATTGGCTGTCATTTGTTCAAAAACTAATGTCAATAATATATTGGAGGACTTAAAAAAATTATCTGTTATTATTTTCAAAAAACACACAAATGCTTATTCAATTTATGAAGGTAGTGACTTCGATATTGATAAGGCAATTGAAGAAGCATATTCAAATGAAAATTATTTTAATATTGAAAAGCTTTCTGAAATCGCTAATTTTAAACCCATTATAGCAAAACGATATTATCATAAATATGGTAGTCTTAGATGGTTTGATATAATTATTGCCCCTACAGAAGAATGTTATCATTTTTTAAACAATGAAAAGGAAAAAACTAAAGCGGATGGTTTATTTGTAATACTATTACCATCAACTATAGAAGAGGAAAATGAGGCATATAAAATTATAAATAGCCCAGAAATTGTTGATTTTCCTGTTGTTTTTACTATTGCAGAAAATACTAGGATAATTAAAGAATATTTACAGGAACTACTTGCATTGGAATGGATACAAAATAATAAAAATGAATTAGCGGGTGATTCTATTGCAAGAAGAGAAGTAGATGATCGGAAACAAATAGTAAAATCATACTTAGAAAATCAACTAAATAAAATCCTTGTAGAGTCACCATGGTATTTTAATAGTGAAATAAACTATATGAAATTGAATGAATTAAGTATAAAGGTCTCTGAAATTTGTGAGAGTATTTATAAATATACACCTATCATAAAAAGTGAGTTGCTGAATCGTGAAAAACCATCTGGAAATGCTAATGCAGCATTATACGCATTATTAAGAGATATGGTTCTATTCAAGAATATAGAAAATCTAGGAATTGACGGATTCACACCTGAAAAAGGTTTATATAATATACTCTTGAAAGATACCGGTATTCATAAAAAAATAAAGGAAGGTAATTACGTTTTTACAGAACCAAAGAATAATAATTTAAAGGATTTATGGGAATTTACAGATGAATATTTAAAAAATGGAAAAACAACAGCAATATTAGATATCTTCGAAGAATGGAAAAAAAAACCATTCGGTGTAAAATCTGGATTATTTCCTTTTTTAATTACAGCATATATAATGACACGAAATAATATTATTGCGGTGTATAGAGATGGTATTTATAATCCAGAGATTACAGATTTCTTAATCGAACACATATACACAAATCCTAAGATTGTTTCAATAAAATATATAAAATCTGATATTATTGCACATGATATGATTAACAATATCGTTATGGCAATAAATGAAATTACAAAGGACAATCAATTGAACATTGATACTGAACCATTAATTATAGCAAAAAGACTTGTTTCTATAATTGATAGTTTACATCCATGGGTTTTAAGAACTAAAACACTAACAAAAAAAACTATACAACTAAGAGAAATAATAAAAACGTCTAATGATCCGAATAAATTAATATTTGAAGATATACTAAAGGTATTTTCACGTGATGAATTGTATGAAGGCTTAAAATCTAGCATAAATGAACTAATACAAGTTTATCCATCAATGTTGGAAGCTGTTGGTATACTATTGACAAGTGAACTTGATATCCCTTTAGTTACACCATCACAAATTGAAAAATTAAAGCAGAGAGCTAAAAATATTAAAGGTGTTGCTGGTAATTTTCAAATAGATGCATTTGCGGCAAGGCTATCAACATTCAATTCAAATAGCAGCGATATTGCTGGAATAATAAGTTTGGCAAACAATAAACCACAGAAAGACTGGATAGATTTAGATATTGAAAATGCGAGAAAAGAAATTATTAGGTTATGCATAGAGTTTAAAAAGGCCGAATTATTTACAAAAGTAAAAAACAGATCACCAGAAAGACAAGCAATTGCTTTTATTAGTGGAATTGGAGGTAAAACTGAAATTACAACAGGTGAATTTAGTCTTCTTATAGAAAAAAAAGATGAAGTAGAGAAGAGTAAACAAAGAATAAAGCAACTGTTTAGATCTGAAAAGGATATTGCTTTAATATTAACTGCTTTGGCGGAAACAAGTATCGATTATTTGAGGGAAAGAAATGAGCAATGAAGTCCATGTATTAGGTTTATCTGGTGGCAAGGATAGTGCAGCATTAGCGGTTTACATGCGTGATTGTTTTCCAGAAATTGAAATCGAATATTTTTTTACTGATACTGGGAAAGAATTGCCAGAAGTATATAGTTTTTTAGGTAAACTTGAAGGATATTTAGGAAAGCCAATTATTAGACTCAATCCCGATAGAGACTTTGATTTTTGGTTAATGAAACATAATAACTTTCTACCTTCTCCACAAGCAAGATGGTGTACTATTTGTATGAAACTAAAACCATTTGAAAAATGGGTAAAAGAATATTTGAAAAGCGGGAAAACAGTTTATTCTTATGTGGCAATACGTTCTGATGAAGAGTATAGGGAGGGTTATCAATCAAGACAAGAAAATTTATTCGTAAAACTGCCATTTAAAGATAATGGAATTGATAAATTTAGTGTTACTGAGATACTTAACAATTCAGGTTTAGGCCTTCCAAATTACTATTCATGGCGATCAAGAAGTGGCTGTACATTTTGTTTTTTCCAAAGAAAAATTGAATGGGTACATTTATTAGAAATTCACCCTGATGCTTTTGAAGAAGCAAAAAAATATGAAAAAACATCGGAAAAACATGGTTCTTCTTTTACATGGTCTGAACATGAATCATTGGAAGAATTATCAAAACCTGAAAGAATCGAAAGAATTAAAATTGATTATGAAAAACGTGTAGAAAGACTTAAAAAACAACATCAAGGGAATCCGCTTCGACCTTATCCTGTTGAAATAGATATTGATGAATTATATGGCCAGTCTAAGGTTTGCCTCGCTTGTCATAAATAATGTTATTTTACGATAAATTTTTCATTTTTGGGAAGATCATCATCAGAAAGCTCCTTCACATCATATTCAAAATATTTAATCAAATGTCTATGTCTTTTTGGATGTCGTAAACGACGCATAGCCTTTTTTTCAATCTGCCTTATACGTTCCCTTGTTAAACTAAGTAGAGTACCAATAGTATCTAATGTTAGAGAGTTATTTATATCAATGCCAAAACGCTTTTTTATTACAAATTGTTCTATGGGTGGAATAGTCGATAGAACGAATTTTATTTGCTTTTTTAATAAGGAAACAGTTATATTTTCCATTATTTGTGATTCAAATAAACCACCATCGGATAATAATATGCTTTCACAATCAACGAGTAACTCTATATTTTGTGTTTTTTGAAATATTCTATACATCAATAAAGAAAGGGATTTTGAACTGTAAAGATACTTTTCTATTTTATTTACTATAATGTGTTTATTATCGTTCTTATATTTCTCAGTTTTATTTTTAAATATATGATATGCTTTGAATAAATATTTTTTTAAGTGGTAAGGAGTATAAGGAGTATAAATTAAATAATTTCCAATGAGTGTTTTTTTATAAAGCATTTGACGTATACACCATTTAATATAAATAGAAAAATTTTGTGATCTATTGAAATTATAATTATTAAATCCTATAATCAAGCCTAAGAAAGCAACCTGGATACATTCATCTAATGGATATAAATATTTTTGAGAAGCATAATAATGCTTGCCTAATAGCTTGGCGCATATACATTTCTAGTATCCTATTCTTTGCAAAGGTATTTCCGTCTTTTGCTTGAAAGTATAAATTACTAAATTCATGTCGTTGGGGAGGTTTAATATTCCTTATATGATTGATAATAAATGTTAAATTTTTATCAGTTTTAATAATTGCAGAATATATTTTATCGTAGTCAACTGAACTATAATCAGAAAAATCATCTTCATTTTGAGCATTATCAGAGGAAAATATTACCCCTTTTGACAATAAAATACCAATTAAACGATCTGTGTTTCGAAATGAAATGTTATTTTCAGAAAGTAGCTTTAAGACTTCGTTTTCATGTATAAAGCCTTTTAATAGATACGATGAATATAATATATCAATAATTTGTTGATATTCATCTGATAAAGCCATGACTATGTTTTTGCTAATAGAACAAGGTCTAATATTTCGTCAGCACTTTTTTGGCCGTATTTGTTTTCAAATTCTTCCATAAAATTATAAAGATTCATGACATAATCTTCTGCATGTTTTGATGGTTGTATTAATTTTTCATATAAAATATCAACACCACCGCGGACATATGATTCATATACTTCTTCATCAAGTTTTGCCCTATCGGTATCGTAATCACTGAACGCTTTTTCGATACGTTTATTCAGATCAGATTCATTTTTATCATCTAATAACATAATTAAACGGTAATTGAACCAAAGTGTTAATGTTTCTTTAGACATTGCCGCAAATAAAATATTAGTCGTTTTATTCGTAGAATCTAAATCAGATTTTTTTCCATATATTAGACCAACAATTGGAGCTAGTAAATACACATCAAGATTACGAGCGAATAGTTTATTTCCTTTATCATCAAAAACGGCAGTTAATTGTATTACTTTTTCTGCATGTGAACCACGAAATGAATAGTCTCCGTCAAACATATGGATTATTCTCCCTTTTCAATATAAGTTTCAAACTCGTTTTTCCTTGAGAAAACTGAATGATTGCCAATTTTATCACTTAGATATTTTTCGGCTATTTCACCATCGGTGTCTTTAATAAAAATAATAACCTGTTCTGCTATTTTTGGCAAAACAGAACACACTGTTTGAATACGAGTTTTATCAAATGAAGATAAAGGTGCATCCATTACTAAAGGATATGGTTCAGAAGCGAGCATTTTATTATCATTTTCTTGTTCTTGACTAGCTCTAGCGATTTTAATTACACCAGCAATAAAAGCAAAGATGATTGAAATGCTTTGAGAAGTTGATGTTTCAATATCATTAGTATAGCCTTCATAATCATTAACAATTACTTGTATATTGTATTTTGAGTCTAAAGTTAAAGAAAACCCACCGTTATAAATCGAACGGAAAATATCGTCTACCTCTTTACTTAATTTTTCTCGTACCTCTTGCTCGGCTTCTTCATATTCCTTTAAAAGATAATCATATAAATACTGAGCATATGTCTTATATAATTCAATCCTTTGATTATTTTTATCCTTTAGTGTAAGCTCATGTCGTTCAGTGTCCATACGTTCACGGCTTTTTTCTGTAGCACCTTTTTCAGTATATAGTATTGAACGCTCTGATAATAAATCATTGTGTTGTTTTTCATATTTAGAAAGTTCAGCTTGTAATTTACCAACATCTTGCATACCTGAAAGCCGTTTGGTTATTATTGAAATCTCTTCTTCGTTTTCGCTATAGTCATTTTCAAAAGACAAAATTTCTCTATATTTATTTTCAAAATCTTCAAAAAATGATGAAGTGCTTTTAACATTTGCTTCACAATTATTCTTGAATTGTTCAATTAAGTTCCCAATTGACTTGGGTGGAATAAAATCTCGAAGTTGGTTTAGTGTGTTATATGCTTCATTACCAATACATAATTCACTTCCGCATATACAACGACCTGTTTTAATTAAATGATCAATTGTTCTTGCATGAATGTCTGGAACCCATTTATCAGAAATATTTTGCTTAACAAGTAGCGAAAGGCTGTCATACATTAATTTTTTTGAAAAATATAATGGAGCATTTTTATTAAAGAGTTTAAGTAAATCAGAAATTTGAGAATTTTTACGGCTTCTTAATGCATTACGCTTTGCTATAAACTTTTCACGTTGCATTGCTAAAGGTTTACTATTTTCATTTTCTTTAATACTTAAATTTAACGAAATTATTTTTTCATTAACAAGTATATCTTCGTCCTCAATTTCAAATAATCTTTTGTCAATTTTATCAATTTGAGAATTAAAAGTATCAATTTTACTTGTATAATCTGCAATCCGGCTATCTGCCCTAGAATCATATTTATCATCATAACTACGAATAACAGATTTCAGTGAACCATGACCTTTTTTTAGATGGTCTAATGCAGCTGTATAGGCAGAAAGTCCTAGAAGATTTCGGACGGCATCTGAAAATTCATGACTTTTACCTCTACGAATGTCCTTACCCATATTACCAATACGTTCACCATCAAAGAAAAAATATTTTGATAACTCTACAGGTAAAATTTCTTTCATCCTTAAATCGGTTTCATGGGATTTAACAAATTCTTTTTGTCCATCTTGCGCTTTATAATACATATCAAATGTACGTTGCCCTAAAGATGTTATCAGATTGCTATTGTTTTTTTTATATACTTGACTACTCGTTATTGTATATTCAATACCATGATGATCTAGTAAAAGTGAAACAGAAACGGTTTCTTCATTGCCTGGTTGCATTGTTTGAGCTGTTGCCTTACACAATAAGTTTTGATCCTCAAAATCGGTTTTTCCATAAAGACACCAAGTAAATGCTTGGGCAAGAGATGTTTTTCCAGAACCGTTTTCACCTAAAACTATTGTGACATTTTTGTAGGGATCTGTAGAAAAATCTATTTGTTGGGTCCCTTTAAATTGCCTGAAATCTTTTAATTTTAATGATTTTAATAACATTGTACCACCTCTTCAATCTTCTTTTGGATTGCCTCAACCATTTTTTGGAAGCTCTTCTCTTTTGTTTTTATATTATTCTTTTCTTGAACAATTAACCAATAAAGCAATTCATTGATTTTGGACTTTTCAAGCTCGATACCGTTTACAATAATTTTATCTGAGTCAGACATACCCATATTCCTCCTCTAAATTAATTGAATAATCATTTATTGAATAAGCCCGCTTAATGGAATCTATTGTGTTATTTGCTTCTGCCATATTCATTGCTATTCTTGCAAACTCTTCTGCACGAGTAAGTTCATTTTTTACAAGAGTTATTTCTCTTCTTACTTGTTCATCAGTTAATGAAGATACTCTATTGATTGGTCGAGGTAAAGCCAGAAAATCATATATCACGGCAAAATCTTTACCTTCTGATAATCGTAGAACACGTCCACGTCTTTGAATATATTCTTTAGGGTTAGTAGTACTGGCTAAAATAAACGCAGTCTTTATAGCAGGAATATTTACACCTTCATCTAAACATTTGATCGCAATTAATGCTTGTAAGTTTATTCCCTTAGCAAATTCTTGTTTCAATCTTTCACGTTCAGAAATATCTTCTCTAGATGTGAAATGAGAAACGTTCATTTTTAACGTATTGCCAAGTAAAATAGAAACAGCATCTATTTGCCGCAAATCAGCTTCATCTGTATCTGATTCATCTTTATCGTTTTGCAATATATTAGTAGCACCACAGTAGACTAAAATATGTTTATCATTAATAAAAGGTTTTATATATTCAGCTAGTTTTGTTAATTTATCAACAGCCCCTGCAACAAGACGAGCTCGTTGCATAGCAAGAATTTTTCCTTTTTCATTAAGCTTAACTTTCCCATTTTCAGTTTTATTGATACACTTACTAATCTCATAGGACAAATCAGTATAAACTGATATTTCATCATCATTTAGTGTGGTAATAATAGGGTAATATTTATAGCGTGTTAATTTTTTTTCAGCTATTGCACGATCAAGAGTGTATTCTATACACTTATTCCCGAAATATTTATATAATTTTGTTGTTCCATCTTCGTCATTATGACGATCAATTGTTGCAGATAGTGCTAGGCGAAAGTTGTATTTTTCTGATAATAATTTGCTTAATCGTTCTGCACCAAAATTATGTGCTTCATCAACTAAAAGTAAAATATTGCCACTTATTTTTTCAAGCAGAGTTTGAACTTTTTGAGTTGAAAAAGTAGCATTTGTACAAATAAAACAGAAGAAATCATGGTTCTTTACTTTCAATTTGTGATTGAAAATTGCTGTTTTTAATCTGTGTAACCAATCTTTTTGAGACGATGCACTATAACCTATTATAGGCTTTATATTAAAGCGTTCAATGTCTTCTACCCACTGTTCTACAAGGTGTTGGTATGGACAAACTATTATAACTGCTAAACTATGACTTAAATCTTGGCTAAGGCGAGTAACCGCACCTAACCCTGTTAAAGTTTTACCTGTGCCTGTTGCCATATCAAAAATGCCTCTATAATTGTTTTCAACCCATTTATCTATGGCAGACCATTGATAACAATGTAACTTTACATCAGACGGAATAGAAGGATATTTATTTAATGATTGTTGCATTAAACCGCCAGACTGAAAATGTATCTCTTCTTCTGTATCAATATTAAAATTTGGAGGATGTTTTTTATAACGATTAATTATTTCATCTTTCAATTCAGGAAAATCAACAATAGTTATATTTTCTTCTGTATTATTCCAAATCCTTGAAAACGCCTCCGCTTTTGCTTTTACTCTTTCTTTTTCTTCTTGTGACACCCAATTGCAGAAAACATCTATAGATTCATAATTTGAAAAAAATGCGTTGGAACTTTCATTCATTGAGCCGGAGAATGCTATTTTATTTCCATCATTATCAGAAAAAATCCCCATCTTTTCATGATACATTCCAAAACTACTTGCTTCCTCAGTTATGGCAATTTTTATATCCAGCTTGCTATCAGCTATTAAATTTGCTAATAAATTTAATCGTTCTTGCTCAAAATAATTATCTGAATAAGTGAGTGTTTTAATAATCGCTTTTTTAATTATTTCATTGCGTAAGTTATAGCCTTTTCTTATTGATTCGATATCTTCATCGGAAAGATAAGGAGATGCAACTATTTGTACAATACCATTATTTTGTACAAGAAAACTGATTCCTTTTGAAATATCATTTAATGCAGAAGATGAAAAAAAACCAACAGCACGTTTATATGAAGTAGCGTGTTTTAGTATAGGGATATAAAAGTCACTTACAATATTGTCATGGGGAGAACGATATTCTTGTTTTATATGTATATCTCTAAACGTCATATTAACCGTTCTATTGAATCCATTTGGGAGGCTTTTTTATACGATCTACTGGGGCATATTCGATCTCGCCATATATTAAGCCGGTAACAAAGGCAACTGAGAGTCTACAGTCAAAAACAAAAACGACACCAACCACACAAAGGAAGCCGATTCTTATGAATCCGGTTACCACAGTACCTGAAATGAGTAAAACCAACACTTCTTTCCTCTAGGATATATTATATCATGGAATACGATAATGTAAACCATGAAAAATTCATCAAATAGCTCTAAAACCTCCAAATTTACCTATTTCATAACATTTTTGACAGCCATAACAATGCTTTTGCTCCTAGAATTTTAACAAAAGTCAAGAAATATTTTCATCTGAAACCTTCCGATTTTTTTATAAGTAAAAATGGCATGGTTTTCATCTAAATATCGGAAGAGATAAACACGCAAAGAATCTATCAAATTTGTTTAAAATCTCTAGATATACCTTAAAACCAAGAACCTTTATTTTGTTTTTCATGGAGCAAGAAAAGTCTTATGTTTACCACCTGATACCGAATTTCCCTTATAACAGTGAAAAAAATTGAACTAGTTATAGTGGGAGAAAAACTAAGCTGTTCAGGTGTCTTTTAGGGGAAGCCAGCCAGCTGGGGCGGTGATGGTTTTTCCGTTATAGGTTATTTGTTCCGGCAGAAGCGATTTTTTGAGGTCTTTAGTCTGAATTGTCTTGAAAAAATCGGCGTGTTGTTTGAGGTGCATCGCAGATTGCCCTTTTGGGACTATAATGCCGATTTTTTTCTCGGGGCAGAGTTGCTTCAATTTTGTCGTTACCGGGGCAAGGTCGCTGTCGCCGGATAAGATTAGGGCAGTATCGAATTTGTCCGCTACAGCATCGCCAAGCAGGGTTATAGCTATGTTTATGTCGGTCTTTTTTTCTTCGTGTGCTTGATAATGGCCAGAGCATAAAGGGCATTTCCGTTCCCTGATTGAAAATTTACCTAAGATATCTTTTACCCCTACGGTACGGAGAGCGTGTATGTATAAAAGGTGTTTTTTTGCCCTTTCCGGTATCCATGTGGTGAGGGCAGAAAAATAGTAGACGGTCTGGATTTCCTCGGTTTCGGGGTTTATCAAGCGTTTTGAGAGTTCCAGCAGGTTAAGCCAGCGGCAGTCGGGGTGGGTGTGCTGTAAGGTGCTATGATAAAGATTAAAGCTGTCAATATAGACATTAACCCTTTTCTTAGGCAATTTTGGTGGCTCCTTTGTGCTTGTTGCTGTCAAGGGCGTAAAAACAAAAAAAATGCCGAACACACTGTTCGGCGGGGCAAGCATCAATAGTGCTTGCGGGTACATTTTTATAATACGGAATTTGTCCTGGAAATGTCAAGCATTTTTTAATGTTTTTACATAGAAATTTGAACCAAATAACTATTTCTTTTCCTAACCCGCATTGAAGAAGAAAACCAGGACAAACACCTTGAACAAAAGCTAATGGAAGAAGGGCCGGGGATTTTGAATTGGCTTATCGAAGGGGCAATGCGCTGGTGAAATGAGGGGTTAAAAACGCCGTCAATTATTATCAGGGCTACCGATGAATACAGGTCAGAGATGGACGTTATCGGAAACTTCCTAAAGGAACGGTGTGTCCAGGGAGAGGACGATTGTATCAGGGCAAGGGAACTGTTCAAATGCTATCAGGAATGGTGCGATGAGCACAACGAACACGCTGTAAGCGAGCGTTTTTTTGGCTTGCGGTTAAAGGAATTGGGGCTTGAGCAAAAACGGATGAACGATGGGCGGTACTGGCAGGGTATTCAGATTAGGGCGCAAGGGTAGTTAGGGGTGGGGGTTTGTTTTCCCCTTGCCCCTTTTTTAGTTCCGGCAAGAAAACACGAATAGGCTTTAATAGATTTTTTTGATTACTCCTTATTGCCATTGATTACTCTGTGTTACTCCCTGTGTTCGGTAAAAAACTAAAAAGCAAGAAAAAAAGATAATGCTACAAAAAAGAAATATAGTATTTACAAAAAATGGCAATTTTAAGGGGCGCGCACGCTCCCCGGATAAAAAAATAACCATATCACCTAAAGCAAAAATCATCATAGCAATCTGGTTTTGTGTAGGGGAGTGAAGGGTTGAAAAATATTATGCTTCACTTTTTTTATTGCTCCCTGTTACTCCCTATTACTCTTTCAAGCCCTCTATTACTATATTTTTTATTTTTTTGTATCTTAAAAGAAAAAAAGAAGAAATAATATATATATTTTATATATATAAGAACTGGAAATTTGATTATTATACATCACTTACTCCACTTTTTTTTACTTCACTTTCATTCAGGCCGTCCGGCGAAGCCGGACGGTATCAGGATTATGCCCGATACAAGTACCGCTGTTTCAATGCTTTGCTTTTCAAAAATGTTATGGGCGGTTCTTGTATCGGGGCGAAGCGTCGATAATGTTTTTTGTTATCAATGCCAGCCTACCTGAAAGGTTGGCGGGTCTTTGGGAATAATGTTTTTTGTTTCATTATGGGGAGTGAAGGAAACATTTAGCGAAATTGAGAGAAAAGACTTTATCAGCCATTCGAGCCGTCTGGCCGCCTCGGGGGCGCACTGGTTCGCCTAAAGGCTCACCGCATTTACTACCAGCGGGAAAATTTACTCTGCGCCATGCCATGTAACATGGCTCTAAATGTACGGCTTAACGCCGTACTTTTCGAGGCGGGTCGGGCGGTATCAGCAGGTTCATATTATAAAAGCGAGGTTCAGCAGGTCAATGTAACGCAACGCAAAGCCCTCGGAGCAAATACCGCTGTTACCAATGTATTACTTTTTGATAAGGCTTTAGCGGGGCTTGCGATGGGGGCTTTGCGGTCAACAGTCTTATCGAGAAAACGCCAGTCTGCCTGTTAAGGTTGGCTGGTTTTAGAGAATCTTGGTTGTGCTTCACTATGGAGAGTAGCGATAACAATTAGCGAAAGAAGCGGGTAGTGTATAACTTCCTATCAAGCCGCTGGGCCGCTGAAGGCGGTCGGGCGGTAACAGCGGGTTAATGTTTCATCCAGCGGATTAGCGGGTGATGTATCG
>JGI20170J14366_1000503_pt1 | contig 16454 bp, 18 predicted proteins | sample TergutNc150P3_FD_14366 | JGI IMG/M metagenome (IMG submission 14366) | reverse complement strand
AAAGCGATAAACACCGCGCTTAATATGTTTAATAACACCAACTGAACTTTAGCCATTTTAGTCTCCCAAATATTTACTTAGATTGTTAAACGCGGTCAAATAAACTTTTACGGCCTGTTTTGTGGACTCAAACGCGAATTGATTAAGATCAATTTGTTTCGGCTTTAAAAAACGGACATCGGCGATTTCGCCTTCTTCCAAACGCAGATCTTCCGGCGTAAGACCCGGCGCGTGAACGGTAAAATACAAATCGCAGGTGTTGTAATCGACGCCCTTGTATTTGTAAACATTGGAAAAAGAAGCGAAAAGCTTAAAAACATCCGTCAGGCTCGAGCCTTCGGGAACGGGCGGCGTCCAGTTTAACTCTTCTTTCATTTCGCGGAAAAGCCCGTCAAGAGCGCCCTCGCCCGGATCGACAAAACCGCCCGGCAAATCCAATAGCCCCTTTCCCGGGTCCCTGTCCCGAACCGTAAAAACAAGCCGCTCCCCGTCGGGCGACGGCACGCTGATAAGACAGCCTGTGGCGGCGGCGACATTGTGGTAATAAACATAACCGCAGTCGGGACAGCGGAAAACTTTGCCTTCCTCAAATTTTATTTTTTTTGAGGAACACGAAGGGCAATAATTGAACATTGTTTATCATACATGATATTACGGCTCTTTTCAAATTTTTTTATTTTGGGTAAAATAAAGGCATGATGACAGAATGTTCCTTACAGGTAAGAACCTACGAATGCGACGGCTACAACCATGTAAACAACGCGAATTATCTTAATTATCTTGAGTACGCGCGTTACGAGTATCTTAAAGACATAGGTTTTGACTTTGTAAAAGCTACCAAAGCCGGATACGGCCTTTACATCGCCAGAATCGAGATTGATTATAAAAAGCCGGCTTTTGCCGACGACACTCTGATAATAAAATCGCGTTCAATAAAACAGGGCGCTGTAAGTGGTATAATAGCCCAGGAAATTTGGCGCGGCGAAGACCTGTTAATAGAAGCAAAAGTTACATGGGCGTTTGTCGATTCAAAAGGCTCTCCTACAAAAATCCCGCCTGAGTTTAACGTTCCCGGCTTGAAGCCTGCTTAACGCCTGAAAAGCCTGCGCCAGGGGTTTATCCCGAAACGTACCAGAAAGTAAATCCAACCGAAACCGAAACCGGCTAAGTGGGTCAGGTGCGCGACTCCGTTATTGCGCCCGGTTATCGAGAAAAACAATTCCAGAACGGTATAACCTATAACCATCACAGGTGCGCGCAGTGGGATTAAGCCCCAAATATATATAATTGAATCGGGGAAGAATACGGCGAAGGCAAGCTCCACCGCGAAAAGCGCTCCGGACGCTCCCATTAGCGCAACAAAGTAACTTTTGGTATAGCAATAAGCAAAAAAAGAAAAAACTCCCGCCAAAGTTCCGGTAATAAAGTAGTAAAGCAGGAATTCATTGCTGCCCATCTGTCTTTCAACATGGATTCCGAAAATTAGCAAACCAAGCATATTAAAAAGGATATGCTGGAAATTTCCGTGCATGAACATATAAGTAACAAAAGTCCAAATCCACTTGCTCTGAATAATCCTGGCAGGGATCATAGACAGAAGTTCAGTCTGGTAGATTATAAAATTTCTTCCCAATAACCGTCCCGCAACGTAAATTATGACATTTATTCCGATAAGCCAGTATACCGCCCCGAAGTTCTGATACCTTAACGGCCGTCTTAAGATACTCATTTGTTTTCGAGCCGCTTTTTTTCTTTAGACGCCTTTGATAAAGAGACAAGGACATAGATCGCAAAAAGAACAACAAAGATGGAAACAATGACGATAGTGGTTATTTTTATTATCTTTAATACGGAAATCTGTATACCGTTGATAAATGATGAAACCGTAATATAATTTCTTTCGTCCAAAAAAGGACTTACTGCATCAAAACCGTTAAATATTTTTTGCAGTTCTTTTCGCATATAACCTAATGCAATGTTCCAGACAAATTTCGGAACGCCCAATTCACCCGGTTTAATAATTTTGGTTAAATCGTTTACGGTGTTATTTAATTTGTTGGTGTCTTTGCTGACCGCCGCGACATCAATACCGTTTCTTACGATATCAAGGTTTGAATAGTTTTTCTTGATATCCTGCTCAATTTGAGCGGAGAAGGATTTGACGGAAGCGTCGGCTATAACTTTCCCGTATAAAACCGCGAATATTATGACAAATAAAATAATGAAAACGAAAAAAGTTTTTATATTACCTGCTTTTCTGTCTGTTTCAGGAAAATCCTTGACAACCAGTTTATTGAATAATATAGCAAGCCCAACAGCGGCAGCGACAGTAATCGCCGCAAGTAAAATCAAAGTACCCATAATAATATCTCTCCTTTGTTTTTATAATATATTATTTGATTTAAATTTACAATATATCTATGACAAATAAGCATAAAAATGTTATTCTTTCCTATAGTAAGGAGGATGATAATGGAAAAAAGATTGTCATTTATAGCGTTAATTCTGATATGCGCTTTAATATGTACCACCTGCAGCTCGCTTAATAATGTGGTAAAAGCTCCGGAGGTACAGCTTAAATCAGCCGTTTTTTCCGCCATTGATTTTACCGGGCTTACTCTGCTTAACACATTAGAAGTTAAAAATAATATCGCGATTGATATTCCACTTCCGAAGATTGACTGGGATTTACTTGTCAGTAATAACCCGTTTGTAAACGGAAGCGTAAAAAGCAGCGGTTCGCTTAAATCCAGAGCAGCGACGGAAGTACAATTTCCGGTAAGTTTTACATATACGAATTTGATAAAATCAATCGCCGCCCTTACAGATAATAATGCGCGGTATAAAATAAAAATGACGGTGTACATTCCGGTGCCGGTATTGGGAGAATTGTCTTGGCCTTTTGAGCATGAAGGGAAAATACCAATTATGCGTTTGCCGGATATAACCATTGCGGCGGCTCCAAGCGTGTCATTCACCTACGGCTCTGTTCCCGGTATTCCTACAGGCGGAAATATAACGCTTGCCCTGAACGTAAAAAACAACAGCAATGTTACCGTAAAGGTTAATGATTTTTCTTACGTTCTTAAAATCGCCAATACTTCGCTGTCCAAAGGAGGGATTACCGGCAATCCAAGCATAAATCCGGGCGCAACGGAGAAAATAACAATACAGCTTTCTCTGTCGCTTAATGATATTACGTCAATCGGCGCCAATGTTCTTAAGGGTAATTTTAATTACAACCTTACCGGCAACTATAAGTTTGGTATTCCCGAGTTCCCGCTTCTAAACGAAGTAGGCAGTTCATTTACTCTGCAGAAGTAACCCGGCTGAATTCATCTACTATCCGCCGGTATTGCTCAATCGTTTCCGCATGGACTGCTTTTTCGCGTAATGCCGCTCCGCCTGTTATGCCTTTTGTGTAGGCGCAGAATTGTTTTCGCATTTCAAGACAGGCGGTGCGCTCTTCTATGTCTGCGGCAAGCATTTCCAAATGGCGCATTGCGGCGGTTATCCGCGCGGAAAACGGGACGGGTTCCCAAGCGCCTGTTTCCAGCAATGAATGAGTCTGCGAAAAAATAAACGGATTGCCCTGTGCGCCCCTTGCGAACATAACTGCGGCGCAGTTTGTCTCCTGTAACATTTGCCTTGCGTCCTCCGGCGTGTAAAGATCGCCTGACCCCGCGACGGGAACGCTAAGCCGGGATACAAGGTCCGCAATATGTGCCCAGTCGCTCCTGCCGCCGTAATTTTGCGCCCGTGTGCGCGGGTGCAGAGTGACCATAGCCGCTCCCGCCTCGACGGCGATTCTGGCGCACTCTGCGTAATTTATGGATTTGCTGTCCCACCCGGAACGTATTTTGATCGTGACGGGGACAGAGCCCAAACTTTCACGGGATGCGCGGACTGCCGCTTCCACTATCCTTCCGATATTGTCCGGGTCTTTCATCAATGCGGAACCCGCGCCGTTTTTTACAACCTTTGGCACGGGGCATCCGGCGTTAATATCTAGCACGTCGGGTCGCAGGGGCGATAGCAGTAAAGCCGCCCTGTAAATTGAGCCGCTGTCTGCGCCGAACAGTTGTATTGCATAGCGTTTCTCGTTCTCCCCCCGCCTGACCAAGTTGACGGCAGTCTCAACCGCAGCGTTGGGGGTGTCTGTCCCTCCAAGACCGTAACGGCCGCAGCTTCGGTAAAGCGCTTCGGCGGAGACAAGTTCCGTAAAAGAAAAATCCGCTCCCTGCTCAGCGCACAGCGAACGGAAAGCTCTGTCGGTATAACCCGCCACAGGAGCGAGAAAGAGATTTCCCGCTAATTCAAGTGAGCCGATTTTTACTGCGTGATACAGAGACATTTTTTTTCAAAAGGCATTATTCTTTCGGCAAGCCGAAAAATTTATTTGCGTTCTCCCAAAGCTGAGCGGCAAGAGCTTCCTCTTCCATTTCCAGCATATCCGCCATAAAGCGTGCCGTGATGGGCAGGTACTTAGGCATATTTCTCTTTCCCCGGTAATCGGCGGGGATCATAAAGGGGCTTTCCGACTCGATAAGAATTCTGTCTACAGGCAGAACGCCGATTGTTTCATGCAGATTTTTTGCGTTCTTGTATGTAAGGTTTCCGGCGAAAGAAAAATACAGGTTCAGTTCTAGCGCTTTTTCGGCGTAGGCGGCGTCTTCGGAATAGCAGTGAAGCACCCCGCCACGTGAAGGCAGGCGGTCACGCAGGATGTCCAGCACGTCATGGCCGGCATCCCGGTTGTGGATTATAACCGGCAGATTGAGTTTATTCGCCAGATCAAGCTGAGTTATAAAAAGCTCAATTTGAGATTTTTTATCCCCGAATTTACGGTAGTAGTCCAGCCCTATTTCCCCAATGGCGACCACCCTTGGGTACTGAACATTTTGCTCAATATGAGAAAGCCAGTCCTTTCCCGGGTTTTGCACCTCGGAAGGGCTGACTCCTATAGCATGGAAGACATTTGTGGCGGATTTAAGGTTTTCATAAACCTGGCCAAAGTCGTGAAGACTGTTACAAATAGAGACAATCCGGTTAACTGAAGCCTGACGGGCTTCCTGTATAACAATTAACTGCTCAATGGGGTCATCAACAATAAGCCCCAAATGGGCGTGAGTATCAAAATACTGCATAATTATATCCAAAAAGAAATGAAATATGTTTTTACCAAACTGGCAGATTCTATTCTACCACACCAAATCCCCGCCGTCAACATTAATTTACTTAAAAATTTAAGAAAAAAACCCGGCATTTGCCGGGGTTTTTATGCCACATATGCCCTTAATTTCTTGCTGCGTATGGGGTTTTTAAGCCTTGCAAGGGCTTTCGCTTCAATCTGCCTGATTCGTTCTTTGCTCAGGTTGAATTCAACTCCGATTTCTTTCAGCGACATCGGCTTTCTGTGACCAAGACCGTAATGGCAGCGGATAATATCCGCTTCGTCTTTATCAAGGGTATTAAGGACATTTTCAATATCGGCTTCCATCGCTGTTTGTTCGGCGGCTTTATCGGGAATTGTGTATTTTCTGTCTTCGATCAGGTCTTTTAATACGGAGTCAGTTTGATTGGAAACAGGGACTTCCAAAGAAATTATATCCCTGGAGATATTTAACAGTTCGGTAACATGGCTTTTTTCCATGTTAAGAAGGGCGGCTATTTCTTCTTCAGCCGAATTTTGGTTTATAACCATTTTCTTCGCTTTTTCAATTTTGACAAGTTCCAGAACGCGGTTTACCGGAAGCCTTATCATTCTTGTTTTTTCACAAAGGGCGCTTAATATGCTCTGGCGTATCCACCAGACTGCGTATGAAATAAAACGGTTGTTTTTTTCAACCGCAAAACGGTCAACGGCGGTAACAAGCCCTAAATTGCCTGTGGCGATCAGGTCTTCAAGAGGAAGCCCAAGTCCTTGATATTTTTTCGCGATATTTACAACAAAACGTAAGTTGGAGTTTATCAGTTTTTCTCTGGCGGCCTTATCGCCCGAAGCGGCGGCGCGGGCTGTTATTTCTTCTTCTTCACGGTTCATCATTGGAATACGGTTGATTTCTTTAAGAAATAACGCAAGGGTATTTTCCTCAGCTTTTCTTTTCTTTTCTTCGTTGTTCTTTTTCATATCATCCTCCTGTTTTCTCTTATATACATAGCAGATCCCATGCCAAGCCGGAAAATTCGGGTTTTTAAGGAGAATTTAGCGTTTTTTACTGTTTTTTCGTTGTTTTGAAAGTTTATTTTTCTGTGAATCCGGGAATTATGACCCATGAACCATAATTAAGCCTCAAACCGTGTCATTTTGACCCGTTGTTGTGAATAATAATTTTATTTTTATTAATTACATATTATATTGTGCCGAAAATTATATTGAGGCATAATTTTTTATCATTTAGTTTTTTAAAGGCGGGTTTTAAAGTATGGCGGCTCCTGCTACCGAATTGGTTGTAGACGAAGAAAAAATCAAAAAGGCTATAAAATCAGGTCTTCCTCTGACCGTAACAACATATACTCTGCCCAAAGAAATAGAGGTGTACCTTGAACAGGTAATTGAAGCTTTTCTAAGACATACAAACCAATTAAAACTAAAAGATTATATCGTCTATTGCGTTCAGGAACTTGTGATTAACGCGAAAAAAGCAAATACAAAACGTGTTTACTTTCAGGAACGCGGTTTGGATGTAAACAATCCGGATGATTATAAAGCGGGAATGGGAAAATTCAAGGAAGAAACTCTTTCGCAAATAGAGCGTTATCTTCAACTGCAAAAAAAGAACGGGCTGTATATTAAAGTAATCCTGCAAATGAAGAGGAATACAATTAATATAGAAATACGCAACAATGTACAGGCTACAAAAACGGAACAGATTCGTATTCAGGATAAATTGGCAAGGTCCAGGCAGTACTCTAGCCTTGAAGACGCCCTTAATCAGGTACTTGATGACTCCGAAGGGGCGGGGCTTGGGCTTGTTATTCTTGTTTTAATGCTGAAAAAAATAGGCCTTGCCGACGAAGCTTTTTCGATTAAATCCACGGATAAGGAAACGGTAGCAAGCATATCCATCCCTCTGGATGCCACAATGACGGAAAATCTTTCGGAGCTTTCAAAGGCAATTATCGAAGATATAAACAGCCTTCCCCAGTTTCCGGAAAATATATTGCTTGTTCAAAAACTTATTGCCGACCCGTCTTCCGATATGTCGTCCATAGCCCGTCAAATTTCGATGGACCCGGCGCTTACCGCCGATTTGTTGAAAATCGTCAACTCCGCCCAGTATATGCTGTCAAAAAAAGTTGAAAATATATCGGAAGCGGTAAAAATGGTAGGTATCGAAGGGATAAAGAATCTGCTTTATTCCTATGGCACGCAGAAAGTGTTAGGTGATGAGACTATTGACAAAAAAGCCCTTTGGGAACATTCATACAAAACTGCGTTTTATGCGTATAATTTGGTTAAAAACTTCAAGAACAATAACGACCTTCTGGACGATGTATATGTCGGCGGTATCCTGCATGATATGGGAAAAATAGTTTTTGCCAATGTTCATCCCGATTTGCTGAGTAAAATAAAGACATTCAGTTCGGAAAGGAATATTCCTTCATCTACATTTGAAGACCTTTCAACGGGCATGAACCACGCGGAACTTGGCGCTTTAATCGCGGAAAAATGGAATTTCCCGCCAAGACTGGTTGCGGCAATCCGCTATCATCACGAACCCGACGCCGTGCCGGACGAATTAAAAGACATGGTAGACGCCGTATACCTTGCGAATATGTTCTGCGAATATGAAAAAAACAATGTCAGTTTTGACCAGTTTTATTCAGGCGCTCTTGATAATTACGGGCTGACCAGTAAAAAGAAGCTTGATACAATACTGGAACGCTTTGCATCAGGCTTCCAAAAAGAAAAGGAAAATTAAGCGGGCCTATAAAAACTTCGGTTTTAGGGGTCAAATTTCCCATTCCAAATATTTGTCTTTTCTGTTATATTAAATCAGGAATAATATGTTTCTTAAACGCCTTACCATTCTCGGCTTTAAATCTTTTGCCGACCGTACAGAAATTGCCTTTAGCGACGGTATAACCGCCCTTCTTGGCCCCAACGGCTGCGGAAAGTCCAATGTTGTGGACGCAGTCAAGTGGGTGTTGGGAGAACACGCCATTAAATCCCTTCGCGCCGAGAAAATGGAAGACGTTATTTTCGGAGGCACGGAAACCCGCAAGCCCCTGAATGTGGCGGAAGTAACTTTAAGCATAGCGAACGAAGCCGGCCTTCTTCCGCTTGATATGCCGGAAATCGAAATTAAAAGGCGGCTTTACCGCTCCGGCGAAAGCGAGTATTTTATCAACGGAGCGCAGGTGCGTCTTAAAGACCTCCGTGAGCTTTTTTGGGATACAGGCGTAGGCAAGACCGCCTATTCCGTGATGGAGCAGGGAAGGATAGACCAGATTCTCTCTTCCAAGCCCGAAGACAGGCGCTATCTTTTTGAAGAGGCGGCGGGTATTACACGCTTCAAGGAACGAGGAGCTGAAGCGGAGCGCAACCTTGCCAAAACCGAAGAAAATGTTCATCAGGTTGAGATAATCCTGAACGAGGTAAAACGCTCCCACGACAGCCTGAAAGTCCAATCCGAAAAAACAATGAAGTACCGCACCCTGCGTGACGAGATTTTCAATTACGAGCTTGATATCCAATTATTGCGGTTAAAACAATTTAAGAACGAGAGGGGAGAGCGCAACGAAACCTTAAAACACCGTACCGCCGACCGTGATCGTATCCGAGCCGAAATGGAAAATGAAAACAAGGCGCTTGAAGCCCACATGGACGAAGTAAACTCTATGGAGGCGCGCTTTGTGGAACTTCAAAAAAACATTTACGGACTTGCTCTGGAAAAGAACGCGCGGGAAAACGAAACACGCCTTTTTAACGAACAGCGCGGCGAGAATAAAGTAAAAATCGGCCAGAACGAAGAACGGGAAAAACAGATAATTCAAAAGATTGAGGAACTGAACAACGATGCCGCGGGTCAGGACGCTATCGTCGCCGATATGCAGAAACAGCTTGAAAGCATAGAAGAAAACATCCGCTCCTTTGAAGAAAATATTCAGCTTTCCGCATCCCGCATAAACGAGAATGAAAAAGAAGTACGCAGGGCGGAAGATGAAATTCATAATATTGAGAAAGAACAGGCAGAACTTGAAAAAGACCTCGCCAAAATTACCGATGACATTGTGGCGGAACTAGACGCAGGCTTAAAAAAAGCGGGCTATTCTGCGGCGGAGCGCAAAAGCGCCGAAGAAGCTCTGCACGAAACATTGGGCCGCCTGAACGCCGTTCTTGGCGGCAGAGAAGCTCTAATCCGAGACTTATCCGCAGCGGCGGCGACATCGTCTGCGACGGGCGGCGTTGACGCCGCCGAACTTGGGCGTATCGCCGGCACTTTAGCGTCGGGGCTTGCCGAAGCCGCCGCAGACTCGCAAAAGGCGCTTGAGCTTTTTAAGAGCTACCGTGAGCATACGCCCGTTTTTATCGATGAATTTCTTGCCCCTCAGGGAATTATCACCAAAAAGCGCGAATTGGATTCACGGATCAGAGGCGCCAAGGACAGTATCGAGGAGCGCCGCCGGCGAGTTAAAAATCTGCGAAGCGACAACATCAACCTTTTGGCGAAGATAGACGAATACCGCGCCACTCTGGAGGACATGAAAGTTAACCGTGCCCAGATGAAGACTCGCGCTCAATCCGCCGAGGAGCAGGCAAGGCTTATCAGGCGGGAACTTTCGGGGCAGGAAGGCCAGTTAAAAAATATCCGTGACGAGCTTTCTCTTACTCGCAAAAGGCTTGAAGAAATCGACGGGCGTATCGCCGCCATTCACGCCGAGATCGCCTCTATTGAGGAAAAGACGGCGGCGTTTTCAGCCGAGCTTGAAAAACTTGAGAAAGATATCCGCAAGAGGAACGACAATGTAGCGAGCAAGAAGGAAGTTATCAACAAGCGCATGGCAGAACTTTCCAAAGTGCAGGAAGCCCTTGAGAAAATCCACATTGAACTTGTGCAGTCCGAGACGGAAATTAAAAACATTCAGGATAACTTCCGTGAAAACCATTCAAGGGATTTAATGGAATTTGAGGAACGAATCTTTACGATTACGGCGTCCCCCGCCGACTTGCGCGACAAACTGGCAACTGCCCGGAATAAAATGAAAGAACTCGGCTCCGTAAACCTGATGGCTCCCGAAGAATTTGCCGAAACAAAAGAACGCTTTGAATTTTTGAGCAACCAGATGGCTGACCTTGAAAAAGCCAGAAAAGACCTTGAAGACCTTACCGCCGAGATACGGCAGGAATCTTCGGCTTTGTTTCTGGAAACCTACAACCGTATCAAGAAAAATTTTCACAATATGTTCAGGCGTCTTTTCGGCGGCGGCCGCGCGGAGCTTCGGCTTTCCGACCCCAACCACATTCTGGAATCGGGCATTGAGATCTTCGCCCAGCCGCCCGGAAAAAAACTTGAACACTTAAGCCTGCTTTCCGGCGGCGAATGTTCAATGACCGCTGTCGCCCTCCTGTTCGCCACATACATGGTAAAGCCCAGCCCCTTCTGTCTATTGGACGAAATTGACGCCGCCCTTGACGAACAGAACGTCGGGCGCTTTGTTCACCTTCTGCGAGAGTTCAGCGACACAAGCCAGTTTATTATCATTACCCACAACAAGAAAACCGTCACAGGAGCCGGAACCCTTTTGGGCGTTACCATGCAGGAATCCGGCGTTACAAAACTTATCACCGTGCGCATTGAACACGGAGAACTTGCGGTAGAAGATTCCGAGCCGTTCCAAAGTGAGCTCTGGGACGCTGACGGCAAGTTCGAGGAAGAAGACATTACGCCCGAAGAAGGCAGACAGCTTCCCACAGGCATGAACGATCCTAAAAAAGTGACGCAGGCGCAGTTAAGGCCGATTAGATCGGCTGTGCCGAAGAGTTGATTGTTTTTATTAATTTAGTGTTTTACCGTATGCTTTTAAAATGAACCCAACAGAATTACTGCGATATATACCTTGATTCTATAAAAATTAAAAAGTAAAGTATATTATTAAGTATGAGTAAAATAATTACATTCGGCGAAATAATGTTGCGTCTTGCGCCGGAAGGCTATTACCGCTTTGTTCAGGCAAATACTTTCGGCGCTGCATACGGCGGCGGCGAGGCGAATGTCGCTATTTCGCTCGCAGGGTTCGGTATGGATGCCGCCTTTGTTACAAAACTTCCAAAGCACGAGATAGGGCAGGCGGCTGTCAATAAACTGCGTGAATTCGGGGTAGACACGTCCCTTATTGTCCGGGGCGGAAACAGGATAGGGATATATTTTCTGGAAAAAGGCGCTTCTCAGCGTCCGTCCAAAGTAATTTACGACAGAGCCAATTCCGCCATCGCCGCCGCCGCCGAAAGCGATTTTGACTGGGACAAAATTTTTCAGGGTGCGGCATGGTTTCATTTTACGGGAATTACTCCTGCGCTTTCCGACAGCGCCGCGGCGATATGCCTTTCCGCCTGTAAATCGGCACGCTCAAAAAAAATTACGGTTTCCTGCGATCTTAACTACCGCGCGAATCTTTGGCCCCGTGAAAAAGCGGCGGAAGTTATGGGCAAGCTTATGGAGTATGTCGATATTTGCATAGCGAACGAGGAAGACGCCGCCGATGTCTTCGGTATCCGGGCGAGCGGCAGCGATGTAACNTCGGGCAAGATCAGTCACGACGGCTACAAGGAAGTTGCCGCCGCNCTTATCAAAAAATTCGGTTTTAAGCAGACAGCGATTACTTTACGCGAATCAATTTCCGCCAACGACAACAACTGGGCTGCAATGCTTTGCGCCGGAAATGATTTTTATTTTTCAAAAAAGTATNCGGTTCATATAGTAGACAGGGTTGGCGGNGGNGACAGTTTCGGCGCAGGGCTAATCTATGCGAATCTTCAGGGAATGCCGCCTCAGGAAGGGCTTGAATTTGCCNNNGCCGCAAGCTGTCTTAAACACACAATCGAGGGCGACTTCAATATCGTTTCCGTAGATGAAGTAAAAAAACTTGCCGGAGGCAACGCATCGGGCAGAGTACAGCGTTAATTTGGACGGCGAGTTGACCTTTATTAAGAAACAAGATAGAGTGGCAATAAGTTTTTAGGAAAGCCCGGATGGTGGAATTGGTAGACACGCTAGTTTCAGGTACTAGTGCCTTCACCGGCATGGAAGTTCGAGTCTTCTTCCGGGCAGTCAGAAAAAGTACCGCGAAAATAAGCGCCGCGCGATAACCAAAGCACTAACTTACAGCCGTCTCAAGCGCCGTTTCCATCATGCGGGTAAAAGTACTCTGGCGCTCCTCCGGTGTGGTGGCCTCGCCCGTAATAAGGCTGTCTGAGATCGTTACAATGCAAAGGGCCTCACGCTCGTATTTGGCGGCAAGGGTGTAAAGTTCGGCGCACTCCATTTCTACGGCAAGACAGCCGAATTTTGCCCATAATTTCCAATCGTCCGGGTCTTCGCTGTAGAACAAATCGGAAGAAAGAATCGGCCCTACTTTCGGCTGCCAGCCCTTGGAAACGGCGATTTCCCAGGCTTTTTTCAGCAGGGAAAAAGAGGCTGTGGGGGCGTAATTTCTGTTCCCAAAACGGACATTATTAGCGTTAGAGTCGGTACAGGCGGACATTGCAAGCACCATGTCCCGCAGGCGCACATCCTTATTGATAGAACCTGCGGTTCCTATACGGATTGCCCTTTTTACCCCATATTCCCGGAATAATTCGTTCACATATATCGAAATTGAGGGAATTCCCATCCCCGTTCCCTGAACCGACACCCTTTTTCCGTTAAAAGTGCCCGTATACCCCAAAATATTGCGTACATTTGTGTATTGAACAGCGTCTTTTAAGAAATTTTCGGCTACAAACTTGGCTCGCAGGGGGTCGCCGGGGAGCAGTACGGCTTCAGCAATTTCTCCGCTTTTGGCGGCAATATGTGTTGACATAATCTTTCCCTAATAATATATAAAAATGCTATAAAAAGTCAATTTATCGGCACAGACTATTGACAAAGTTGCCCTTTTTTAGTATTTTTTCTAAAATGCGTAAATTCGCAATAGTGTCCCCAAACCCATCCGGTCTTGGGACATTGCCCTTATAGCTCAGTTGGCAGAGCACATCCATGGTAAGGATGAGGTCATCAGTTCGATTCTGATTGAGGGCTCGTCCGTACCAAAAATGGTGCTGATATTTATTTAGAGAGGTTTTTATGGCGAGCAAAAAGACGGCAGTGGAATTGGTAGCCCTTCAATGCAGTGATTGCAAACGGCGCAATTATACCACCTCAAAAAACAGGCGCAATACACAGGAAAAACTTGAGTTCAAGAAATACTGTCCGCATGATCGTAAGCATACTCTCCACAAGGAGACCAAGATAAAGTAAGAAAAAAGGCGTATAGCTCAGTTGGTAGAGCTACGGTCTCCAAAACCGTGGGTCGAGGGTTCAAGTCCTTCTGCGCCTGTAACGCTTTTTAAGGAAGAAACAGGATGAAAATTAGTCAATTTGTTAAAGAGTCTTATGCAGAACTCAAAAAGGTAATTTGGCCGAACAGGGACGAAGTTGTAAATTCGGTTAAAGTCGTAGTTATTTCTACCATTATAGTCGCCGCCGTTTTGGGACTCATAGACATGTTACTGCTTTTGGGTATTAAAGCGGTATTTTAGTTTTAGGAGCGGCAAGAAAGAATGGCTACGGGCTGGTATGTCCTGCATACTTATTCGGGATATGAGAACAAAATAGAAAGAACAATCCGCATGATGACCGGAAACGGGGAATTGGATAAAAATGTCGTCCGTGACGTGAAAGTCCCCAGTGAGGAAGTGGTCGAAGTCAAAGATGGAAAAAAACGCACCCAGAACAGAAAGTTCCTTCCCGGCTACATTCTTGTCGAAATGGATCTTCCCGATACCGATATGGATTGGAAACTGCCCTGTTCCAAGATAAAGAAAATTCAGGGCGTTACGGGATTTGTTGGAACCCCTTCTGATCGCAAGCCTCAGCCTTTAACGGGCGACGAAGCCCGTGCGATTTTGCAGAAATCGGGTGAAATTAAGGGAGAAAGAACAGTCCGTGCAAGGCAGACTTTTACACCCGGCGAGCAGGTTAAAATTATCGACGGGCCGTTTGAGTCATTTGTCGGCACTATCGAAGAAGTTAATCAAGAGAAAAATAAATTGAAAGTAATGGTAGGAATTTTCGGCAGAAATGCGCCTGTAGAAGTCGATCTTTTGCAGGTAGAAAAAGTATAAGTGGAAGCTTTGCGCCTGATAAACAGGGGCGGGGCGTTAGTCCGGTTTGCCGCCGGACATACCACGAAGGAGTGTTAGATGGCAAAAAAGAAGATTGCGACGCAGATCAAGCTGCAATGCCCTGCGGGAAAGGCCACTCCGGCCCCGCCCGTAGGACCTGCGCTTGGACCTCACGGCGTCAGCGCCCCCCAATTTGTCCAGCAGTTTAACGACAGGACAAAGGGCATGGAACCGGGACTTATAATCCCCGTTATTATCACGGTTTATGTGGATAAATCATTTACTTTTATCCTCAAAACCCCGCCCGCTTCGGTTTTGATTAAAAAAGCGATAGGGCTAGAGTCGGGTTCAAAAGAATCCCACAAGGTCAAGGTTGGAAAAATCTCAAGGAAACAGCTTGAGGATATCGCCAAATTAAAAATGGCTGATCTTTCAGCTAACGATCTTGACGCCGCCGTTAAAATTATCGCCGGTACTGCCCGGTCTATGGGTGTAGAGGTGGATAAATGAAACACGGAAAAAAATACAACGCAAGCGCCAAAAACTACAACCCCATGAACACCTATGAACTGCAGGAAGCGGTTACCCTTGTAAAGAAAATGGCATTTGCGAAATTTGATGAATCGGTCGATCTTTCCATCAAGCTTAATTTGAAAAAGAGCCAGGCTGTGCGTGACACAGTGGTTCTTCCGCACCAGTTCCGTGGCGACAAGAAAGTGCTTGTTTTCTGCAAACCCGAAAAAGAAAAGGAAGCGCAGGAAGCCGGAGCCGCTTTTGTCGGAGCCGATGACTTAATCGAAAAGGTTAAGGGTGGCTGGACTGACTTTGACATCGCCGTTGCGACCCCCGACATGATGAAAGATGTCGGCAAGCTCGGTATGGTGTTAGGCCGCAAAGGTCTTATGCCCAATCCCAAAACGGGAACCGTAACCTTCGATCTTAAAGGAACATTGGCAGAGCTTAGAAAAGGCCGTGTTGAATTCAGGGCGGACAAAACGGGCGTTGTGCATCTTGTTGTCGGCAAGGTTTCCATGGAGCCTGAAAAGGTTGCGGAAAATATTAATGTAATTGTTACCGAGATCAAGCGCAAAAGGCCGCCTGATGTTAAAGGCGAGTTTATTCAATCGGTATCTGTTGCGTCCACAATGGGGCCCGGCGTTTGGGTTGCCGTAAAAGATCAGGAATAGGAGAAAAATATGGCGATATTAGCGAAAAAAATTCAGCCGAATAAAACAAAGGCCATCGCGGAACTGAAAGGTTCTTTCGAAAAAGCGAACGATTATGTTTTTACCTGTTACCGGGGTCTTACCGTCGAACAGATTACCAATTTAAGGAAGCTTCTTCGCGCCAAGGACGTTGAGTACAAAGTCGTTAAAAACAACTTTGCGAGAATTGCTTTTCAGCAGCTTTCAACGCCCGATGTGTCAACTTACATTACAGGCCCTACGGCGGTAGCGATAAGCCCGAAGGACGCCAACGAGGTCGCAAAGATACTCTTTGAGTTTGCGAAAGAAGTTCCCGCCCTTGAGATAAAAGGCGCTTTGGTCAGCGGCACTGTTTACAACGCCGCCCAGACAGAAGCGTTCTCAAAACTGCCCGGCAAGTTGGAGTTGATTTCCATGCTCATGTCGGTTATGAACGGGCCCGCGCGCAATCTTGCCGCAGCGCTCAACGATATTCCGTCAAGACTGGTTCGTACAGTCAAGGCGGTGGCCGACAAGAAGGCCGGTTAACAGTATACAGCCGTCAGGCTTCGGTGAACGAGAGTTATAAAGAACTTTTTGTTCAATGAACTTTAGTTCAAAGCTGCCGTTCCTGTCGGTTTTTATAAAGCTTGCTTAAGCCGAAAGGCGGCGGGCATGCGGTTCGTATGAAGCGCATAACACATTTTAGGAGAAGATAATATGGCAGCCTCAAAAGAAGAAATTTTAGAAGCGATTGCGTCCATGACGGTTCTGGAAGTGTCGGAACTGGTGAAAATGATGGAAGAGAAGTTCGGCGTTTCGGCCGCCGCTCCCGTTGCGGTAGCGGCAGTTGGAGGCGGCGGCGGAGGAGGCGGTGGCGCTCCTGCGTCGGAAGAGAAGACAGAGTTCAACGTTATTCTCAAAGCGTTTGATGAAGCCAA
>JGI20170J14366_1000501_pt1 | contig 16463 bp, 11 predicted proteins | sample TergutNc150P3_FD_14366 | JGI IMG/M metagenome (IMG submission 14366) | reverse complement strand
AACATCTTTCTTTTTCATCATACCACAATCGACAAAAATGTGAAGTCCCTATATGGTTATATTATGAACTATCTTGAACTTCCTGTCTACAAAAATCATCAGAAAATTTTATCGGCGCTTGAGGGCAGTCAAGCGGCGGTTGTTGAGAGTCCGACCGGTTCCGGCAAGACCACACAGCTTCCGGTGATACTGCATGAGGCGGGCTACTCGCAGAAGGGAATCATTGGCATAACCCAACCGCGTCGAATCGCCGCGCTATCGGTCAGCGAATTCATCGCCCGGCAAATGGGAACGGTCATACCGGGGCTGGTCGGTTACAAGATGCGGTTTGAAGATCGTACCAACCATCAGACCAAAATCAAAATAATGACCGATGGAATGCTGCTGCAGGAGATGAAACTTGACCCCTGGCTCTCTCAATACAGCCTGATTGTCGTGGATGAGGCCCATGAACGGAGCCTTACCATTGATTTTATCCTTGGTTTGCTCAAGCGGGTGCTGGAAAGCCGCCGCGACTTCAAAGTAATCATCTCCTCCGCGACGATAAACGCCGAAGTATTCTCCGAGTACTTCGGTGAATGTCCCATTGTAAAGATCGACGCCCAGCGATTTCCGGTAACGTTGATTTACGATCCTCCGGCGGCTGCGCAGCAAAACGGAGAGTCATTTGAATCCCGCCGTCACCATGAAGACGGCAGAAATCCGCGGCAGGGACGCAAGTTTCAGGCTGAAGGAACAACTCTGCTGCAACAGGATGCGCTTTTGGCAAAGATTGAGACGATAACTACCCGTTTCATTACTGAAGAACGCGAGGGAGACATTCTGGTGTTTCTTTCCGGCGAGAAAATGATTAAGGAATGTATGAACCGCCTTGCGCTGAGTCAGGCGGGGAAATTCCTGCACCTCGTGCCGTTGTATGGAAGGCTTGGTAAAGAAGAGCAGGAACGGGTGTTTGAGGCAACGCCCAAAGGCAAAACCAAGGTGGTGCTTGCCACCAATATTGCCGAAACATCGGTCACTATTGACGGTATTACCGCGGTAATTGATTCGGGACTGTCAAAACTCAACTGGTACAATCCCCGCAGTTTTACTTCCAGTCTGGTAGAAGCGCCCATCTCCAAAGCGTCGGCAAACCAGCGCAAGGGGCGGGCCGGCAGAACCCGTGAAGGCGCTTGTTACCGCTTATATACCCGCCGTGATTTTGAAAACCGCCCCCTCTTTACCATTGAAGAAATTTTCCGCACCGATCTTTCCGAGGTAATACTCCGCATGGCGGACCTGGGAATCACCAATTTTGAAGACTTTGATTTTATTTCCGTACCGGAAAAAGAGGGCCTTATCGCCGGAATTGAAACATTAAACCTCCTTGACGCGCTTGAACCTGACCGCAGCCTGTCCAATACCGGCAGGCTGATGACCGAATTCCCCCTTGCCCCCCGGCAGTCACGGATTATTGTTGAAGCGATTCTGTGCTATCCCCAGGTGATACATGAGACCGTTATCGCCGCGGCGTTTCTTTCAACCCAAAGCCCCTATATCCTGCCGCCGGGCGAGGAAACCGACGCCCGCAAGGCTCATCACCGTTTCCGTGACGATCATGGAGATTTTGTCTCCTACCTTAAACTGTTTAAGGCGTATTCCGCCGCAACCAACAAGATAAAGTTCTGCGAACAGGGCTACCTTGACGAGCGGGCAATGGCGGAAATTGCCAATGTGGTTGCCCAGCTTGAGGAAATACTTGCCAATCTGAAGATTCCCGTGCTGGAAGGCGGCGCTGTCAGCGATTACCTCTGTTGTATTGGCCGGGGAATGATACAGTTTGTCTGTGTCCGGGAAGGCGGGCACCAGGGTGCCGGGTACCAGGGTACCGGGCACCAGGGTGCCGGGCGGCAAGGCGGTTCCGGCAGAAACGTCAGTTACCGCAGTCTGACCGCGGACAAAATCATCATTCATCCCGGTTCAGTTATGTTCCGCACCGACCCGCAGTTTATTGTAGCGGGCGAAATTGTCCGCACCAGCAGGATGTACGCCATGTCGGTCTCGCCGCTGTCGCGGGAAATTCTTGAAAAATTGGGACTGGGGGCCGGAAGCTGGGGGTTGGGACATGAGGCTGTCTCAAGGAAAGCATCGCATCAGGATGAGAGAATAGAAGAGAGAAAATTAAAAAGGGCGCGCGACTTTACCAACAACATTAAAATTGCCGGGGAAGTTTTTGAAATCAAGACCATCAAGGGTAAAAAAACGGCGATACTGCCCTGGGAACAACTGGCGCTGATACGCGATTCCATTCCGGCGGAAACGGTCTACAAAGGATTGAAAGGCTGCGTCACCGTCAACAGTCTGTACACCCTGCTTGCCGGAGAAAGGCTGGAACTGATCCTTTCGCTGGCTCATACGCTTGATCCGGAAAACGCATTGAAGCGCGAATGGCCCCGCAAACAGAATTTTAATTCGGGTAAAGACCTTGCCGCGCTGCTGGAATACATGGACAGCCTGGTAAAGCCCGTTCTATGGAAGAAAGGCGCGAAAGAGCTGGGCTTCCTCGGCCTGTTCACCGACGGCGGGGGTAATTACTGGCTGCGCTCCTCGCGGGGTTACCACACCAGCCTCAATGAAAGCCTGGCAAGCCTTGAGGCGCTGATTGACGAAATGGGCGACAGTGTGGACGTAGGCGTTAAGCATACGGTCAACCAAACCTACCGGCGGCTGTCGGAGCAGTTGGCAGGGAACAATTAACAAATAATAGGTAACAAATAACAAAGGGAAGAAGAACAAACTGTAACTTGTTCTCTGTTTCGCGCCCGACAGGATTCGAACCTGCTACCTACGGATTCGAAGTCCGTTACTCTATCCAAGTGAGCTACAGGCGCAGTAAACGCACTCCGTCAAGGAGTGTGAATGAACAAAATCAGCACCGCCTAGCCCGCCCAAAAACCGCACGGCGTAGCCGTGTTATCTGGGAAAACGTGACATGGCTAGGGTGGATGACGGGGTTTGAACCCGCGACGACCAGATCCACAATCTGGGACTCTACCGCTGAGCTACATCCACCATAATAAGGAAAAATACGCCTTAAATATGATTTAAGCGGCTGTTTTTGTCAACTGTGCGTAGTATCCGCCAGTAATCCCGCCAACTGTGCTTCCTCACCCGGTGAAAGAACGCCGGGAAGAATAAGCGGCTGAGAAGAAATCGGCGGCAGGAGGAAACCTTTGTCGAGAAAACGACGGAACAGTGCCGCCCAATTTTCCGGCGAGGAGTTGTGCAGCGGTGCCAGATATAAACCCTGACGCTGCCATTGAGCGGTGTTTGATTGGTTGTTTTTAAGCGCCCGCGCGACGCGGGGGTACGCGGGCTGCGCCCGCCGCGGCGCGGCGGCGATAAGATCGTATATGCCCCGCGCGGCGCATGACAACAGAACCGGCGGAAGAAAATCACCGGGAGGGAGCGGGGCAGTTTTTTCAAACGCGGGATCAATGGCAAGTACGCAGAGTCCGTAAGGTAAACCATCACGCCAGCCCTGAATGCCCGGCACAACTGGTATCAAAACCGGCGGGGCGTTTTCCGGCACGGCAAGAGGAGCGGCAGAATCGAGAAAAGGCCGCCAGAGCGCCGCGGCGGCTTTGCCGCGCCCTTCAGCGGCAAGCGCGCGCAGTTCCGGCGGAGGTGCGGCGTATAACCTAAAATGTCTGCCGGGAAAAACGCGGGACAGCGCTTTTATATAACGGCCCTCCAGAAAATGGGGGAAAGGGGCATAAAGGCCGCGGCTCGCGGTATTTTTTAATTCCCGCAGCAGGGAGGGCGGCGTATGACCCAGCACCGCCGCGCCGCCGTTTTGCCACAGGTCAACCAGCCGTTTTCCATCTTTGGTATACAAACGAAAATCACGGGCGCGCAATACCGTTGGCACAAGCTGCAGCAGGGAAAATTCATTGTCATTCAATAATTGTTCAGCCATTATTCATCACTGCCTATCTTAACAAAAGCCGACCCCTGATGTTCGCTGAGAAACTGCGTATCCTTTCCGGTTTCAAATTGCACCTTCACCACCGGCCCATCGTCGCTGTCCCGCACTTCCGTTACCGCGCCGTAGCCGTAATCGTCATGGAACAGCCGCTGTCCCTTGCGCCACCCGCTTGTCCGCTCAACCTCGCTTTCAATATGCCGCTCCCAAGCGTGAGGCTGCCGCCGCGCCGCATGAAAACCGGAGGGGACGGTCCCGATGATCCGCAGGCAGCTTTTATCAATTTCCCGCAAAAACATCGAAGGTTCAAGCGGCGTGGTTCTGCCGAACATCCGCCGCAGGGCGCACGAAGTTATATACAGCTCATCCATGGCGCGGGTGGCCCCCACATAAAACAGCCGCCGTTCCTCCTCAAGTTCTTCATTCTTTTTATCTTCACGGGGAAAGACCCCCTGTTCAAGCCCGGTCATAATGACCCGGCGGAATTCAAGGCCCTTGGTATTGTGAAAGGTAATGAGTGTTACCCTGTCTTCACCGCCGGAATTTTTATTGTCCTCCTCCGGTGAGCGGTCCAATTCTATATGTTCCAGAAATTCCAGCAAACCGGTGAAAGTTCCGGCATAAAGGCTTGCCGCGTTAACCAGTTCCTGCAAATTGATTAACCTCTGATTTCCCATTATTTCATCCTGCATCAGGTGATATTCGGCAATGCCGGATTTTTTTAACATGTGCGTTACGCACACCGAAAGCCCTTCGCCCGCTGTCAGGTCTTCTCCGTTTTTTGCCTTGCGCCGATTTTTCTTTTGCGCGGGGGCAGCGCCGCCTACGGCGGCGGCGGTTCCGGCGGGTGTTTGTTCCAAAAGGGCCTTCCCTTCTTCTATCACCTTGATAAACGCTTCCAGCCCTTTTCCGGCTTTCGCCGATAATTCCTGCGCCATACCCTGCGCCGTTTCAAACAGACTGCTCCCCTGCGTCATACCGGCCTCGATTATGCGGTCAACTGTGACCGCCCCCAGCCCCCGCGCGGGCTTGTTCACCACGCGGCGAAAGGCAATTTCATCACGGGGATTCACCAGAAACGAAAGCAGGGCAAGGGCGTCTTTTATTTCTTCGCGTTCATAAAATTTCAGGGAGCCGACCACGCGGTAGGGAATACCCCGGCGCAGAAATTCAGTTTCAAAACCCAGCGATTGCGCGTTAGTCCGGTACAATACCGCCCAATCAGAGTATTGAGCTGCCGGAGCGTTATTTTTTGGTTTAATGGAATTCTCAATCAGCGAAGCGCAAAAATTTACCTCTTCATCCTGATCCGGCAGAAAAGCAAGTACCGGCTGTTTGCCATCGCCCCGTTCGGCGCGGAGCGTTTTCCCCAAACGGCCGCGGTTGTGATCCACCACCGAAGACGCGGCCTTGAGGATGGGCGCGGTAGAGCGGTAGTTGCTTTCCAGCCGGATAATCTCCGTGCCGGAAAAACGGTCGGAAAACTGCAGAATATTTTTTACCTCGGCGCCCCGAAAGCGGTAAATCGACTGATCATCATCGCCCACCACGCAAACACGGGTGTCCGGGCCGCACAATTCCTTTAATAACTCAAATTGGGCGACATTCGCGTCCTGATACTCGTCTACCATGATAACGGAAAACCGTTCCCGCAAACGCCGCGCCACCTGCGGCTCCCCGCGGAGAATCTCCACCGGCTTTTTAATTAAATCGCCAAAATCAACATTGCCGGTATGGGCAAGCCGTTCTTCATAGCGGGCATACAACTCACGGAATTTTTTTTTGCCGTCAATGGCGGCAAGGCCGGGATCATCCGGGGAAAGAAAATAATCTTTGGCGCGGGAAATATTGTAAGCGGTCTGCTTAACATCCGTTTTGGGCGACCCCTGCATAATGGCGGCAAGCAGGGAAATCATGTCATCGTCATCATAAATCACAAAATTGGAATCCAGTCCGGCGCAGCCGCCGTTGCGCCTGAGAAACCATGCCCCAAACGAGTGAAAAGTCCGCAGCATGGCGCCTGAAGCCCGCTCGTCAATAATCCGGGCGCGCCCTGCCATCTCCCGCGCCGCCTTGTTGGTAAAAGTAACCGCCAGAATAGACTGCGGCGCAAGACCCCGCTCGCGGATAAGCCAGGCAATCTTGGTCGTTATCACTCTGGTTTTTCCTGATCCCGCTCCGGCCAAAATCAGCAGGGACCTTCCCGTATGCAGTACCGCCCGCCGCTGTTCGGGATTCAGAAGTTCAAGATACGAAGGTAAATCAATATCCGCGCCGCCGCTCATGGCTTATCATAACAAAGCGGACGGAAAAATGCCAGTTTTGGCAGCCGCATGTTTGACCGTAGATTCCTTCTCAAACCAGCTTTATTCTGCTATAATCCGTATAATAAGGCAGGGATATGAAAACCGAAAAAGGGCGGCAAGAAAATGACAGCGGCTTACTGACAGTACGGTTTTCAATCGGCGCAAAACTTATAACCATTATTACCTTTATTGTGCTTATATCCCTCGGTTCCATTATTACGCTGGTATCATGGCTGGTCCGCGAGGATTTGCGGATAGCGGCGGAAGGGAATAACTTTGAAGCAAACCGGCGTTCCGCGGCGGCGGCTGAATCGACTTTTGAAAATATATTTTCCAATTCATCAATACTTCTGCGAACGATTACTGCGGTAGGAACACAGAGCGTTCTCGCGCGGGAGTCGGCGGATTTTTTCTTTGAGCGGAATCCGCAGGTCGCCTTTCTCTTTTTTACCAACGGCGCTCAGTCGGACGAACTTTTGATAAACGAGCGTTTTTTTGATTCAAAGGAGATAGATGCGGCTCTGGCGGACTCATACCGGGACGATCACCGGACAACTCTGCGGCGGGCCGCCGCGGGTGAAACAATTCTTTTGAACGCGGCTCCCCATTTTACCGCGCCGTTGCTGGCGCTGTTTTTCCCCTGGCACAACGGCGGCGGCGGGGTGCTGTTCGCTCCGGCGGAACTCAACGATTCATTTGGTTTGGGAACCAATCAATCGTATCTTATCAATGATTCAGGCGACATTTTAATCCATCCCGATTTTGAGCAGGTGCGAAACGCGGCAAACGCATCTGACCGGAAATTTACGCGGTATATATGGGATAACGAGGCGCGGAACGCTCAAACCCTGTATACCGGCGAAGACGGGATACGTTACTTTGGGGCTTTTACCAAATTGAATATCGCCGGCGCCGTAGTGATTACCACTATCGAATACGCGAAAGTCTTTGAAGGCATAGCCGCTACCACGCGGCGCAATATATATCTTACCGTCGCGGTTCTGAGCTTTTCGATAATTCTCATCTGGTTTTTCTCAAAAACCATTTCGGTTCCCCTGAAAACGCTGACCGCCGCGGCGCACGCCATAGAAGGCGGCGCGTTTGAAGTATCACTGCGGCCCAAAGGACATGATGAGATCGGCGTATTAACCGCCAGCTTCCAGCGCATGTGCGCGGCCCTGGGCATTTTCGGCAGATTTACCCATCGTGACATCGCCGTGCGGGCCATGCGGGGTGAGATCAAGCCGGGAGGTTCCCCCAAGCACGCGACGATCTTTTTTTCGGACATCCGGGAATTTACCGCCATCTCGGAAAATTTCACCAAAACATTCGGCGATGAAGCGTCCGACCGCATCGTTCATTGGCTCAACGAATACTTTACCCGCATGATTGAGTGCGTCGAAAAAACCGGCGGCGTCGTGGACAAATTCATCGGCGATTCAATCATGGCCCACTGGGGTACGGCCTCCACCAGCGGCAGCGTCAGAAAAGACGCTTACAACTGCATCGCTGCCGCGCTGATGATGCGGAAAGAACTTTACCGCATGAACAAGAACCGTAAAATCGGAGAGCCCGGCAGTCCGCGCATCCGCATCGGCTGCGGCATCAATACGGGAATGGTAACCGCCGGGCAGATAGGTTCCGAAGCGCGTATGGAATATACCGTAATAGGCGATCCGGTGAATCTTGCCTCCCGCGTTGAATCCCTGAACAAGCCGCTGGGTACGGATATTCTTATCACCGAGGATACATGGTCTCTGGTGAAAAAAAGATTCATCACCGAAGAAATGCCGCCGGTAATGGTTAAGGGCAAAGAAAACCCCGTGCGGATATTCGCCGTGGTCAACTTTGCGAAAAGCAAAAACGGGCCCTGGTCTCTGGGCAAAGTGCGCAAACTGCTGGGTATCAAGACGCCGGATATTTCAAAAGTGGACGTTAATATTGACGAGAAAAAACATACGATTATCGGAATGAACTGATGGATGAAAAAGCGCGCGCGCCTTTGGGCGTCAGAGGCTTCTGGTTAATTGACCTCCTGGTAACTGTTTTCTTTCTTTTTATAGCGGCGGCAAGCCTTTACCTGTTCAGGCTCGATCTTCTGCAAACAATTGATTCCCGTGATGAAGAACCGGCAGGGATCATTATCATCAGAAAAAATATCGTTCAGCGCTGCCATGAACACCGGGTGCTTTGGGACCGGCTCTTTGAAGACTCGCCGGTATATTCAGGAGATTTAATCCGGGCGGCCGATCTTTCCGCCGCGACTGTTTATATGGATGACAATCATATTAATTTAAATGAAAATACGCTTATCCGCATACAACGCGATTCAAATACGGCGGGGCCTTTCAAAGTAGAACTTAAGGAAGGGAATCTGAGCGTCAGCTCCGGCGCCCGGGGATCGGGCATCATATTGAATCTTATGGGCCGTCAGGTGCAGGCCGCGCCGGGAACGGTATTCAACGCCGAAGTCAATGAAGACGGCATGATAATTCAGGTAAATGAAGGAACCGCGACGTTTATTGAAGAAGGACAGATACGGGAACTTACCGAAGGTTCCATGATTGCCCATGATATCAATGGCAGGCAGCGGACAGTGCCGATGGCGGTGGTAACGCGGCCCCAACCCAACGCGCGGTATCTTAAAAATACGCCGGAACCCCTCATCGTCAACTTTACATGGAGCAGTATGAACCTTGATACCGAAGAAAACCTGCGCCTTGAAATTGCTTCGGACAAAAACTTTTCCCGTGATTTTCGGGTTATTGAAAATGTTGACAATACGGCGCGGGCGGATTTAGACACGGGACTGTGGCACTGGCGGCTGGTCTGGGGAAAAATAATTCTGAACATGGGACAAGTCACCGTGGCGGACGCCTCAGGGCCTGAACTGTTAACCCCCGCGGCGAATTGCATAGTCCGCTATCAGCGCGACTTGCCGCAATTACGTTTCCAGTGGTCGGAAAAACCCGGCGCTTCATATTACATTCTGGAAATCGGCACAACGCCGGATTTAACCGATCCGCTCATCATCAAGCAACCGGCGGCTACGTTTTTTATCCAGCCGATTCCTGAACCGGGAATCTGGTATTGGCGGGTATGGCCTGTTTTTTCTTCCGCTTACGAAGGCAGCGCCCTATCTTCTTCTACCGACTCTTTTCGCGTAGAGCAGACCAACGATCCCCACGCGCCGTCGCTGGAACTGCCCGAACCGGCTCCGGAAAAAATCTCCGCTCCGGCAAAGGTCATGTCAGTCGCCGGTAATGATTACATCGTCCAGCCGGGCGACACGCTCTACCTCATCGCGCTGCAAGCATACGGAACGGCTGATCAGGCGTATAGAATCGTCAGGGCAAACAGGATTGAAAATCCCAACCTGATTTTTGTCGATCAGGTATTGTACATTCCGCCGGCAAGGTGACAAACCCCCGCAAAGATCACAAGAAAATTGCGAGTGAAAGTGAAACCTTTCGAATCGGTGTCAGTCACCAATTCGAAACATTTTACTTTCATTCGTAACACTGCTTTTTCCCGGAGTTTGGCGGGGGTATGGTTGTTTTCCTCGTCCGGCGGCAGTATAATAAAGTAAGCCTGTTCCACATAGGAGGCGTTCTTATGAACAAAAAGTGTACTTTAATTATGCTTATAGCGTGTATTCTGGTTCTGGGCGCTTGTTTTAGCCCTTGGCGGAGTGACGAAGGCACGATAAGTATCCGCATAGGTGGTGAAAATGACGGTTCCGCCGGAAGAAAGTTAACAAATGGCCAGGAAGAGCCCCTTAATTCACTATTAAAAAACTGTTTCTTTGACATATATTTAACAAACAGCCGCAATCAGGAGCAAAGTGTGGGACGCCTCAACTACGGCGACACGGCTTCTTTTTCGGTGGTTCCCGGACGGTGGAAAATTACCGTAAAAGCCTTTACTAAAGACGACAAAGAAAATCTGGTTGCCGAAGGTATTCGGGAAGTGGACATAATACCCGGACCAAACGGTGATATTACCATACCAATGAGGCGGCCGGGATCGGAAACGCCCCCCGAGGAGACAATTATTCCCATAATGGTAACAAACAACAGTGATAATCCTAATGACGAAGGAACCCTGCGCCGGGCCATACAAAAAGCGCTGGGCAGCTCCAAAAAATTCGAAACGATAGTTATTGATCTTGTTAATAATGAAATTACGCTAAATAATACGCTTCCTGATATTGCAAACAAGTCTGTTACCATTAGAGCACAGAGCAAGGTAACCATAAAGCGGAATACAAGCAGCTCCCCAGCTTTTCCAACCTCTTTCTTCACCATTCAAAGTAGCGGTACACTTACCCTGGGCGGCGTAGACAGTGCGGAAATTACCATTGATGGTGGCAATACAGACACTACTCCCATTCCCGTCTATGCGCCTCTGATTACCGTTGACGGCGGCACGTTTATTATGGATGACGGCGTAACACTGCAAAATAATAACAATTTTTCCGGCAACGGCGGCGGGGTGGCTGTGGAGAACGGAATTTTCACCATGAAAGGCGGAACTATTTCTGGAAATACGGCTGCCGGCTTCGGCGGTGGGGTGTATGTAGGCGAACAAGGGAAATTTAGTAAAACGGGCGGTACTATTTATGGTGGTGGTGGTACTCCGCCAGAATCAACAGATAATACTGCAACGAGTAGTAACGGCGGCCATGCTGTTTATGTAGAAACAAGAAGTGGTAATCCTCCCCGTTCTAAAAAAATACAAAATTCCACGGCATATAAAAATGTTAGTTTGGATTCGGAAACAGACGATAATTGGGGTCTATGATGCAAGGAGCAAAAAGGCACCTGATGTTATGAGCGTTAACTTAAGAAATTTTACCACGGAGTACACGGAGTTACACGGAGGGAAGATGATTTTCGTACCAAAACTCCGTGGTACTCCGTGTCCTCCGTGGTTAACTCTTATTAATGGCGCTATATACTGGAGGTATAGTGATTAACACTATGTTGAAAAAGTTTAATATATTGTTTTTTGCCGTTCTCTTTTTTGGTCTTTTTTCCGCGCCGCTTTTTGCGCAGACCGCGGCGGAACTGGAAGAACTGCTGCAGGTTCAGGCGGTCAATTACGGGCAGGCGGCCCGTTTTGTGCTGGCGGCGGCGGACGCGGCATATCTGCAAGACCCGGAGCAGGCCCACGCATACGCGGTAGAACAGCGCTGGCTGCCCAAAAAGGCGGCGGCGAAACCCGCCCGGCTTAACGATGTTTCCCTGCTGCTGATGCGGGCCTTCGACATGAGGGGCGGTATGTGGTATTCCCTGACAAAAAGCCCCCACCACGCGTACCGGGAATTGGTATATAAGGATATTATTCAGGGCAGATCCGATCCGGAAATGACCGTATCGGGGGAAGAATTGTTGTTTCTGATAAACCGGCTTTTGTCATATCAGGAAAACGCGGCCGACGGAAAGGATTGGCCATGAAAAAATATCCTGTATTGTTGGCAGGTATACTGATCTTTCTCCCGTGCCTGTCCCTTTGGGGAACGGATGTCGGCCTTATTCTGGACCTGACTGCCGGTTACAGCGGTTCTGAAGACACCGGCGCCCTTGGCTTTGTAAAAGACGCCTTTGAAAAAAAAGACGCGCTTGAATATTCAGGCGCTCTTATCCCGTGGTTCTCCGCCTCTCCGGGAAACAGGGGCAGTTTCTATTTTTCCGCAAGCGTCAGGGGTGATCGGAAAAACAAAACCCTGTCCTATATGCCGGAGATCCTGCGGACAGAATTTTCCTTTCGTTCCGACAGCGGAGAAGCCAGACTGGGCCGTATGCAGTATACCGACCCTCTGGGTTTTATCGCGGACGGGCTTTTTGACGGGGCATATATTTCCCTGGACATGGGAGGGGGAAGCGTCAGTCTGGGGGCCTGGTATACGGGACTGCTCTGCAAAGAACGGGCCAACATTACCATGACTCAGGCGGAACTGCAATCGTATAATACCGCCCTGGATTATGAGAATCTTACGGATACCTATTTTGCCCCCCGCCGCGTTATTTCGGCGCTGGGATGGGAACATCCGGGACTGGCTGAACAGGCGCGGGTAAAACTCGCCCTTCTTGGCCAGTTCGATCTTGTCAGGGAGAACAGCCTGAACAGCCAGTATTTAACGGGAAGACTCTCCGTGCCGGTCAATGATCTTGTCCTTGACCTGGGGGGATGTCTGGAAGCGATAGAATATTCAGACGAATATAAAATCGCTCTGGCGGGGGAATTGAAATTCGCCTGGATGTTCGAGATCACCCGGCTTACACTGTCGGGGCGTTATTCCGGCGGGGTGCCGGAAAAAGACGGCTCCAAAATAACGGCATTTCTGCCGTTGAGCACCGTGTATCAGGGGAATATCCTCAAGGCAAAATTTTCGGGGCTTTCGGTTGTTTCGCTGGATTATCTGTGCCGGGTACACCGGACTTTTTCCGTCGATCTTGCCGCTTTTTGTTTTATGCGCAATGATTTAGGCACTTATAAGGGATATCCGGTTACCGCCGGTAACGATAATAACGACCATTATATTTTAGGGACCGAATTGTTCGGACGGTTCCTCTGGGCGCCGGTTTCGGACATACAAATAAACCTGGGAGGAGGAACCTTCCTGCCTGCGATGGGAAATGCGGCGCGGGATGCCCCCCCTTTTTGGCGGGTGGAAATGAATCTTACTCTGGTATTATACTAACAAGGAGAAAATCATGAGAAAGACAGTTCTGGCGTTTTTTTTGATGATAACAGGCATGGGCGTTTTTGCCCAAAAAGGGACGATACGGGAATTAAGCGGCACGGTGGAACTGAAAAATCCCGGCGCCGCGAACTATGTATCCGCAAAAATCGGGGACATGGTAAACCAGGAAACGGTGGTCTCCACAGGTTTTAAGAGCACCACCCTGATTCAGGTAGGAAGCGCTCTGCTGACGGTGCGGCCCCTGACCCGCCTGACCCTGACGGAGATCAACGCCTCGTCGGGCGCCGAAACCCTTAATGTGAATCTCCATGCCGGAAGGGTGCGGGTGGATGTGAACCCTCCGGTGGGAAGCAAAACCTCCATGTCAGTCAGCAGCCCCAGCGCCACCGCTTCGGTGCGGGGCACGAGCTTTGAATTCGATACCCGGAACCTTTATGTAAATCATGGCACGGTAAGTTTCAAAGGCAACCGGGGCGCCGGAATGTTGGTAAGCACCGGTTCTTCCTCCCTGATAAAAGCGGACGGCAAAGCCGAAAATCCCTTTGAAATCAAAAACGGGAAACTGCGCCCCCCCGCGCCGGTAGGATCGGATAACGGAAGCGACGCACCGAAGACATCGGGAACCGCTCCGGCTTCCGAAAACGGACAATTTACCATTAAGCTGGATTATTTATAACCTTATGAAGTGGAAAAATCTCCTGACAGGATTTGCGGCGGCGGTTTTCTTCTCGCTTCTGTATATCGCGGGAATTTTCGGGCCGCTGGAAGACCGTACTTATGATCTGTTCCTCCGTTTTCGTTCAAACCGGGAACGTACCGCGGATGTGACGTTTCTTGACGTAGACGACAATGCCATTGCGCATAACGGAGTTTTTCCCTGGCCCCGCTCAATAACCGCTGACGCGCTTTTGCGGCTGAAGGAATACGGGGCCCGCGCGGCAATTTTTGATATTGAATATATTGACCGGGGCCCCCAGGGGGTAGATACCATTTACCTGAACCAGGGCCTGCCCGCGGATTTTAACCGGACTTTTTCCGAGATCAATTCGGCGGCGGCGGATATTTTTTCCGCTCTGGGTTCCGGCAGATTAAAACGCGCCGATATTGACAATTACGCCCAGGCTTTTGCCGGTATCATTAACGATGAACAGAACAGGCTTTTTTCCCGTGCCCAGGGCGTAGCGCGTGATAACGACCTCTACCTGTTTCAATCCTCCGCGCTGTTCGGCAGAAGCTGGGCTACCCTGAACCTCCGCGCCGAGCCTCCCTTTGGCGAACAGGCGGAAAGACGGCCTCTGGCGGAAGAACATTTCTCCTATCCGGTTAAAGCCGCGCCCAATACCAATAAGGGAAAATTTACCGACATCCTGCCCGCCCTGCCCGGTTTTGCCCTGTCCGCGCAGGGGGCCGGTTATACCAATGTGGAAATTGATACCGACGGCGTGCGGCGGCGTATCCGCCTTGCCCAGAATGTTCATGACCACTGGTATTTGCAGCTTGCTTTCGCCCCCCTGATCAATTATCTGGGGAGACCGGAAATAGAATTGGACAATCACCGGCTCCTTATAAAAAACGCCCAATACCCTAACGGCCTTATCAAAGATATTGCCATTCCTTTGGACGGCAGCGCCCGGATGATGCTTGACTGGCCCAAAAAAGATTACAAAGACAGTTATCATCATATTTCATTTGCGGATTTTTCCCTGCTGGAAGACCTTGAGGTTCAAATGGAGCAGTATGTCAGGGCGCTGGCTGCCGAGGATATTCCTTTCTTTGCCCGGTTTGATCCTTCTCTGGCAAAGATGCCGTTCATCACCGGGGATTTGGCGGAACTTTTTGACGGGATTCACGCAATCAAAACCGCCGCCCTGGAACACTGTTCCGAAGAATCTTTTGCCGACTATGTGGAGTACCGCAGCCAAAGCCGCGGCCTTATGCGGGAACTCTTGAACATTGATTCCGGAACAAAGGTAAACGCCCTGCTTCCTGAACTGGTCAGGATGTTCCCCGGAAATGAAGACGCAATCCGCGATACTGCCGGTTATATAGCGACCATGGCGGAGTATCTTGCCATTAACCTGACTCGATACGAAGAAATAACGGCAAAAATTGAAAATATGGTCAGGGATAAATTTTGCATCCTGGGCCGGGTCGATACGGGAACCACCGATATGGGCGCAAACCCTTTTTATGGCGAGTACATCAACGTAGGAACCCACGGGGTGGTACTCGACATGATCCTGTCAGAAACGTTCATTCTCCCCATCGGCGGAATGTGGCTGATGCTGTTCGTCCTGATTTTTGTAACCCTGTTTTTTCTTGCCAGCGCCAAACTCTCGCCGGTACCCAGAGCTGTATCGGGCTTTGTGATAACCGTTCTGGTAATCATGGCGGCAGCCGTTTTATTCCGTTTTACGGGAATTTATTTCAGCCCCCTGCTGGCGGTTTTCGTCATGATCAGCGCCGTTATAGTGCGGGAAATAATTTCCTACGCGGGTTCCGAGCGGGAAAAACAATTTATCCGCAAGGCCTTTTCAACCTATGTTTCCCAGGATGTGGTTAAAGAAATCATCGCCGATCCTTCCCGTCTTCAGTTGGGAGGAACCATGCGTCACATGAGCGCGATCTTTACCGATATTCAGGGCTTCTCCACCATATCGGAAAAACTTGACCCTGAAAAACTCGTTCATCTTCTCAATTTATACCTGAGCGCGATGAGCGACGTAGTGCTGCAGGAAAAAGGAACCATCGACAAATACGAAGGGGACGCCATTATCGCCTTTTTCGGAGCCCCCGTGGATATTCCCGATCACGCCCTGAGAGCCTGCCTTTCCGCCATTACGATGAAACGGGTTGAAAAAGAATTGAATGAGACAATTTTGAAAGACGGGCTTTCCCCCACCCCGTTGCTCACGAGAATCGGCATCAACACGGGAAACATGGTCGCCGGCAATATGGGCACCGGCAACAAGATGAATTATACGATAATGGGAAACGCGGTAAACCTGGCCGCCCGTCTTGAAGGGGTCAACAAGCAATACGGAACATGGATACTCGCCTCAGACGCGACAATCCGGGAAACGGAAGGCAAGATTCTCACCCGCAGGCTTGACCGCGTCCGGGTAGTCGGCATCAACGAACCGATTCAGCTTCACGAATTGCTGAACACCATGGAAAACGCAAGCCCGCAGGAAAAACAACTCGTTATCATTTTCCACCAGGCTCTGGATTACTTCAATAACCGCAAATGGAAAGAAGCCGCGCAGGGATTCAAACAATCCTATGCCATCGAAAACGGCGGCCCCTCGGCGAAATATCTGAAACGCTGTGAAACCTTTCTTAAAGAACCGCCGCCGGATAGCTGGGACGGCGTGAGTAATTTAACGGAAAAATAAATTTTACTTAAGAAGAGTATAACCACGGAGTACACGGAGTAACACGGAGGTTTAAGATGTTAGTATCTTAATTCCTCTTCCTCCGTGGT
>JGI20170J14366_1000494_pt1 | contig 16580 bp, 12 predicted proteins | sample TergutNc150P3_FD_14366 | JGI IMG/M metagenome (IMG submission 14366) | reverse complement strand
AAAGTAAACGAGGTAGAAGGGGGTCTTGTCCTCTATCTTACCGGATATATCGATACCTATAATTCCAATTATTTTCAAAAACGAGTTCAAAAGGCCATCGAAGCCGGGTACATCAGGCTGGTTTTCCAGTGCGGAGGGTTGAACTACGTATCTTCCACCGGAATCGGGTCGTTTACGGCTTTTCTGAAAGCGGTAAAGCCCCGAGGCGGGGATCTGGTCCTTCTGGAAATTCAGCCAAAAGTCTATGAGGTTTTCCAGTTGCTCGGTTTCTCCCAGTTCTTTAACATAAAGGACAGTTTGGAGGATTCAATCAATTTTTTTAGAAAAGGCACTACGACGGAGGCTGTATCCCTTTTCCCAAAAGTGTTTTCCTGCCCAATTTGCTCCAAAAAACTTAAGGCGCTAAAACCGGGCCGGTTTCGTTGTTCCGAGTGTAAAACCATACTTGCCATTGACAGTGCAGGTCAGGTTTTTCTTGGCTAAATCCGGTTCTTCCGGATATATTTCACAAGGTAAGCAGGTAATATATGGCTGAAAACAAAATTGAACAGTACCTTATCGATCTAAAATACAACTACCAGGAAGTAAAGCCGAATTTTTGGCTTATTGACGATTCAGACCACGATCTGGAAGGTATAGTTGTAACGTATGTTGATCCGCTGGTTGTTTTCCGGGTGCAGGTAATGAGCGTCCCAGAAAAGAGCCTGGAGGAGTTCTACAAAAAACTGCTGGAACTAAACGCCAGCGATATGATAAAATGCGCTTACGGCCTGGAAGGCGAAAAGGTTGTCATTACCGGTAGTCTGGAATACGAAACCCTGGACTACAACGAATTCCGCGCAACAGTGGACGCAATCGGCTTGGCTTTGACTCAGCATTACCCTATTCTTTCAGTATATAGGGAAAACCCGAGCGCTAATCGTCAAGACCCGGAAGATAAAGAGGATAAATAGGAGAACCTATGGGTATTTTTTCAAGGTTAAAAACAGTTATTTCTTCCAACATAAACGATCTTATAAGCAAGGCCGAAAAGCCCGAAAAGATGCTCAATCAGCTTATCATTGATATGCAGACGCAGCTTCTGGAGTCCAAAAAAGCCGTTGCCCTTGCTATCGCGGACGAAAAAAAGCTTGCGCGGGAGCTGGAAAACCAGGAGACGCAGGCGCAGGAATGGGAAAGAAAGGCCATGATGGCTGTAAATGTCGGACAGGACGATCTTGCCAAGGAAGCCCTTTTAAGAAAGCAGGAGCACGACAACGCCTCGGCGGAATACAGAAAACAATGGGAATCCCAGAAAGCCTCGGTTGAAAAGCTGAAAGAATCTTTGCGGGAGCTTCAAACCAAGATTGAAGAAGCGCAAAGGAAGAAAAATCTTCTAATTGCCAGGGCAAAGCGTGCCGAAGCCCAGCAGAAAATCCAGAGCACCATATCCAGTTTAGACGGAAACCGTACCGCTTTTGACGCTTTCGACAGAATGGCCCAAAAAGTTGATCAGATGGAAGCCCAGGCGGAAGCGGCCATGGAACTGGAAGATTTAAGCAAAAATTCAAACCTGGAAAAGCGCTTTAATGAACTGGAAAAGTCCACCGCCTCTGCGGATCTTCTTCTTGAGAACTTAAAGAAAAAAATGAACGTACTGCCTGATAAAACATAAAGTGTACTGCATAGTGTACTGTAATTGATGAAAAACTTTGCCAAATTGGCTATTTTTTTCAGTATACTCTTTATCATTTTGTTTTTGATTGCTATCGTGCTAATGTTTTTTTCTTCCTGGATAGACATGGCCAGTGTTATCCCTGTTGCGCCCAGGGGGGGAGAAGATATCTCTGAAGCCGCATGGAAAGCCATTCCGGCGGCGCTTTATTTTTCCATTCTCCTGGCTTTAAGCTACGTTGCCCGAAGGCGTATGCCTGTTTTCCCGGCCGTTATTAGTATGGTCATTCTGGCTTTTGTCTTTTCCGTTGGCGTTTCGCTTGGAATAAGCCGCACCGGAGTCATTAGAACCATTTTTAAGCCTGTTTCTCCAATTCAGGCAAAACCGGGGCTTATCGTCTCCCAGGGAGAAAATTCGATTATCTTGCTCCGCGAGAGCAGCGAAATATCCGGGCCAAGGCTGGTTTCCATTCCCGGAAAGCCCCTTATCTACCAGGAAGTTCCCGTCGGGCCAAACAATACAATTCTCCCCATTCCGGCTATTACATTTGAGGACGATACCCCCTGGTTTATAAAAAGCATCGGCATTGATTTTTCCCTGAGCGCCAGAGAACTAAAAAGCCGTTTCCAAACGAATTTACTTTCTTTTGCTTTTTACGCCTTTTCTCTTATCCTACTGCTTTCTTCATTGCGCCCTGTAATGGAACTGAGCCAATGGCCTTTGGCCAATATTTTCACCGGAGCCCTGGTTTTTCGCTTAATCCTGGCTTTGGAAACCCTTCTTAACACCAAAGAGATAAACCTCCTTCTTGGCTCTTTCCTTGGCAAGTACGTATCGTCCGATTTCATCACTCCCCTTGTTTTTTGCGCCATAGGAGTGCTGATTCTTCTGTACACCCTTTTGACCAGACTTGCGCGGGCCGCTTCAGAGGACAGGGAGACGTAGAGGCAGAGGCGGAGAATAGATGAAAAAATTCGATTTCAGCAAATTATTTTCGCCTTTGGGAATTTTCTTCATCTATATTTTGGTATCCGGTCTTGTGATTATGGCCTTTCGCTTTTTCTTCCCCAGCGAAGCTGTCCCATTGGCCTATTTCTCCTCTTCATGGCGGCTTACAAACGGCTTACTGGAATATTTTGGCCTTTTCCCTGCCCTGGCCCTTTCGGCCCTGGTTATTCCGTTTGGGTTCATTATTCGTCCCAATGACAGAAGCAGTCCTTTTTCGCCAAAGTTTTTTCAATCGCTTACTTCGTCCATTATAACTGCCATAACGGCTTCCGCCATATACGGCCTTCTCTTTTTCCTGGTAATTCCCCTTGTCCAGAACTACCGGTCAAGTCTGCTCTCCGAGAGCCGACTTTATACGCTCGCCAAAGAAAGAGCCCAGGAAAGCGCCGTCAGGGGAGAGTGGGAAGACACCCTCCAGTTTACGGCAATTTGTGAAAGCATATGGCCCAATGGGCCTGAACACTCCCGCCTTAAAACGGAAGCGGAAATACGAACCGAAGGAGAGCGCCTTGCTCCTACGAACTATCCTGACACTTTATCCGTTTCACAGGCTGTGCCGGACAGTACCCCTGTAGACGCAACCGAGGCAATTACCCTTGCAGAAAAGGCCCTGGCGGAGGAACGGTATTTTGACGCCCATTGGCTTGCCACCCTGGCCGAACGCCTTGCCAAGCCCGGCAGCGTTGAAGTAACCACGGCTACCAGGCTTGCCGGCCTGGCCTGGAGCGGAGTGAACTCCCTGGCGCCCACTTCAAAGGAAATCCAGTCTTACAACACCTACAATTTAAAACGCGATGGCTACGAAGCCCTTGTTACCGGGGAGTGGATTCGCTCTTACTATATTTTTCTGGATCTAATGAATATGACTCCCGGAGACCCGGATGTCCAAAAATATTTTGCCCTTAGCGAGCAAGGAGTCAAGCAGGCGGCTTTTTTTGTTGACGAGATAGAAATGACCCTGGGGAGAATTCTCTCCGGAGCGGTTTATTCCCTTCCACTTGGAATGGGAAGACTGGGCATTAGGATTTCCTCGCTTTCGACTTCTCCTGACTCAGCCTACGGCATAGGCGTTGAAATTATGGTTTTTGACACGGACGGCCAGCTCCTCTGGAGCATGGAAGCCCCATACGCAAAAATAGTGCCTGCCACGCTTGATTCGGTTCCCTCGACAGTTATCCTGCTTAGGGCTCTGGATCGCGCTGACAAGAACAAACGCTGGGAACCTGAAATCAAGGGCACAGGAAGAAGCTTGCCCCCCGGCAGCGCCGAGATCGTTCTGCCTGTTTCCTGGGACAACTTTAGCCTTATTTCAAATGTTCGCCGAGGGCTTTCTGCTCTCTCTTCTTTGGACCTTAAAAGGGCTGCCGATAACCTTGGCTCTTGCGGTTACCTTCCCCAAGTGTTTGAAGCTGAGTTGCTTGAACGCTTTATCAGGCCCTTGTTTTTGCTTCCCCTTGGAATTTTCGCAATTGCCTTTGGGTGGCGGTTACGCGCATTGAAGCGCCCCCGGTACATGGCAGTACCCATGCTGGGCATCCTGCCTGTTGTTTTCAACGGCTCCATACACTTCAGCCGAAGTTTTCTCAACCATCTGGGAATATGGGCTGTATCTTCCTTTGGCTTTACAAGCGCCGCTATTTTCTTCGGCGTAGGAATTTTGGTTCTGCTTGTCCTCTCGCTTATAGTTCTGGCTGCCAAGCCGAATTAAAATCCCACAGCCTATTCTAAAATATTAAAGACATCTCTTCTTAAACAGAGATTTTGATACCATATTTCTACGATCCATTCTCCGGAAATAAATATATCACTTCCCGCATAACTCGTTAGCCATGCTTCTCTTGAATTAGCTCTTTCAGGCCAAAATCTCACTGAGTATGTAAAGTTTTCCGGTGAATTTTCATTCTGCACCAACTCTCCGTTCGGATTAATATATTTAATAAACAAAGTAAGTTCCTGATTTATGACCGATTCATAAATGATTTTTGGCTTAAATCGCTTCATCTTTTTTACATAAAGATCTTTACCCGGACTGTCAATCCATGTTTCATTATCTATATTATAATTTCCAATTTCAATTTTGTTAATCTTAATTCTCCAGATATCTTTTGACTGTTCATAGGTATCTAAAAGATCATTATATTTTCTTGAATAGTCCAATTTCTCTTCATATTCAATATAATATTTTGCCCTCATACTACTATAATTTATTCCACCAATTATTATCGCAATAATTAGTCCCAATATTGCAAAAATAACTAACATTTTTATTCGTCTTTTATAATTTTTTAATTTTTCCAACATTTCCTTTTTTGTGAAATTTACCAGGTTTTCGCTGTTCAAGACTTTTTTTGCCTTGTTAGCTGTCTTTATATCTTCCAAATAACGATAATAATCCAGGAAAGATTTTGCCCTCTCCTCTGTCACCTTGTTGGTTTTACCTTCTGATTTATCCTGAGTAACATTTGCGTTATCTTTTATCTCTGTAATTAAATTTACTTCATTGCAATAGTCACAGAAAACCATATTTTGTAAATCCAGAATATTTTCGCTATGTACCTGATTACCACAGCTTGGACAAACAATAGCCATTTTTACCCCCTAATAAAACCTTATAACAACGCTTTTTTTAGTTCTTTATCCATCCAGTCAAAATCAATTTGACTTTTCAAAATATTTGTTAAAACAAATACATTTTTATTCATATATGTAAAGTTTATTCCAGCAATTTTTTCCAAAGCATTTTCAAAAAAATTAATTGATTGAGAGATGTTTCCAATTGCATTTTCCAAATCTATGCTAATTGATATATCCTTGTTGTTACGTTCATTCAGAGCGTTTTTTATCATTTCTATTCTATTGGCAAACAATTCAATTTTGTCAAACAATAGTTTCACATAATCCTTAAAACTTCCACATTTTATTGATACACTATTAATAGTGCTATTAATATTATCGATTTCATGCATTATGGTAAAAGAATTATGTGTAAATAAATCCTTTAAACTATTTTTCATATCAGAGATCAATTCTAAGCCGTTCATACAATATTGAAAAGAAGCATTTATATTACTCAGATTTTTTTCATATTCCGTAAACGCATTATTGCATATAATCGCATTCTTCTCCATTTCTTCAAAAATATATTCGCAATTGTTTTTATTTTTTAATAATTTTCTACATTCAGAAGTCTGTATTGTAACATAATTTATCAGAACGTCTACTAGGTTATTTATATGATTGATACTTGCTTCCATACTCCCCCGACTGACATTCTGCTTCTCAACCAAGTTTTTTATCGCACATTGATTATTTATCTTTATGTCCGTATAAATTTGCATTAAACTAAATATTGGACGACTATCCTGGGTTGTTTCCGTTTCAATATTCAAATTCCTTTTAGCATTCAAAAATTCTATTAACCAATCAACCAAAAATGCTATTACCGCGAGAGACGCAACTAATACTAAACCCAATAATTGCTTTTTATCATTTATTGCGTCGATAAAAAATAAAAAGGTACATAATAATATTACCGGAATTGTAAATTTTACATATATATAATTAAGTATTTCACATAATTTAAATTTCAAACCTGTTTTGATTTTTGAAAAAGTTAATTCTATAATAAGATTAATAATGCCGCAGAATACTGTGAAAATAGCGCCATAAAATATTATATAGCTTAACATAACTTAACCCGTTATTATCCTTCTTCAATTAATTTTTCAAAATCCGATGCAAGTTTAAATACAACCTTATTTAGTTGTTGTAATTTTATGCTATTGGGTTGTTCAATTTGCTTTTCATACAAATCAACAAGTTTTTCATAAGAAATCAAATTCTTTGAAGCGGCAATTAAATCTTTTTCAAAGCCTTTATTATTACTGATCTTGTCCATAAAAGATTTTGAATTTGTATATTTAGAAAAATTGAACAGTACTTCACAAATTTTTTGTGTTGCAGAACACGTTTCTTTAACTGCGCCTTCCAATAAATTGATCTTATCGTCAAAAATTTTGCCTTTCTCTGCAAAAGCTGTACTTAAATTGTTTAAATTCTCTAATATCTCACCCTCAGGATTTTTTGACAGCAGATCAGTAAACTTATTAGAGATTTCATAGAACTTTTCAAAGGATTCAGCAATATTTTCTGAATATTTATTGATACTGTTTTCAATTGATTTAAATGCACTTGTTATTGTATCACTAAGAAAACTTGTTGTTTTATCCATATGTATAATTTCTTCTTCCAATGCCTCGCTTTTATATACAGAAAACAACTTTTTTATTTCACTTAATTCTTTTGTACTGGCATTTAATGCATTGATTTCCGGTAAAAAATTATTTGTAATTTGTAAAAGATGCTCATGTGAATCTTTAATTTTGTAACAAATCTCTTCATACACCGAACCAAGGCTAGTTACTTTTTTAATAAGTTTATCAAGCGATTCTGTCACATTTTGATAGGTTACACCCTCTTGGGGTTTTTGCATTCTAATAAACTCTTCAAGTTTTTCTGACATGGTTTTAGACATTGTCATTAAAGTTTCAGCAAAGGAATTATCGGCATCTGCTAACTTATTGATTGACTCAAGCAGTGAAGTATTTTCGCATGAGCTATAAATAAACGGTATAATTTCCTTGATAGTAAACAAATCAAAATTCAATATTTTATCATACCAGTATTTATAAAAAACTTCTTGAAAATAATTAATTTTACTGTTTATTATCCGGTATAAAACAAAAATTAAAAACATACAGACGCTGTGAATTTTCAAAATATTCTCTATATCGCCATAAACAAATTGATTGATTATAAAAGGAACAAAACTTCCCAAAAAAACAAATTCAATAAAACGATTAAAATTCTTTTTCATTTTTAATAAATATATATTAGGCTCACGTCTTTTTCCGCTCTGCGCATCACTGCACACTTCGGCTAATAACCTAAACCATATATTAAAACGAACGCTATACTTGTCCTTATTAGGAATTTTTGCACTGTATTCCTCAAAATTATGCTTTACAGAGATGGTGTTTTTCTCATCATTCAATTGTGGCGATGTTATAAGGCCCTTTAGCTCTATTAATTCAGGAATAAAAATTGTTAGTCTAAAAAATAAAACTATTGGAATAATATAAAGCAAGATGAACCATGCTAAATAAATTGTTATTACTTCTTCTATCATAGTATCCTTAGTTTTCCCGGAAATTCAATATATCCTGAATCTAAAACTTTACATGGTTCAAGAATTTCTATTCTGTTTCCCCTTAATGCCAGCTTTTCCATGTTTCCCTGATATAACTCGCTTATATCCGTTCTGTCATTCAAAAATACAGGGTTAGGAAATAAGTATTTTTCGCCAGAACCGGTATTGGTTATCCACTCGGTTTCTCTATTAACCATTTTAATTTCTTGTTTTGTCCTAATTCTCATATTCCCCTGTATATAACAAAATTTATTTGGTAAAATTTGTTCCGGCATAGCTGCCCATTTGTTAAACAAAGCCAAAATATGCTTGTTATCATTTTTAGTTCTCGTCTCGGCAGAAAATGGACCATTTTGTGCAGAAATTAAACTTAATTTTTTCTGTAGTTCTTCGACTCTGTCACGTAGTTCCTTGTTTTCATCTTGTAATTTTTCTATATCTTTTTTATATATATCTTTAAAATTTTTTAAAAATCTGGTGAGATAATCTGTATATTTGTCAAATTCTTTTTCAGACATACAATATTACAAGCTCGCCCCTACAACAGCTGTAATTCTCCGGGAAATTCAATAAAACCGCTAGCTGTCATTTCACAAGGCTTTATGACTTTTACTCTGTTTTGGCCCCTTGGTTTTAGCAAAGCCAAATCCATCTTATACAGCTCGGTTATGTCAGTCCTGTCGTCAAACAAACGCGGATTAGGCAGCAGAATTTTCTTTTCTCCCTGGCGGTTAGTAATCCATCTGGTCTCCGATAAAGATTCTTCAATACTCTGCCTACTACGTATCCTGATATCGCCTTTAATATAACAGAATGCATCCGGGAGGCTGGAAGTAGAACTGGAAGCCCATGAGTTAAATATTGAAATAATTTCATTAACAGAAAGATCTATAGGAATTACTATTGGAATAGTTTTTACTTCTGGCTTTTTTATTTCCTCTTGCTGCCTTTTAAGAAGAGCTTCAATACCAGAAATCTTTTTATCATGGTCTTTTATACGCAAATCATATTCTGAAAAAATATTTTCGGAATATACTTCAGGCTTAGTTGCGCCAGTCTTCCATTCAGCAAATTGATTTTTAAGCTTATTGAAATCTTTGTTGATCTGTTGATTCTTTTCCTTAATTTTTTTTAGCATTAAAACGGCTAATATATTTAAACCTATTGAAATTACGGTAAAACCCAATACAAAAAATAAAATAATTATAAAAACCAGTTTATCAGAGGCATCCTTGGCTCGCTTTGCTTCATCCGCAAGCCTTTTAGCCTCTGCAAGCCTTGCCTCTTCCGCGTTCCTTTCTTTCTCTACGAGTCTTTCTTTTTCTTCTTCCGCTCGCCTCGCTTCCTCAGCCAGCCTGGCCTCTTCCGCCAACCTTTCTTCTTCAGCCTCAATTTCCGCTCGCTGCGATTGCTGTTGTACATTTTGTTGCCCCTGTTGTTGCAGCTGTTTTGGTGTTTCATCTTCAGCAAAAACAACGGCACCAAACAACAAACTAACAATCACCATCAAAACCAAAGCTTTCATCGTTTTTCGACCCTAAAATTAATTACTGCGATATATCGAGTATTCCTTAAGGAACACTTTCAGCATAACAATAAACGGCGATTCAAAACGTTTTTCTCCCGTTAATGTATTCCCAATGGCTGTGGTTATATCATTCCACAATTGCCCTTTATGCTGTTCATACCATTTAGTCGAAATTTCTGGATAGTCATTACGCGTTTTTTTCGCGATCCGGTTAAAAAACTCTATAAATTCGCCTAATTCCGGAAGATTCTTGTCAATTTCTATCTGCAATTCTTCGGGTTTCTCAAAAAAGGGCTTGTATACATCGACAAAAGCATTTTTCTTAAAATTCTGTTCTTCCGTTTCGGCTTTTGTTATCTTAATATCACAACCCATGTATACAAGCGGGTCAATTATATCATCCGGATTTTTTTGTTTCCTGCCATCCAAATCGCAAACCATTCCTATTGCGGTTTCTGTTTTTGCGTTATCTTTGCTATAGTGATCTCGCAGGTTAATAGAAAGCCCGTCGCGGTTATTTTTACCCTTTGTTCTTTGGGTAATCATTGCTTCCGCTTCTTTATAAATAAAATCACAGCATAAGTCAATCCAGTCGGTAAGCTTTGAGCCCTTTCCGGAAAGCCCAAAAATGATCTCTTTAAAATCGTTGGAGATTTCATTCTTAAGCAGCAATTCCACAATAATATTTGTAAGGTAATACACTAAACCGGTATATGCAATCATTACAAAATACTTAAAATTCTTATATGCTTCACGATCTTCGTTTTTGGTAAGCGAATTAAGACGATTCTTAAAATTTTCGTAATATTCAAACAATACTGTTTCAATTAAAAACGTGATTTGTTTCTCTGAAATTTGCGAATCTGAATTAACGGAACTAAGCATGGTACGAATACCGTCTTCTGGTTTATCTTTTGGGCTGACAGCGTCCATGACGCTTTCTATTTTAAGCAGATTTTTTAACGGTGTAACAAACATATCGCGTGACGCAAAACGGATAGAGCTTTGGAAAATGTTTTTTGTCTTTATCCAAATAGAAACATCGCTGGTACCCCCGCCAATATCAAGGCAAAGAAATACCTGTTTCCACTCATTCTGCTTTTTAAAATAGTATGCCGCAGCAATACTCTCGGTCAGCAAGTTGTTTTTTTTGTCAAACTTATAATCAATGCCTGTGCTTTCATATAAATCTTTTATAATTTTATCCAAAGTTTCCTGAAAGATCGATCTATTGTTCATACCAAAAGCGGTAGGGTACGAAAAATACCAGTTGATTTTTTGCGCTCCGCCTATCGCGGCCTGATATACAATCTGGGTCATAAGCTGGTTTAAGTACTTCCCGGCAAAAGAATGGTCAGTTTCCCACTTAATATTGGTACGCAATTGATTATGTCTTCCGGGAGTAGTATTAAGGATCTTAAAATTTTCGTAATTATGCCAAAAAATACGCCCCGTATCAAAAATTGTATACTCGCCAAGATCGTGCGCGTTATGCATTATTTCATAGGAGGTTGTGTAGCTCTTTTGATCCAGGCATTGTTCATCAATAAAATAGTTATTAAGGTTTCTCCTATCGCCTGAATCACTGAGAATCTTAATATTGGAATCAAGTTTGGTTTTTTGCGGCTCGTCGCTTCCGGCAGGCCATTTATATTCGGTCATCAACCTAACAAATTCCGGTTTATCATTATTACTGGTGGTGTAAAATGCCGTTGTTGACGTTGTTCCAAAATCCACTCCAATATTCCAATCAAGCCGACCCAGAGCCACCGTTTTAGGTGCCTCAAGAAAGACACTTCCCTTATAAACCGGAGCAGGAGTTGTTTTTTCATATATCTTAAGGGCCACAGGAATATTATTATAGCGCCGATAAAACACATCATTACTGGGTGTACAAATGGCAGTCAGTTTTCTCTCGCCAAGTTTACGACTTTCATCATCACCGAAAAATGGCGCTATTTCAAATACAGCATTACCGCGGTAAACAGGATCGACACATATCAGGCTGTACTGTTTCCATACATTTTTCGATTTATCATCGAGTATTCTTGTATATGGCCAAATTGCCCAAAGCGGCATTCGGTTTTTATCAAAAACCACAGCAACTTCCTTAACATTTGAACGTTCTGCGGGTGCTGAATCGACAATTCGGTATTCCTTTGATACAATATGGCTACCAAATTTTCCTTTCGTTTTAAGGGTCAATGTAACGGTAATGGCATTCGAGGATGAAGTAAAAGACAGCATTTTATTAAGAGTTTCTATGTCATACAGCTTTAATAATTGTTCGCTAACAGGCCAGACAATTTGATACTCTGAATGATATCCGTTACTTGGAAGTGTTGGGAAAACATCAAAACCGTTTTTGGTAATAAGCATCAAATTTTCATTGAGCAGATCCTTCTCATCAAGCAGTAAAATACCATCTTTTTCTTTGCCCTTGTACTCCTGAATTGTATAATCGTTTATTTGATTGTACAAAATGTTCTGCGTAACAAATATTTGCGCTGCCTGGCTACCGGAAGATTTAATGCCGCAAATATTGAGCCCAATAAGCGCCGCCTCACGTTTTGCCCCCTCAAGCAAAAAAGGAAAGTCTACATCTGTATCGTGGGATTCAGGCATTAATAATTCAAAAATATCATATACGCTTTTTACTTTTTCTTTATTTTCAGGCGGTATAGAAATCTTATTGTCAGTTATTACCTTGCCAAGAGCGGCTAAAAACGAATTTACCTTTTCTTGAAGCTCCTTAATTATTGGGTTCTTATTTTCTTCTGCAACTTTTGAAATTACACCCTTTAAATCATTAAGAAATAACGATAAAGCATATTTGGCTTTTCTATCCATTGAATTGTTTTGATCATTGAAATAGTTGTCCGGCGGCAAAAACTTTCCCTTCTCATCAACAATACTCGGAGCTATTTTATATAACTCTTGTTTTGTCGTTCCATCAAAGGAATAAGCCGGACAAACAAAGGTATTATTAGCCAAAAACGCGATGGTTTTTTTGTTTAATAAAAGAGCATAACATCTTGTCCAATCTTTGTCAAAAATGTAACTATCTGGCAGTAAGTGCACATGCTCAACAGTAGTAATAAACTCGCTGTTCTCCATCAAGAATTTTAGCTTTTTGAGTTCTAAACCGTTATTTTTATATAGGTTGATTTTTCTGAGCGCCAATAAAGCAATTAACCCACACCACTGATTAAAAGAATCCTTGTTAAGCGCGGCGAATATAGGTTCCCTCAGTGTAAGCTCGTTCATTATAAATATTGACCATGGCGAAGGAATTGAAACATCGTCTTTTGAAAAAGAATCTCTCCAAACATTGGGGAGCCCATTGGCAATGTCACGCAAAAGGTCAGGATCGCCTGAAGCCCATAGTTTGTTTGCGTCCGCATCAGGTCTTTGAAAAGTTACTTTATTTTCCTTGGACAAATAAGGTACTGTCTGAAAATTTTCCTGCTGTCCTGACTTTTTCTTCCCAAAAAGAGAGAACGCCCCTTTCTTGTCTATACTCTTAATAATTTCCATAATTGTGGAAAATAATGCATTAAAATCCCTGGCATTTCCCGAAGGCTCTCTGTTGCAGATTTCGTGGTACATTTTTTCCACCATGTTCTTGCTGTTTTCGTTATAAATTAACTCGTCAAAACCTGGGATAACATAATCCCTGACGGACATACTGTCGAATAGCTCCGGAGTATTTATATTAAAAAGTTTAACCCGATTATCCGGCATCCATTTCATTAAGCCTGTATTTTGATCAAGTTCATTAGCATTCTTCTTATGAATATCAAATATCCAACTGGTAAATAAACGAAAATATGTATACATATTTTCATAAAACAGTTCCTTATTATCGTCTCTTTTTATATTTAAACCCGGGTAACGACTCTGCCATATACCGACGACTGCTGTTCCACGCTTTATCTCATCATAAAGAATTTTATTATAAAAAATGGCGGCTTTTAAAAAGTTCTTTATACCATCAGGCAAGTCCTGATTGGCTTTCTGCAGCATCTTCCAGGTATAGTAATTTGCATTAATATCTGCCTCTCTTTCCGCAGTAATAACTTTGCTGTCTTTCCTTTTGTTGGAATCGGTAATAAAATCCAGAATTGCGGTTGCCGCAAACAATTCAATCGGATGCGCTTTGTTTCGCTGCTTTGCACTTCCCCTGGAAAACGCTTCATTAGAAAAATTGGTTTCCGGCTCTCCGATTATATACAAAGCGTCGGTTTTTTTATATTGCCGCTGTTCATGATAATAATAAAGCGCCGCTTTAGCCTTTATATGGAAATTGGATGCATCAGGACGTAATAGGCCGTCTTTTTTTTCCATCTCTTTGGTAACATCAATTGCGTCAAAATAGGGAGTCAGCATTAACGCAGCCAGCATAAATTGTCCTTCTTTCTTTTTTTCATTTAACTTGCCAAGAACAACAGGAATTGCGGACGCGCCTGTCCCCCCAAAAATAGAGCCTATTACAANGACAAAATCATTTTCGTTTATTCTATCAACAAAATCTTTCCACATTTTGTGGTTTTTCAGAATATCTTCAACAACAAGCGTTCCAATTGAGGTATGACCATAAAACCCCTGGTTGAACTGTGTATTAATTTCATCTTCAGTATACAAAAACTGAATTAGCTTTTGTTCGTCTTTACCATCATATTTTGCATAGTTAAAGGTACTGCTTATGCTGTTTCTTTCTCCGTCATATAAGCTTAGATTTACTTCCGGGGATACTAATTCGACATTAACCAGCCCGAATTCATCGCCATTTATTGCCTTTCTAAAATTTTGATAAGCTTCAAGTACTGTTCTTGCCTGGGATAAATTTCCGTTTGAATCGTCCGCATCAATAGTTAACACGCGTATTGAAGTTATTTGATTAGGACCCAGCATCCCTTTAAAAGCGCCGCACGCGGCTAAATGTACAACTGACGCCAGGACTTTATGACCTGTTCCGCCTATTCCAACAATATGTAATTTTGATGACATAACTTCTCCTTCCTATTCAATCAGAAATTACCGAGCAGTGAACAAATAATAATCCTAAGCGCCCTTTTTTCGTTCCCAAAACCAAAACACGCGGGCATAAGCCGGTGCCACAAACAACGCTCCACAAATATACGGTACTAAAAAAGCAAGTAAATGCAGCCCTATAAGCATAATAGTTAAATCTGTTTCCAATCCATAATAAACTGTCGGGATAATTGGCGCTATTATTGAAAGGCAAAGAATTACAAAAAAGCCCAAATAAAACAGCCCCTTTTTCTTACTTGGATTGATTCCGCCGACAGCTGACGGAATGATCATCAAAAACAAGAAATTAAGAACTATAGCAACCAGCATATTTATGAAAACAAAAAACCAAACGGGAGTGTCATCAAAAGATGAAAATATATCCTCTTCAATGCTATAGTTGTTTAAAAGAATGTATAAAACAAAGGCCGCAACAGGTAAAAGAATAATCCATGGCAATGCTTTTATTGAGGATTTAAAATAAGTCCAAAACATAATAGCTCCTTATTATTTTTTTCAGGAAGTTTTTCCCTTAACGTTTCCCTTAAAAAGGTAAAATTTTTCTGAATATATTCCACGCTCTCTCATTATTTTGTTGAATTCCTCGGCAATCTTTGAGTATATTGAAGTAAGGCCGCGAACTTTTACATCCCGCTTTGTATCAATAGAAGCTTTAAAATCAGCCAGGCTGTCAACTGTTTTTTGCTGAACCCATTTAGGCAAATTATCAAGGCTTACTTCCGGTACAATCTTATAAAACACCCTATAATGCCCATCCTTTAGCCCTTTGTTCTTGATACTTATTGATACATACAACGGGTAATTTTCATTTATTTGCGATGAAACTATATCGCCCATAATATCTACAGTCTTATAATAAGCTGTAGAGAAATTAGCTGTTCCAATCTCTTTAAAGACTGACGTTTTACCAGGTTCAGCTTTCTTCCCGTCATAATAAGAAACCTCTAAAATGGGTTTATATGAAAAATAGTCATTGCCATCAACAATATTGACCGGTAAACCGGCAAAATACCGTGAACCAACAGTGCCTTTCAAATAATACGCATTTACGCCTGTTAGTTCTTCATTGCTCACACTAAACAACTTCAATTCATTTGGGGCCTTTTCCGGAAGGTTAATTCTGGTGTACGGATTTTTATTTAAATTCCTCGTCCCCGATGCGTCCCCTGAAGGCGGTATCCAGGCGGCAGTCCCATTATATGAATCAAGCAAAAATAAAGAATTTTCAAAATTTATATTCTTCAGTCTATATTGTTTAGACAACTCCTGATTATATTGAGCAACTACTTTTCCGCTACCGACAATCAGAATAAAAAAGGTAGAAGTCCCATTGTTAACCTCAAACGGTATTTCTGTATTTTGGTAATCAAAAGTGTAGACTCTTCCCGAAAATTCAGATTCTATCGCAAAAATGGCGGCTGAATAACCTTTCTCAAACGTATTTAAAAAAAACAAACTAAAAACCTGATCGCTGTTGTTTCGTTCATACAAATTTGTTACAATAACATAAAGGTTGTTGTCTTTTATATTATCTTGTATATATTCACTGAGAGAGAAGAAGGGCAATTCCTTTTTATTCTCTTTAACTGTTCTAATAGGTCTTGTTACCACTTTATCCAAATTACCATAAAAATTTGGTTGCCGCACATGGCTAATAATTTGTGTCTTATCAAGCAAACGTATCAGGTTGTCTCCAAAATCATAAAAACTATGATTTCCTTTTCCTGCGGGCCACAGGAAATCACCTGATAGCCAAATCGGCTCCATCGCCCTGACATATTCACTTTCCCCTTTCGTTGTATAACCCTGCATGGTTTCATTTTTATTAAAGAAGTAGTGTACTTGTATTGGATTTGAAGAAACAGGTTGAGGTGTAGTTTCTCTATTTTCATCATTTTCATCATTTTCAATATAACAATTAACCGCTGACTTAGAACAGGAAAAAACTAAAATTATCATCACACAACATAAAAGCGAAAAAAACCGCAATTTCATATCATAAAATAATACAAAAAAAGTGAAAATAAGTCAATCGAACCGCTAATTGCCTGTCAACTAAATCAGCGTATATTTAAATAATATCTCTCCAGATAAGCTATTCTGCGGCGTGCGTCGTCAATGCGATT
>JGI20170J14366_1000492_pt1 | contig 16602 bp, 13 predicted proteins | sample TergutNc150P3_FD_14366 | JGI IMG/M metagenome (IMG submission 14366) | reverse complement strand
AGCGGTGAGCGCATAGCAGGGCCGGGAGCGGCCAAGGGGAGAAAGAATTTTGAAAAAAATTCGGAACTTCCCTTGACAAAAAACATAGGAGTACACAGAGTTTCACGGAGTAAGAACAAAGTTTTAGTTTCTTCTCCGTGTAACTCCAAGCTGTCCGAAGGACAGCATCCCTCCGTGGTTATTGTTTTTTAAGCCGGGGCTCCCGATTCAAGTTCCGCCTGGGCCACCGCCAAAAGGGCGATTGGCACCGAATAGGGAGAACAGGAAACGTAGTTAAGCCCCGCTTCCATGCAGAACCTGACGTTAGCCGGGTTAGCGCCATGCTCACCGCAGAGACCACAGACAAGGTCCGGCCTGGTAAGCCGGCCTCTGGCAGTGGCCAGGGCAATAAGCTCCTTTACTCTTGGATCCAATGTGCTAAACGGATTTCCCTGAATAAGGTCAAAGAGTGTGTAGTCAGGCATAAAAGCCGTGAAGTCGTCCCTGGAAATGCCCAAGGTGGTCTGGGTCAGGTCGTTGGTACCAAAACTGAAGAAACTGCCATATTTGGCGATTTCCGCTGCGCCAAGAGCCGCAGCCGGAAGCTCAATCATCGTCCCGATTTTGAATTCAACCGGTTTGGCCTTCTTCTCGGCCCGCAATTCATCCTCAATGTCCACAATACCCTTGTAATTGGCGCCTTCGATCTTTTTACCAAACGCAATGAGTTTAAGCTCCGAGGCGTTCATTACGATGGGAATCATTATCTCCGGACGGGCGTCTACCCCTTCGGCACGCAGTTTGTAGGTAGCCTCAAAAATGGCCTTGATCTGCATGGCGTATATCTCGGGGTAAGAAACGGCGATACGGCAGCCACGGTGTCCCAGCATCGGGTTAAACTCGTGCAGGGAATCTACCTGGGCAAGAATCTCCGTTTTGTTGGGCTTGATTTTTTTTACCTTTGCCACATGGGCAATATACGCCGCAAGCTCGTCTTCGTTATGCGGCATAAACTCGTGGAGCGGCGAATCCAGGAGTCTTATGGTAACTTCCTTACCGGCCATTACCTTGAGGATACCGGAAAAATCCTCACGCTGCATTACCTGGAGTTTTGCCAGAGCTTTCTCCCGCTCTTTTTTGTCGGTTGAAAGCAGCATTTCCCTGAATACGTGGATCCGTTCCGCCTTGAAGAACATATGCTCCGTTCTGCAGAGCCCAACGCCGTCCGCGCCGAAACTAAGGGCCAAAGCCGCGTCTCTCGGGGTATCCGAGTTGCAGCGGACATGGAATTTTTTAAGAAAACTCTTGCTAAGCGCGATAAAGTCCAGCAGGCCCGAGCCCTTTGGATCAGGTTCAATAAGCGTAGCGGTTCCGGCATAGACATTGGACTGGCCGTAGAACGGAACTTCCAGGGTAATATAGTCCCCCTCGGAAAAAGTAAAATCGCCCAAAGTGGCCTTTTTGCCCTTGATTTTAAGATCCGGCGCTACCAGCGACACCTTGCCGTACTGCCGGGCGACTACCGACGCGTGGGCGGAGTAGCCGCCTTCGGCGGTTAATACCCCGGTGCTGACCTCAATGGCTTTTACATCTTCCGCGAAAGAAGAGAGGGCCACAAGGATTGTCCTTGGATCCTGGCCTTTTTGCTGTGCCAGTTTTTTGGCTTCCAAAAGCGAATCGGTTGTAAAATAAACCCTTCCAATCGCGGCACCCGGCGCACCGGCAATACCGCCCCGCCAGGATTTCAAATTTTTGGCGCTTGCAGGATCGATAATCGGATGAAGAATTTCATTGAGCCGCAATGGATCGATGGATTTGATTACATGCGCCTTGTCAATGATCTTCCGGTTTGCAAGGTCAAGGAGCAGCTTGATATCCGACTGGGTAGACTTCTGCTCTACCTGGCGCTGCTCTATAAGCCACAGCTTGCCGTTTTCTATCGTAAAGCGAACCTGGCGGATTTCCTTGAACTTGTCTTCAAGCGTCCACGCTATCTTCTGAAGTTCTTTAAGGTGCTTGTCATCGACTTTCTCGATGTCCTGGCCTTCCTCGCCGATTTCGTTGAATTTTCCACGGAAAAATTTACCCTGAAGCTTTTTATCTCCGGTGACCACGTTCCGGCTGAAAAAATCCCCTGAACATGAATCCTTGCCGTAATTTCCGTAGACCATTGGGGCAATCAAAAGAGCGGTATCGGTATCGTTCTGATCGTCCATCCGGAACATCCGGGAAATTTCACTCAGGGTAAGGAGAAGCTGCTGCTCTGCGCTACCAAAGAAACCAATTGGAAAAAACCTTGCGTACTCGTTCATGTATTCAGCGGGGCTCTTGTTAATGGGGATGGGTTCTTCTTTCTTGCCCAGCTCGTTGGAAGGCCCCTGAATACCGAGCATACGATCTAGAATCCTGAGAGTGCCGGAGATTTCCTCCATCTCGACGGTTTTTGCCTCAAGCTCCTTGATGCGTTCTTCTATTTTGAGCATACCTCTTATAAGAAAGATAACTTCGTGGGCGGCAAAATCCTTGCCAACCCATTTGGCAAAACCGTCAATTGTCGGTTTGGCAAGGCCGAAGTTATGCAGCGTCGGATACGTGGTAATTGCCAGGTTTGAAGATATAACCACTTTAAGAAGCATCGGGTTTTCACTATCCCCGAACTTTTTGCCGACTATAGCCCCGCATTTATCAAGCATGGCCTGGACATCATCCTTAATCTCATCCGGCTTTATGTCCGAAGCTATGTCTGTATCCAGAATGAAACCCGGCAGAATAGGAAAGCCCAATTCTGCAAATTCATTGGCCTGGCGGCCTCTTATCCCCAGCTTTTCACTTTCGATTTTACTGGGGATCACATCTTTCTGACTAAAAAAATGTATTCTGCTATCCATCTGTTTTTCTCCCTAACCAAAGAGCTTTAACACATTGTTCACCGGGCCGTGCAGGAACGCCTCAAACTGCTTGCTGGCTCCCTGAATCAGATAGCGCTGCAACTTGGCAACGTCTTTTATTTCGTTGCCGGCAACCGCAAACTGAATCGAGCTTCCGTGCTTAACCTTTCCCCACTTAAACAGGGAGTTAATATCCAAAATGCGCTCGCCTTCGTAATAAATATACACCTGAAGCGCCGGGTATTTGGCGCAGTAACTTGCGACAATGCGCTTCCAGGCTTCCACGTTTCCGTTATGGAAGAGCTCGTTGGCAACAACCACCGAATACATAGGTGTCATCCTCATCGGGCCCTTTGAAATCGCGGGAGCGGCAGCGGTAACCACAGGCGGCGCTACGCGGGCGCTCTCTTTTGGCGCGGCAGGTTCGGCTTCAGGGGATGCTTGCACGGCGGCGGCTTTTCGCGCCTTTGCGCCGACTTTAGCCGCTACGGCTTTCCTGCCTCTGCCCGCCGCCTTCTTCGGAGCTTTGGCGGCCTTAACCTGCGCTTCTTCCCTGGCTTCTTCTTTGCTCTTCTTTAGCGCCTTGACGGTGAATTCGCCTTGCAAAAGATCCGGCGTCGCCTTGACCTTCTTGCCCTCAAAAAATTTAACCGCAAGTTCCGCAGCCTTTTGGCAGGTCGCGTCTGCGGGGCTGGCACCCTTGCCGGCGTATAAAACCAACAGCTCCCTTTTGCGAAGCATTCCAAAGTTTGCCAGTTCTTCTGCTATTTTGGGATTAGCTATTAGTAAACCCAGATCAGGGTGGTAGTAAGCGGCGACAAGATCCACTCCATTCCATTTGGCGAATTCATTCGCCAGGGCAGGGAGATCAGAAGCAACGGATTCCAGATTTACGGAAACCGATTTATATCCAAGTTTATCGGCCAAAAGCATACGGAGCAGCACCGCGCCCCTTTCGCCCGAAAGGTTTTCGTCCCCCCGCTCATACAATAGATCGGCAAGGTTATTTGACCCCAAAGCCCCCGATATCTCAATTGTCTTATTCATGTGCCTAACCGCGGTATTAAAACCAGAGCGGGTAGAAAGCACTTCCAGATTTGTTGATTCTTTGCTCATTCAAGCCTCCTACAAAAAAAGCCCCCGCCCGATCGCTTAAGTCAAGCGGTCGGGGAGAGCGTTAGGTGCAATTATCGTCTTTTTGTTATACTTCCTTTAATCCTGAATCCCCTGCGCTTGCCTTGGGACGGCGCCCGCGGCCTCTTGCTGCCCCGGCAGCGGCTGGTTTGGGAGCAGCGCCCCTGCTGCGTTTCGGAGCCGCAATCGCTCTTGGCGCCGAGTCGGAAACACTGGCCGGAGTTTCAGTACTGATAAGGTCCAGATAAGCGGCGCCGCCTGCCGGAGCCGCCGTAGCCGCCCCAGCTGCCGCTTTCTCGTCCTCGCCTGACGAGAAGGACTGAGCAAGGTCTTCCCGCACCGTGGAGCGCCGGCGACTGAAGGACGCGAAAGCCGCGTCCGAGAAGCCTTTGGAAACACCGGACAGGAATTCGTTAAGCACGTTGGCCATCGCGTCAAGAGTAGCCTTCTTTCTCTTTATGGAAGTGATATCGACATCCAAAAGAATCCCGGGCTGCAGGTGATAGGGGTTAATCGAGTATTCAAACCGATCATATTCCTTCTCCAAGAAAGAAAGCCGATTCTCCATAACCCGCCTTTCAATCGGATAAAGGTAATCGTACATCTCTTTCATCTTGTTCCGCATAATGATTATGCGGTTCTTGATCCTGTCTTTCTCAAAAAGGTACGTTCTATTGGAGCGTTCAACTTCGGTTTCGCCCACGCCGACAAAGGAAATTTCGTCCCAAACCTTGGCGATGTCTTCGTACATCGGCTCGCCGGTCTTATCCTTAATCCTCTTCTTGATGCTGGGCTTTTTCTTCTTTGCCAAATCGTTAAAATCGGTGACTTTAAAGCCGGACTTGCCGTCTTCGTAAATTACGTCAAGGGTATCCCAAAGATGCTGAATCTCGGTCTCGATGCTCTTTAACTGGACATCGTAGGCCTTGCGATCTTCTACAAGCTGGGAATTGTCAAAATACCTGAGCTTAATCTGATACCTTTCGTCGGGCAAATTCGCCAAATCGGTATCCTCATATTCCCGGATGTAAACTTCCCTGGCATTCTTGAGGTTTTCGATGTACTGATAGCCCATCTTTGAGGTGTCAAGAATTGAGGTGATTGAGTTAATGGCGGTATTGAAGCCCCTGTTGCGGATGTTTTCAATATCGACGATCTTCTTGATATTTTCCCGCATATTCATCTGATCAAAGGTCTCAGGATCGATTTCGGCACGGAGATTGGCGATCTTCTCCATAACAAGCTTGGCAACGTTAGCATAGCGCTTGGACTTGGGATTCTCAGGATCATCGTCGGTAAAGTTTTGAACCTGTCCGATTTTATTGAATATTATTTCGCTGTCCGAAAGCTCTTCCAGCCCCTGATCTACCCTGTCTTCCTTGACCTTCTCGATGGCATGGTCAATCGTGGAAATAAGGTGGTTGCTGAGCAGGTCTTTTATAAGGTATTCCACAGCTACCTGATAATGGAAAATGGGGCTGATAAGCTCTGAATCCAGGATGTTTACCGAAAGCTTAACATCCGTAACTGTCTTGGGCTTGAGTGTATTGTCTTGAAAGGCGCACTTAACTATTGAATAGGCGTTCTCACCGCGGACAAAGGCGCCCGTATCGGTTTTTTGCCTTAAAATGCTGTTTGTATGGGTTTCCAGCTCGTTTACGCCGCGCTGTACATGGCCCTGAAGGTGGCCGTACATATTCACAATGGATTTTTCAATTTCACCGGTATTGAACTTGTCTGCGCCGCCAACGGCATCCAAAAGGTCTGCAATCTCTTTCGGCGTATACCGTGAAAGGACTTTGGTTTCTTCCTTGTCAATGAAATTCCGAACCTTTTTTACCATTTCATCTTCGCTGGTTACCATGTAACGGTTGAACATGTTCTGGAAATTCTGGTTGAAGTAATTATACAGTTTCTCCTTTAGGCCGCCCATAACATCAAGGCGTTCGAGGACGTCTTTTGGCAGTCTTGCGGTCAGATGATGGATAACCTTGTTGGTTTCCTCTTCCAGAAGCTGATTTACTTCTGATTGCTGATCCCGGTATTCCTGAGCCAGTGAATTCCGCGAGCCTACGGCGCTGGGTTTTTCAGGATGGAATACATTAGGACTCTTGGGCAGGTCAATAGCACCCATAATACAAACTCCTTATAAAAATTTATTTCTACTGCGAGAATATGCTAGTACATTCTTAATATTACTGTATATTTAGGACGTATGGCAAGCCTTTTTTTTAATTATTTTCCATAAACCTGTTTTAAAATATAATAACCTATGTTAGAATTATATTATGCGATGCGGCTATAAGCGGGTTTTTATAATCCTGATTGTTTTAGTAATGTTTACTCCCTTTTTAAAGGCGGATGAAAAGCGGAACCTTCCCCTGGATTTGTACCTGGTTATCGACTGTTCCGAATCCATTAACGGCGTTAAAAACGATGCCCTGGCTTGGGTTTCCTCCAAAATAGTGGATCGCCTTCTGGTTGAAGGGGACAAGGTTACAATTTGGTCAGCCGGGGACAAGGCGCAGATTATCCATAACGGGGAAATTTCCGCTTCAGGCGGGAAACAGGAAATCGCGGATTTGCTGCAAAACCTGGCTACAAACGGAAAAACGGCGGATTTTCCCGGCGCCCTTCTGGATGTGGCCTCAAGGGTTTCGCAGACAGACCAAAACAGGTTGTCGTACACGGTAATCGTTACTTCTTCGGCAGAAAGCCTTGAAAGCACCCTGACCGGAAGCTCCCAGGCCCTGCTCCGATGGTCGCGTTCCGAAAAGTACTCCGGCTGGCAAGTTCTTGTGGCCGCGCCGGATATAGCGCCAAAAGTAAGGCAGGCCGCCTTAAACTACATGAGCTCCCAACGGTAATGCTCAACCTACGAATTCATGGCAGACGCGGTCTTTGACTTCCTCAACCGGCACCCTTCGCTCGTAATCACTACTCACGAAAACGCCGACCCTGACGGCCTGGGAGCGGAGTTGGTTTTTTTCCAGCTTGCCAAAAGCATGGGAAAGAAGGTACGCATCGTTAATTCTGACGCCATTTCCGAACAATTCAGGTTTATGGACCCCGAAAATACAATAGAGAGCTGGGCAAATTTTGGAAAAACCCTGGATCGGGAAGCCGCGCTGGTCATTGTTGACACGGCTGATGAATACAACATCGGGGAGCTTCGCGACCTTATTCCTTACGCGCCAGAGGTGTTTGTTATCGATCACCATGAGCCCAACAAGTTCAACACTTTATCGGGGTTCATAGATCCGACAGCCTCTTCTGCCTGCGAATTGGTGGTTGAGGCGGCTATGAAAGCCGGAATCAGCTTAACTCCGGCAAATGCCAGTGCCGCCTTTGCGGGCATTGCCTACGACACAGGATTTTTTGCTTACAGCAAAACTACCCTGAGAACGTTTAAAGCAGCCGGCGTTTTATTTGAGGCCGGAGCCGTTCCCTATGATATTTACAAGGAATTTTATCAAAAGAAAAATTTAGGGGTGCTGCTCCTTGAAAAAAGCGTACTTGGCAGCCTGGAAATTATGGATCAGGGAAGAGTAGCCGTACAGGTACTGCGAAAAGAGTTTCTGGAAAGCTGCCACGCCACAACGGACGATTCTGACGGCTTTATCAACACGCCGCTGAAATGCAAAGACGTGCAAGTGTCCGTTTTGGTTAAAGAAAACAAGGAAGGCAATGTAAAATGTTCCCTTAGATCCAAGGGAAAGGTTAACGTTTCAAGAATAGCGCAAAGTATGGGCGGAGGCGGCCACGTATCGGCGGCAGGGTTTAAAAGTTCCAAAAACCTGGATGAAACCCTGCATATAATTTTAGAGAAAATTTCCAAAGAGATAAACGCGATAAAATGACACGAAAAGTAGTAAGGATTTTAACTGTATTAATATTCGTTTTGTGCGCCGGTGGGATTGCGGCCCTGATCATTTTGCCTTCTCCATGGGATACTAAAAATAACCGCACAGAACAGCAGGCTCGCGTCGTAATCCCACGGGCACTGAGGCCCAACGCGGAAGAAATTGACAATTTGGCCGAGTACCTTGCGCGCGAAGACAGCCTGTATTCCAAAGTGCCGCTTGAGGACGGAGAGGTGCTTGTTACCGTTTTGTCGGGCTTGTTTGACGGCGGCCCCGTGGAAAAACAATTTGTCGCCTACAGAAACCTTCTTGAAGTCGACAGCCCGATATACATTACGTTCATTGACTATAACGAGGCGACCCGGAGCTACGAGCGGGTATGGAGCGCTCAAACCGCCGCAACGCGCCCCGGAACAGTCAGCCTTTCCACACAGGACCTTATCGGCGATAAAAGCCTCTGCGTGCTGCTTGGCGGCATGAATGCCCAGGATCAGCATACGCTTACCATCTTCAGAAAGCCCCCCCAGGGACAGGCCGCGGCGCAGTCTGCGTCGGGAAACGAGCCCTTCCGAAAGATCGCCGAACTCAGCATTGAGGGAACAATCACCGTAAAAGAAACCGAGCGAAGCGCCGCATACCAGAGCGGGCAAAGCAGCGGCGCAAGCTTTGCCATTTCCGCCTTTGGAAGGGATCATGGGTCCTCCAATATTCTGGACCAGGTTGAAGTTACATATACCTATAACGGAAGTTCCGGCGTCTACGAACAGACAAGGTCAGTCCGCATTCCGGGCAGCCAGGTAGAACAGCGCCGTGTAAGGGAAATTCTCGGCAGTCGGCGGGCTTTTGAGGAATTTATAACCGGCTTGTGGTACTACATAACCCCTCAGGGAAAAATAGATAAAAATCAGTATATTTATTTTAGCCCTTCTTCGCAGGAAATTATTTTTTACGGCGATGATATTTTACAGGTTTTTAACTGGACAAATTCAATAGCCACCCGGTACGGCCTTTATGTCGCAAGCCAGAACATATCTGTTACTACCTTAAAGCGCACAATCGACATTGAGCTTGATTCCCTTGAGAGCATACGCATACGTGTCCAGGAGGACGTGCGCCTGAAAATCGGCGTAAACAACACCTGGGACGGCTCTTACTTCAAAGCTCCCCCGCCCGAAAACCGCGGCGCTTCCCCGCCAATAAACGCCCATTTAGACGCATGGTACGAAGGCCCAATAGGTAAAATACATTTCCTTTCAAACGGCTCTTATGAATTAACCAACGGAAGCAATTTCCGGCAGGGCAAATACGCTTTCTTTTATTTTTTCGATCAGGAACTGCTTGAACTCAATCCTGAAAGCAACCGTTCTTCCGGCAGGGAAATCTACCTTGTCGAGGGCGATGCGGGCGATGGCCAAATGAGGAAAAATCTTACGCTTTCCCGCGTCAGGCTCGGCTCTAACGGTGTAGAAAGGCTGAACGAGAGGGCCATAACCTTAATTTATACGAATAAACCAGACTAAGCCCGAAGCCGCCGCGCAGGGCCTTGCATTTCACCCTGCTAATCATATGATGTCCTTTGTGTGAGATTTTTGGTATTATTTTTTCTTAATTAACCGTCACAGGAAATGACTCGAACCCGGCGTCTTTAAGCTTCTTGATCATCGCGTTCATGTCAGAGCCGAAAGGAACATAGACTGCCCAGTAATTGCCGCCGTTTTGCTGTTTGGTTTGAACAACGCTTTGAAAGCCGGCTTTGTTTAGTTTATCGGAGAGAGAGCGCGCGTTTTCTTCACGGCTGAAAAAACCGGTTTGCAAAACCGTTGTGCCGTGTAACGTCGGCGTTGCCGTCGGCGTCGGCGTTGCTGGCGCGGGGGAGGTTAAAGGCAACACTTCCAGGCCGGGGAAAAGAATCCATAGCGGCGTCTGGGCCGAAAGCGCCTTGCCGGCGGTAATTTTTGCTTCAGGGCTTAGGGGAAAGTCTTTGGCCAAAAGGGCCTTCCATGCCGGGCTTTGATCGATTTTCCAGAGGGTATAGTAAATTTGCCTGCGATATTCTGAAAAATTGGCGTCATTGGACAGGGCGGAGAGCGGCTCTAAATTGCCGGAACGAAACGCTTCGAGCTGGGCAATCAGAAAGCGGGCTTCGAGCAGAAGCTCCTTCGCGTAGTTCCCTGTAAATATGGCCGTCAAGGACTCAAGGGCTTTTTCGTATTCACCCTGGGAGATTAAGAGCCGCCCTCTCTCCAAAAGCGAGCGCCCGTCGCCGCTGTTGATCTTAAGCGCGTTTTCCAATGCCTTTAACGCCGCTTCGTTGTTTCCCGAAAGCTGATAAAGTTTTGCAAGGGTTAAGAAAGCGTTGTGCCGTTCCTGCGAAGACACGGAGCTTGCGCCTATCTTTTCCAGCCGGGCAATCTCGGAGCTTAGGCTCAGCGAATTCTCCGCCGCATAAATGAAAGAACAAGAAAATAACAAGACCAAGAGGAAGAAAATCTCACGCAGAGCTCGCGGAGAACGCAGAGAAAAGAATAGATCAGGACTCCGCGTCCTCTGCGCCTCTGCGTGATGATTTTTGTAATTGAAGCTAATCGATCCCATAGGGGCTGTCTTCTTTCTTGATGTCGTCCGGAAGTGAATCAAGCTCCGCTTTTTTGGAAGGAATTGATTTTAGAGTTTCCTCTATCGAAGGCTTTGGCTTTTTCCTGCCGAAAAGAATCATCGGGACCGTAACAAACATTCCCAAAACAAAAGAAGAAAGAACGCTTAAAAAAATGGGAAAGTCTTTAATGGTCGTAAAGCCAAAAGAAACGTCGCACTTATTTTCCAGATTCAGGACAATAAAGGCAAGAAAAAAGACAAAAACAAGGATAAAAACGATTATGCGTATCATAATTTGCTCCTAAAAGTGTTTCCCCGAAGGGATGAAAGGGTAACCTGCGCAAAGTTGCCAAGAGAGGCCGCTTTGCCGGGCACTACCACCATTTCGTCCCGTTCAGTTCTGCTTATTAATTCATCGGCATTTTTTCGCGAAATCCCTTCTATTAAAACAGTTGCTTTTTTGCCGACGCGGCTTTTTAAAAGCTCCACGGTGTGCCGTTTTTGAAGGGCGATTACCTTTGAAAGCCGCTCCCGCTTGACCTCGGCGCTGATACGTCCTGGCAGGGAAAAAGCCGCCGTTCCCTCCCTTGGGTTGTAATGGTACATATAAGCGTAAAGGAACTTCACTTCTTCCATCAGGGCAAGGGTTTCTTCCAGATCGCCGTCGGTTTCGCCGGGGAAACCGACCAGAATATCCGTGGAAAGGCTTAGATCGGGCATGGCGGAGCGAAGGCGGCGCACAAGGCCAAGGTATTGCTCGCGGGTGTAGCGGCGGTTCATGGCGGAGAGGACGCGGTTTGAGCCGTGCTGGACGCAAAGGTGGATATGGCGGCAGAAAACAGGGTTTTCCGCCAATACGCGGATTAGCTCGTCGGACAGGTCCTTGGGATGGCTGGAGAGAAACCTTACCCACTTCACTCCGCTTTCCCCATTTAAATCGGACAACTCGGAAGCGACAAGGCGCAAAAGGCCGGGGAAACCAAGGCTCCCTTCTTCCCATAAGTAGGAATTGACGTTTTGGCCCAGAAGGGTAATTTCCTTTACGCCCCGGCTGCCCAAAAGGCGAATTTCTTCAAGGATAGACTGGGGAGAGCGGGAAAGCTCGCGGCCCCGCACATAGGGGACAACGCAATAGGAACAGAAATTGTTGCAGCCGTGCATAATCGGGACAAAACTGCGAAAGGGGCTTGAGGGGTCGTGATGGAAAGAGGAGAAAGAAAAAACCGGCTTTTCGGCGGCTTCGGCTTTGATTTCGGCTTCGGTGAAAGCAGAGCCCTTTCCGACAGATTCCAGGATGAGCGGAAAGAGGGAACGGGCGCTTGTTCCCATGACGTAATCCACGGCATAGTCTTTTTTTAGCTTTTCGCCCAGCCGTTCCGCCATGCAGCCAGCGACTACCAGCGTAAAGGGGCGCTTTTTTTTGAGCGCCATGTACTGCGCAAGCCTGCCAAAAACGCGCTGCTCTGCGGTTGCCCTGACAGAGCAGGTATTGAGCAGCACCAAATCCGCTTCTTCGGAATTTGCGGCTTCCTGCCAGCCGGATTCCCGGCCCGCCAGGGCCAGCGCCGCAGACTCGGCTATGTTCATCTGGCATCCGTAGGTTTCAAAAAAAAACTTCATTCAATCATTAATAATGCCTATTCCCTGTAACGATCACAGAGGCAAGTTCATGGCAGGTCAACAGATTTTCAGCTTGGTTTCATCTATTAAGTTACGCCGTATAAACAGGCTCAATTGAGAATCGGCCACGGGAATACGCCCTCCACGAGGATTAGTTAAAAAGAGAAAGTTAAAAGCCAATACTGCCAGTTTTATATATTTATCCGATCGAACTATAACCCATTGATTACATGTCTGAGTTCTACATTCTTTGCAGACGGAAGGATCTTTAGTGCAACCCCTTTTTTCATGCGCGGGAGAAAAAGGGGCAGGAGAAGGGCAACCCAGATCGTCAATGCCCTCACATACCAACGCATTGTTTGATTTCAATTCGGCAATAACAGATTCTGCGGAATAATAAGGCATTAAATAATCCCTCCCAAGCGCATTTTGCTTATTAAGTACGTAAATACGTTACCCATCATTCAGTAAGGTTCCCAAATTTTTTTTCCGGCTTTCCAGCTTATTCTCCAGGCTTTCCACTTCCTCATTTGTTTTTAACAGCTCCCTAAGCCTATAAATAAGCTCGGCAGTAGGGTCCTTCATCTGTTTGCCTTCCATAGATAATTGAATTTGATACTCATGGTACGCATCCCACAATTCGTTTGACCAGTCATCGGATTTGAACAAGTCTCTCAAATTGTCCCATGCGTCTTCAATGGAAAGTTTGCAGAAATTCTGGGACAGGAAAAAAGAGGATTTTTTCATCATGTTTCTGTCAGCTTCGTCCTCAGTTTTACCGTAACCGTCGATGTGCAGATGAATGCAGGTTGAAATATAAGTATCTTCGTCATCTTTGATTCTCAAAAACGAAAGAGGCGGGATTTCATAGTTAAATTTTTCTGTTCTGGGGATTTTGAACTTGCCAATTCCTATAACCTCGCCCCGCGACACCTTTATTGACTGGCTCATCGTACTCGCTCCCATAATAGCCTCCTTTAAACTATACTACAATCGACAAAAAAGTGAAATACCTGTTAATAGTTTGTCAAAGACCTACCCATTGGGCCCTACGATTATTTCGGGGAGGGCGTTTACGGCCTCGCGCTTCATTTTGTCCGTGGCTTTGGCGTAAACCTGGGTTGCGGTGATGTCCGTGTGGCCAAGCAGCTTGGAAACCGTGTAGATGTCCGCGCCGGATTCCAGGGATTTGACGGCGAAAGTGTGCCGCGCCGTGTGCCATCCGATTGCCTTGCCAATGTTGGCGCGATCCGCCCATTTGGTAAGGTAAAGGTTTCTGTTGTTTTTGATGATGTCCAGCCAGGGGAAGATTAAATCGCCCTGGTCGTGCAGGATGTCGTCCTCAATGACCATCCGGGCCGTTTTGTGCAGAGGGATGTAGACCCGCACGCCGGTTTTCTTCTGGCTTTTTACGATTTGCGGCGGATTGCGCTCGATGTTTCCCCAGGTAATGGTAATCAAGTCCGACACCCTTAAGCCGGTATAGCAGGCAAAAATAAAGGCTTTTTTAACGTCCCTCTCCTGAGCCGTCTTTGCCTCGATGTTGGCCAGTTTTTGCATTTCCTCGATGTTCAGGAATACCCGCTCCGATTCCTCCTTTTTGATGATTTCGACTTCGCGGCCCGGACTTCTCAGAATGATGTTGTCCTGAACCGCCTTGTTCAGAATCTGGAAAATCCCAAGAATGTAGTTGCGGGCGGTGTTCCGGGACAGATGGTTCAGCAAAAAATCCTGAAAACCTTCGAGCCATTTCTTGTTGATCCTGCTTATCTGCACCGTTTTTCCGCCCTGGAATTTTTCCAGCCACTGAAGCACGCTGCTTATGCTGACGGCATACTTGCCGGAATCGGCCATTTCTTTCGCAAAAAGATATAGCGTCTTCTTTTCGGCGCCCGGATCCAGGATGCCCCATTCGCCGGACACAACCTGAAGCTCGCGCTTCGCGCGGCATATTTCGGCCAGCTTCATGGTCGCTTTGTTTTGCGCCTTGTCGCCGGTCAAGGTCAGATGAAGGGCTTCCCAGCTCCGGCGTCCGCTTGTATATATGTCCAAATACAGTTTTCCGCGCTTTTTTCTGATTTTTACGCTCATTTTACGACCTCGTCTACAAATAGTCTACAATTTTGGGCGCAAACTTGATGCCCAAACGTATAATTCTATATCGGGAATATCATTTTGGTACTATAGAGCGCTATAAGCGATAATAAATCGCCGCATTACCCTTCTACGCCTGGTCTACAAAAAAAATCGCTTTTTTGACCGTTTTTCGTAAATTTACGCCAAAAAAACAAAAAATTCCCAAAATTCACGCCATTAGGCCCCTTTTTTGGCCTTTCCCGCCCCTCCCCTTCATAAGAAATGTAAGGAGTATATTTTATGAAAGCTTTAAAAGAAAAACGGATCGGATTCCGTTCTCTATTGAGGAGGGGTCTTGTCATTTTAAGCCTCTTTGCCCTAGTATTCGCTTTTGCGTCCTGCGCCGACAGCGACGGGGACGACGACACGTCCCAGCCGCCGATCACGAATACGGACCCCCCCGTTAGCAAGGGGACCGTGCCGGCGAGGATTGAAATCATAAGCTGGCCCGTGAACGACCAATACGAGGGGCTGCCGCTCGACCTGACGGGCCTCAAGATCAGGGTCTTCGCCTCGGACAACCCCAAAAACAACTGGACCGTTGCCTGGGAGGAGCAGAAGGACAAGTTCTATACCAACCCGCCCTACGCGGTCGGCGTAATCGGGCAGACCAGCACCGGCACCGACCTGGTTTGGCTGCCGCAGCTGCAGTACGACCTGACGTGGATCACCGCCTACGGCAACCCGCTGTCCCCCATAAGCAGCGCGACCCAGAACGCGCAAGTGCTGAACCTGCAAGACACCGACAGCGTGGCGGTCAAAGCGGCCGGCACGGACACAACCCTGCTGGCAAACCTGCCGACCGTGGTCCCGATCATGAGGGCGGCGGTGTGGACGGACCTTGATACCTCCGACCCCAGGTACGCATACGACAGCGTGCAGGACACGTACAACTGGTCCAAGGGCCTGCGCCTTACCACCAAGGACTACAACCAGAAAGTATACGTGGACGACAACCCCACGCTGAGCAAGTACACGCTGGAAGCCGAGTATTACCCCGTGACCAAGGAGAGGGAGAGGGGCGGGAAGATAAAGCCGTTCGCCCTTGACCAGACGACCGAGTGGAGGATCGTGCCCGACTACAAATACCTGCCCACGGACACGGGCAGGGCGAGCCCGATCGGCGCTACCGGCGACCTTCTCGTCACCGTCGGGACAAACCCCCTGTCGGCAACGGACCCGAAAGTGCTGGACGCGCTTGTAGGGACCGGCACCATTGCCAGCCCGCAGTATAAAGCTCCCACCGCTGCCAGGAAAGGCAACCCAATTGACCCCGGCCTGACCATAAGGCACACGTACGAGGATGTATACATCGTAGCAGGCATCAAGGTCACCACCGAGCTGGAACTGGAGCCCTTCTACTACTGGCAAGAGGACACGGCGGAGGCTTGGCTTGAGAGGCTCATAGCCGCAAAAGGGAAGATAACGGTGAACTACAAGGGCCTCACGGGCACCCCGGCCCCCAAGGAGTTTACGCCCCAGCAGCTCTCGGAACAGAACAGGGTCTGGTACAACACGCTTTTCGGCACCGACTACCCCACCAACGACATGAACACCGACACCGGTGCTATTGCCGCCGACCCCGCCCTGAAGAGCAAGGAACCCTTTGCCGTCATAGCCGTACAGGAGTCGGACCCCACGCACCGGACGCACGCAAGGAACCGGGAACCGCAGATTACGATTAAGTACAGGGGCGCTCCGGACTACATTCCCATCCCCGTCCTCACCAGGCTGGCCGAATTTACGATAGACCCCATAACCGGCGACGAGGTGGGGACAGTGGACTACAGGGGCAGGGACAACGACGTCGGCAACACGAACGCGGTGTGGTTCGGGGCCAACAAGGTCAAGGGGTATGTGGCGTACACCGCGTACAGCGACCCCGACTATAAGAAAGGCTTTGATGTTTACATGAGCCCGGTGCTCGGGGCGGACCTCGTCGACATAGGCACCTACAGGCCCAACGCCACGGATCCGAATCTTACCGCGAAGGGCACCACGGGCATGGTAGGCGCCAAAGGCGCCGGCGATCCCGGGGACGTCAGCCAGGCGAAGTACTACAGCAACAACTACTACGACCTGACGCACAACACAAAGAACAACAACAAGGCAGTGTCGGTAAGGTTCTACTACGCCGCGCCGGACTGCAACGACACCACCGTATGCCCCTGGGCGTTCGTCAACGTGGGCGGCACCCCGACCCCGCAGACCTGGGCGGACAGGGCCGGTGTTGCCACAAGAAGGATGGGGGCCCAGGTGCAGGTGACCTTTATTAACATCACGGGAAATTAACCGAGGAGACTGGCGGGGGCGGCTGCCCCTGCGTAGCCATAGAAGAGCGGCGGCTCAACGCCGCGAAGTTTGAGAGAGACTAGATAAAGATATTT
>JGI20170J14366_1000482_pt1 | contig 16697 bp, 17 predicted proteins | sample TergutNc150P3_FD_14366 | JGI IMG/M metagenome (IMG submission 14366) | reverse complement strand
AGTATTTGCACGTCATGTACGGTGGGGAATTCGGTGGCTGTCCAGACTATTTGTTTAAGCTGGGCGGCGCAGCCTTCCCTGCCCAGGGTGTTGTAGCGAAATTCCTCATTAAAGTTAAGGTAAGCGGTATTTTGCCTGACCTGAGCGGAAATAAGCCGCGTACCGGACGGCATAAAACTGACAAGACCGCGGTTTTTTTCTTCGGCGGTGGGTCCGGCAATCAGCGCGTTAAGGCAGTCAAGCATGGGGGAGTCCGAAACTTTGAGCTTCCGGTTGGCTTTTGTCAACAGCATGTCGCTTTCCCGCATAAAGTAGATAGTCCGGTCGCGGGTTTCGACGGGTTTTTCCGCCGGCTTTTCCACTGGCTGGGTAGCCGGTTGCTGCGTCTTTGGCGGGGAAGGTGTTTGTCCCGGCGATTTATCAGCCGGCGGTTTTTCCGGGGTAGTTTTCTCTTTAGGCGTTTCTTTCGCCGGAGCGGCAGGCGGTTTATCAACCGGGGGTTTTTCTGAAGATTTTGCCGCCGGAGGCTTTTCAGACTGGGAGTTTTGTCCGGGATCCGGCGGTTTTTCCGGCGTGGGCTCCTCTGTGGCGACGGTTTTTGGCGGGATATTCACATCTTTTTTGACTTTCGGCAAAAGCACAAAAAAGGCGGTAATCAAAATAATGAAGAAAAGCACCCAGAAAATCATCGAAATCGGCGCTCGATCGTCCTTTCCCGATGGTTTTTTCCGGGAATTCCTCGTTTTTTGAGCGCCGGTTTTGCGAACAGCCATACTATATGATACGAAAAAGCGGAAAATGGGTCAATGAGAAGCTATCATCATCATACATTATTGACAGAAACTACCAGAAGGTATATGATTCTCTTATGAACATATCCACATACACGGTAAAACCGAAATTACCGGCTTCCCTCAAGCCTCTGGAAGAGATTGCGCGCAATCTCTGGCTTTCATGGAACTATGACGCAATCCAACTGTATATCAGACTGGATTTTGACGTATGGATGCAATCCCAACAGAGTCCGGTACGGACTTTGGGCATGGTCAGCCAGGAACGGCTTGCCCAGGTGGCCAACGATGATTCGTATCTGGCCGCCCTCAAGGAAGTGTACACCCGTTTCCAAAACTACAAAAAAGGTGAGACCTGGTATCGGGGCAGCCATAAAGATGTTGTCGCGTACTTTTCAATGGAATACGGAATGGATACTTCCCTCCCCATTTATTCAGGAGGGCTGGGAATCCTTTCAGGCGACCACATGAAGACCTCTTCCGATATGGGTCTTCCCCTGGTTGGCATAGGGTTGCTGTACCGGCAGGGATATTTTACACAGATGCTCAATGCGGATGGTTTTCAGCAGGAAAGTTATCCGGAAAACGACTGGTACAATATGCCGGTTGAGCGCAAAACCGGCAAGGACGGCAAACCGCTCAAGATTTCCGTAGATTTGGCGGGCCGTCAGGTTGTTGCCCAAATTTGGGAAGTGAAAGTAGGCCGTTCCTCCCTGTATCTGCTTGATACCAACATCGAAGAAAACGCTCCGGATATCCGCAATATCACCGCGGCGCTGTACGGCGGCGACAAGGAAACCCGGATGCAGCAGGAGATCCTTCTGGGTATAGGCGGTATTCGCGCCCTGCGCGCTTTGGGGATTAACCCCGCCGCTACCCACATGAACGAAGGCCATGCGGCTTTCCTGGGCCTTGAGCGTATCCGCGAAATTATGACCGAAAAGAATTTTTCTTTTGATGAAGCAAAAGAAGCGGTTTGGCCTACCAATATTTTTACTACCCATACTCCGGTTCCCGCGGGCAATGAACGTTTTGAAATTAGCATGATGGAAAAATATTTCCGGCCCTGGTCGCAGATTCTGGGTATATCATGGAAAGACTTCCTCGGTTTGGGGCGGGTTAATATCTACGATGAGAAAGAATCTTTCTGCCTTACCGTGCTGGCCCTTAAACTGGCGGCTTATGCCAATGGCGTTGCCAAACTGCATGGGGTAGTTTCCCGTCAAATGTGGCAGGGTCTCTGGCCGGGGCTTCCGATAGATGAAGTCCCCATTGGCCATGTAACCAACGGCGTACATTCCCGCACTTGGGTTTCCAGCGGTATGCTGGAACTGCTTGACCGCTATTTTGGCCCTCATTTTGAGGACAAGCCTACCGATTTGGCAATTTGGGACCGCATGGACCGGATCAGTGATGAAGAGTTATGGCGCACCCATGAACGCCGCCGCGAGCGGATGGTGGCCTTTGTCCGCGAACGTGTCCGGCAGCAGTACAAGCGCACCGGCGCGGTGGAACGCCGTGTCCGGCAGGCGGAAGACGTCCTGTCACCCTATGCCCTTACCCTGTGCTTTGCCCGCCGCTTTGCCACTTACAAGCGGGGTAATCTGTTGCTGCGGGATCCTGAACGGCTGTTGAGGCTGATCAAAAACAATGACCACCCCATTCAGCTTATTTTCGCGGGCAAGGCCCATCCCCACGATATGCCGGGTAAGGATCTTATCCGCGAACTTATCCATTTTGCTGAAAAATACGATGTTACCAGCCGTATCGTGTTTGTTGAAAATTATGATATGACTGTTGCCAAATACCTTACATCGGGCGGCGATATATGGCTCAACACACCCCGGCGGCCAATGGAAGCCTCCGGTACGAGCGGCATGAAGGCCGCGATGAACGGAGTCCTCAACTGTTCCATTATGGACGGCTGGTGGGATGAGGCGTATAATCCCGAAGTAGGCTGGGCCATCGGCCACGGCGAACAGTATGTAGACGAACATCTTCAGGACGATGTGGAAAGCAAGGCTCTCTACGATCTTCTTGAAAGGGATATTGTTCCTCTGTTTTATCAGCGCGGCAGGGACGGCCTTCCCCGTGAATGGATAAAGAGGATGAAGGACTGTATGCGCCAGATTGGACATTCAATGTCCAGCCACCGTATGTTGCTGGATTATTCCAACAATTTCTACTTCCCGGCGCTTAAAAATTACCGCAGGCTGATCAAGGATGATTACGCCGAAGCAAAATCCCTTGCGGCGTATTTTACCAAACTGCGGGATTCCTGGGACAGTCTCAAGATAGTCAAGATTGAAGCCAACACCAAACCGGTCATGCAGCGGGGCGATCCGTTGAATGTCACCGCCTATATTGATCTGGGACAGATGTCGCCTGATGACTTGCAGGTGGAATTGTACCACGGCACGGTATCAAACCAGAACAGGGAAATAACCAATGCCCGCAGAACCGAGATGAAGTGGACCGGCAGCAAGGATAACCTGAACCTGTACCATGTGCGGGTGGAATGTGAAGATACGGGCTTCCAGGGCCACACCGTGCGAATTTTGCCCAAACATGACGCGCTGGTTCATCCCTACCGCACAGGCCTTATCAAATGGGCGTGAGAAAATAAAATGGCAGTATCCTAGAACACCTGCCTTACCAAAACAAGGAGTTTTCAATGCATTCCTCTCAATTACCCAAACCCACGTATAGGTATTTTGACGTTTTAATGGCGCTTTTTGTCGCCATTCTCGTTCTGAGTAACATCGCTTCTTCGGCAAAGATCGTTGACCTCGGTTTTTCTCTTTTTGGAATCCGTCTGGCTTTTGACGGCGGCACGTTGCTTTTTCCGCTGGCGTATGTGCTGGGGGATGTGCTTACCGAAGTCTACGGCTTTAAGGCGTCGCGACGGGTTATTTACACCGGCTTTGCGATACTGGCGTTTTCCGCGCTCGTATTTTTTGTGCTGCATATTCTGCCGGCGGAAAGTTCCTGGGAAGAAGAAATCGGCACCGCCGCCTATGACGCCGTTCTTGGCGGCATGAGTTCCGGCGGCATTGTTCTGGCAAGCCTGGCCGGGTACCTGATAGGGGAATTCTTCAACTCCGTTCTGCTTTCAAAAATCAAAGTGATGATGCGGGGGCGGCTGCTCTGGTTCAGGGCCGTTACTTCCAGTCTGGTGGGCGAGCTGCTGGACAGCTTGATCTTTGTATCAATAGCGTGCCTGACCGGGGTTTTTGGCTGGCATCTGTTTATTACGCTGGCATTAACCAACTATATCCTGAAATGCCTTATCGAAGCGCTGGTCTTACCGGTCACTTATGCGGTAGTACGCCTGCTGAAAAACCGCGAAGGGATCGACGTGTACGATGTAGGAATAAAGTATCGGCCTTTTGGGTAATAATGAGAAACTGACGTCTTACTCTTGCATCCACAGATACTGTACCGGAACAGCCCATATTTTTCGGCTGACCTGCACAAGGTCGGTACCGGTATAGATAATGATCCCTTTCAGAAACCCGCTTCCTATCGTTTCCTGTAAAGTGTTCATATTGGTCCAGTCTTTTTCATTGATGGTGCCGTCAAGTTTTACCTCTATTCCAACGGTTTTTCCGTCAGGGCTTTCGATAATAAAGTCTACTTCTTTGCCCTGATTCTGCACGGGATTAAAGTGCGACACGTTGAATGAATCAAGCGATTTTGCCGCCTTCATAATCTCGGCGGCGATAAAGTTTTCGAATATATGTCCCATTGTCGTCTTGTCGTTTTTGTATACATCCTCCATATCTCTTTGCATTATATGGCAGAGCAGGCTGGTATCGGTAAAATACAATTTTTTCTGTTTAACAAATTTTTTGTTAAGCCTGTTTGGTTTGGTCCATGAAGGCAGTTCAAAAATAAGAAAGGTGTTATTGCAGAGGGCTTTGTATTTTTCATAAGTTTTCGCGTCCAGCCCCGTTTCTTTCATCACATTAGCGTTGTTCAGCAGTCCTCCCGCCCGTTGCGACAATGACACCAGCAACTGATAAATTTTGTCAGGATTTTTGATGTCGGCAAGAGTGCGAACATCCCTTTGCAGCAAAGTGGTAATATAATCATTGAACCAGTTATAACGATTTTTTCTTTTGTCCAGGGCGATCTCCGGAAAAGTCGCGTTTGAAATTATGCTGACTATATTGGCGCGGGGATATTTCCGCGGATATAAATCATCTTTCCACAGTTTTTGAATAAAGTTTACATTTGTCCCCTTTATTTCAGACGCGGAAAATGGATACAGGGTTAAAACCGACAACCTGCCAACAAGCGCGTCCGCCAATTTAGGCAGGGCAAATATATTTGCCGAACCCGTCAACACATACAGGGCGCGATTTTTATCGGCAAGGCGTTTTTCATCTACAGCTATTTTGAGGCAGCGGAACAATTCAGGGGCAAGTTGAACTTCATCCATTACATTAAGTTTGTTGTTCGGTAACTGCTGTAAAAACCCTTTGGGATCATTCCGGGCAAAAGCCAAATGAACCGGATTATCAAAGGTGATATAATTTAATTTTTTTCCAACCGATATATTCTGAGCCAAAGTTGATTTTCCGCATTGCCTTGGTCCGTTTAAATATATCAGAGGTCTTGTCTTTACCGTTTTTTTAAGGGTATCTTCCAACAGCCTGTATATATAATCCATTCTTGCGCTCCTATATTTTATGGTATCACTATACCATATTTTATTGGATTGGATTACCGATGTCAAGTAATACCCGAAACGAAGGGTTTACGGAGAATTTCTAGCCTTTATTTGCTATTTTTGCCCAGGTGTCCCGCAGGCCGATGGTTTTGTTAAAGACAGGCCGCCCATCCGCGCCGGTGTCGGGATCGCGGGCAAAATAACCAAGACGTTCAAACTGAAAAACCGCTTCCGGCGCGGCTTGTGCCAGACAGGGTTCGCCCCAGGCATTGGCAATTACTTCCAGTGATTGAGGGTTGAGGTTGTCGGTAAATTCGCCGGGACTGCCGTCGGACCGGGGGGCAATTTCCATTGGTTTTTCAACGCTGAACAGGTAATCGTACAGACGCGCCTGGAGCGGCACGGCCTGGGCCGCGGAAACCCAGTGGATTGTGCCTTTTACCCGGCGGTTATCCGGGGCGTTGCCGCCTTTAGTCTGGGGGTCATAGGTACAGCGCACGGCGGTAATGTTTCCGGCGGCGTCTTTGTCAAAGCCGGTACAGGTAACGATATACGCGTAGCGCAGACGGACGGCATTGCCGGGGAAAAGCCGGAAATATTTGGGTGGCGGGACTTCCGCAAAATCATCCTGTTCTATCCACAGTTCACGGGAAAAAGTTATGTTCCGTTTTCCGGCGGATTCATCTTCGGGGTTGTTTACCGCCTCAAGGTTTTCGGTTTTATCTGCGTCCCAATTTTCGATAATCAATTTCAGCGGTTTCAAAACAGCCATTACCCGCAGCGCCCGTTTGTTTAAATCCTCGCGCAGGCAGTACTCAAGAAAGGCGATGTCTACCATGCTGTCGGTTTTGGCAATGCCGATCCGGGAGACAAAAGCGCGGATTGCCTGCGGCGTATAACCCCGGCGGCGCAGGCCCGCAATGGTGGGCAAGCGGGGATCATCCCAGCCGGAAACATATTTGTCCTGCACCAGCTTGAGCAGCCAGCGTTTGCTCATTACCGTGTGGCTCAGGTTAAGCCGCGCAAACTCAATTTGCCGTGAAGGAAAGACTTCCGCTTCGCGGATGAACCAGTCGTACAAAGGCCGGTGAATCTCGTATTCCAGGGAACATAAGGAAAAGGTGATGCCTTCTTTTGCGTCCGACAACGGATGCTGAAAATCATACATGGGGTAGATGCACCAGGAATTGCCGGTACGGTAATGGGTTTCGCGGCGTATGCGGTACATTACCGGGTCCCGCAGCAGCAGGTTAGGGTGGGTCATGTCGATTTTGGCCCGCAGGGTTTTCGCCCCATCGGGGAATTCGCCGGCGCGCATACGGGCAAAAAGGTCCAGGTTTTCTTCGACCGAACGGTCACGGTAGGGGCTGTTCCGGCCCGGCGGCGTTATGGTTATGTTGTTCTTGTCCGGGACCGCCGTCCCCCGGTACTCGCTGATTTCCTCATCGGAAAGATCGTCAACATACGCCTTTCCCTTTTTGATAATTTTTACCGCAAGCTCGTACAGGTATTCGTAATAGTCCGATGCGTAATACTCCCGGTCTTCCCAATCGTAGCCCATCCATTTTATGTCACGCTTGATTGCTTCAACATAAGAGACATCTTCCTTTTCAGGGTTAGTGTCGTCAAAACGGAGATTGCACTTTCCGCCAAAACGTTCCGCCATGCTAAAATCAATGTAGAAAGCCTTGCAATGGCCGATGTGCAGCCAACCGTTTGGCTCCGGCGGAAAGCGGGTATGTACATAAGCGACCCGGCCCGATGCCAGTTCCTCTTTTATAATTTCACTGATAAAATCTGATCCGGCGGCAGTGTCGTCTGTGGCATCGCTTCCGGCGGTATTTTCTACTCTGCCGGTTTTGTCATTATCCGCAATAGTCATTGGCGCTCCTTTAGAAGTTTGTCAGATAACAGATTCCGATAAGCAAAACCGCCCAGAGGGATTCATTGTTGAGCGCGTTATTTTTTTCTGTTCCGTTCAGGCTGCCAAGCTGGGAACCGTACCACCAGAACAACCCTATCTGGGCATCAATGCGGAAGGTATACTCGGTAAAATCATCTCTGGCGCTTTGCGCGCCAAAAAAAAGATAGGCTAACTCGTCCAAAATCGAACCGAAGTTTTTAAGGGCCTGCTGAAGATTATCCTGTACAATTAAAGTTATCAAAGGCGGTATTTCATCCTGCAGCCTTTCCTTGCGGGACACATCGTCTTTCTCAACCCAGGTTTTTTGTACCAATAAATCAAGATTATTTTGAAAATGCCCCAGAAATTCACGCATCTGTTCGGTATTTTTTTTAACTTCCAGGAGCCGGCGATATTCAGCGCCAATTCCCAATTCGTCAGCAAAACTGGTTGCCGCCGCGAGGTCCAGCCCTTTCTCCGATGAAAACCATCCTGTGGGAAACAGGTTTTCCGTGGCTTTTCGGTACTCACCGGGGATAGCGTTATTTACGGTTGAAGAACGATGACTCATAGTTTTACCATGATAAGAAAAAGAAAAATAGTCAAGCGTTGTTTTACCAGCCTGTCTTTGCCAGGTATGCTCTCACCGCGCGGCGGGTTGAATCAAAAGCAATCTCATCGTAGTCAATGTCTTCCGGTTTAAGGAAACGGACGGCGGCGATCTCGGCCTGTTCAAGGCGCAGGTCTTGTTCCCGCAGGCCCGGTGCGCGGAGGCAAAAATATAAATCGCAGGTATTGTAGGCGATGTTTTTGTAGGGATACACATTGGGAAATGAGGCAAACAGGGTAAAAACATCGGCAAGCGACGCGCCGTCGGGAATGGGCGGCGTCCAGCCGATCTCTTCCCGCAATTCGCGGTACAGGCCCTCAAAAATGCCTTCGCCGGGGTCTACAAAACCGCCGGGCAGGTCCAATTTGCCCTTTGACGGTTCTTTGCCCCGAACCAGAAACATGATCCGCTCCGCGGCGGTATTTTCCGATACGCTGATTATGCAGCCGGTGGCGGCGGCGGTATTGTGGTAGTACACAAGACCGCAGTCAGGACAGCGAAATACTTTACCGTCCATAAAATTGATTTTTTCCGATGCGCATATGGGGCAGAATTTAAACATAAACCACTCTGTTTATTATGGCATAAAATTTGTTTTTTGTTCTATAATGGGTTAGTATACTATGAAAATCGCTGAGTTGCTGAAAAAGAAGACAACCCTCTCTTTTGAGGTATTTCCTCCCAAAGATGAAGTCCCTCTGGACGGGATTCAAAATACCCTTTCCCATCTGTACCGGTTTAAACCTGACTTTATCAGTTGCACCTATGGCGCGGGAGGATCCAGGAGAGGAAGAAATATAGAGCTTTGTGAGGTAGTTCAAAAAAGCGGACATGTCGTTATGCCCCACCTCACCTGTGTTGGCCATAACCGTGATGAAATGAAAAGCATAATAAAAGAATATTCTGACCGGGGGTTTGAGAATATTCTTGCGCTGAGGGGCGATTTTCCCGCCGGATGGGATACTACCAAAGGTGATTTTTCCCATGCTGATGAACTTATTGCCTACCTAAACACCGAGTTTCCCCAGATGTGCATTGCGGCGGCGGCTTATCCGGAAAAACACATCAGCGCCCCTTCAATGGAGACGGATATTGATTACCTGCGTTCAAAACAGGACAAGGGCGCCCAATTCATAATAACCCAGCTATGCCATGATGTGCCGGCTTTTCAGCGTTTTCTGGAACAGATACGAAAAGCCGGCATAACGATTCCCGTTATAGTGGGGGTTATGCCGGTACTGTCCTGCGAGCCCATTATCCGCATGACCATTTTCAACGGCTGTTCGATTCCGGCGGAACTTGCCGCCATTATAGGCAAATATCAAAACGATCCCGTCAGTTTTACCCGCGCCGGCATAGAATACACCGTTGTACAGCTTCACCGTTATATCGCCGCGGGTGTAAACGGCCTGCATTTGTATTCATTGAACAAGTGGGAAAAAATTACCGAAGTACTGAACACCGCGGGTATCAGTAACTAAAATTACAAGGAATATTCTCTGGGCAAACACTTTTTATCATCAACAGAAGTTTTTTCATGGCTGTCCCGGTACATCAATCTTGAAAGCGGGCACATACCCAGGATTCCCAAGAGTTACCGTCTTGATCGTATGGAAGTTCTGGCGGAGATTGCCGGACATCCTGAGCGCTGCGCCCCGTCCATTCACATAGCGGGGTCAAAAGGCAAGGGATCGGTTACCGGAATGATCGCCTCGGTTCTGGAAGCGGATGGCCGCCGGGCGGCGCGTTATATGTCACCGCATATCAGCGATTTTCGTGAACGAATATGCCTGGGCAATTCATTTTTTGATGAGGCGGTATACTGCGCCGCCGGTGATGAATTGCGGGATATAGCGGAATGTAAAGTACCAACTGTGAAAAACAGCCTGTTTGATCCCGGCAGCGAGGAAGGGGAAGACCTCACTTTTTTTGAGCTTTTGACGCTGTATTTTTTCCTCTGCGCCAAAATTGGCGGCTGCGATGTCATGGTGGTGGAAACCGGCATGGGGGGGCGGCTGGATTGTACCAATATTATCGACCCGCTGGTTTCGGTTATTACCCTGATTGAACTTGAACATACCGCTTTTCTGGGCCAGACCATTCCGGCGGTAGCGGGGGAAAAAGCCGGCATCATTAAACCCGGCAAACCTGTAATTTTGGCTCGGCAAAACGCCGAAGCCCTGGACGTATTCAAAAAGCGGGCAAGCGAAAAAAACAGCCCGCTGTTATACTTTCCCGACAGCGCCTCAGTTGAAAATCCGCATATACATCCTGACGGCACGGATTTTTCCTTAACTCTGCATTATGCGCAATTACCGCCGCTGAAACTTTTCATTCCGATACCGGGACTCATTCAGGCGGAAAATGCCGGACTGGCGGCGCTGGCGCTCAAAACCGCTTTCCCCGCCATTGAAAATGATGTTATTCGCCGCGGATTAAACAGCGTAAAGATTCCTGCCCGTTTTGAAAAAATTATGGATAATCCGCCGTTGATCATTGACGGCGCCCACACGCCGGAGAGCGCCCTGTCCTGCGCCGAAACATTTTGTTCGCTTTACGGCGAAAAAGGTGTACTGCTGTTCGGCTGCGCCGCCGACAAAAACGCCGCCGCAATGGCGGATATTTTGTTGCCCCGCTTTTCACAAATTATCGTTACCACGCCGGGAACCTTCAAAGCCAGCGACCCCGAAAAGACTTTCAACGCTTTTTCTTCCGAAAAGACACTATTAATAAAAGATACCCGCGCGGCGGTACGGCAGGTGCTGGAGACAGGCTGGAACAAAGGCTTGCCCATTCTTGTTACCGGTTCGTTTTACCTTGCCTCGGAAGTCCGGGGTTGTGTTTTTCTTCTAAAAAATGAACAAATAAAAGATTAATTTATTACATTCAAAAACAAATAATGTTTCTTAAGAAACAGCAGACAATTTTCTTTCTTGACAGCGTATTATTATACATTACCATTTAAATAATATATTGAGAAATCAATTATATGATTCATGTCCAAATGAAATCTACAGTTTTACAGGGTTACGAAACTTTTGCTGACAAACGGGATGTTATGCGTCGTAAAATTCTGAATTATTTTGGGAACGGGTATAAACCTATTCTTGCAAGATGTTCAGGTTTTTATAACAACCGGCTTTTATCGGTTGAATATTTTGCCAAAATAAAGAGAAAAAAAATGGCAAAGAAAAATTTTTTTTCGGCGGCAATATTTATTATTGCGGTATTGGTTCTTGGTAGTTTTGCGTGGGCTGCTTCGCCTCCCAAGCAAGTATATCCCGGTGGAACGGAACTGTATCCGGCAATTTACGGAACATTCTCGGAACTGTATCCGAATGCCAGATATGCGAGTATTGATTTTTACAACAACAGTTATATTATTACCGGTATAACGGGTTTTGCGCTTACCACGCCTGTTTCCTGTGATATGATAGTTCGATTAAAACCAAATAGCGAGATAGATATTTCATACGCAAACCTTTACCAGAAAGACATTAATACGGGGAAATGGAGCAAGGCAAAAGCTTTCGGCTTTTATTATTACAACAAAGCTGTCAGTAATATTACATCAAAAATGATGGCAATAGCCAATGATTCGGCAGCTTTTGACCGCGCGGAAAAAGCGGCAATGGCGGATATTGCCTTTGTATATACCATGATGGAAAACTTCACCGAGTTGGCATTTAAGGATTTTATCCAAAAGTACGCCAAAGGTTCCGTGTTTGTTTTGGAAGGTTTTGTATCCGAGGTGAAAGAGTATGGCAAAGAGATAAATGGAATAACCTACAAATATCTTGTTGCCATGAATAAAGCTCTTATTGAAGATGATTCGTTTTTTTCCGCTATGATGGGTAAGACTATTTACTGCCGGTTCTACACCAACCGGGACGATGTTATACGTTTAAGCAAAACATCGGTGATAAAAGTTTCAGCGAACCTGGTCAGCGCGTTTAAGAGTTCCAGCGGTTCATTATCTCTGGATTTGGCGGCAAATGAATAATTATCGGACACTCCCGACAGTGTTTGTGTTTAGTACCTCACACGGAGGCGTATTTTTCTGTTTTCATGGTATTCTCCGTATACTCCTGCGTTTCGTGCCTTCGTGTGAGGTTTTTTGAGTGCTATATAAAATTATTTTTCACGGGAAATTTCATCTTGATCTTAATCGGTTCCAGGGGTTGACGCCCAAACGAATCAAAAAATAGAGCCAGGCGAAACCAAAACCGGCAAGGTGGGTAAGGTGCGCTACGCCGCGGCTGAGGCCAAAAATGGAAGATGCCAGTTCCAGGGCGGTAAAGCCCAATACCATCACCGGGGCGCGCAGGGGCAGTATTCCCCACAGGTAAATTATTGAATCGGGAAAAAATACCGCATAGGCAAGTTCAACGGCAAAAATCGCCCCGGAAGCGCCCATCAGTATTACTCCATACGCGCCGGTTAAATAATACACGCAGAATGAAAACACTCCCGCCAGCGTACCGGTAACAAAATAAAAAAGCAGGAATTCCCGGCTGCCCATGTACCGTTCAACCTGGGTTCCAAAAATAAAAAGGGCGAGCATATTAAACAGAATGTGGCTAAAGCCGCCATGAACAAACATATAGGTAACAAAAGTCCACACCCAGCCTCTCAAAACCAATACGGGAATCATTGACAGATAATAGGTCAGTTGGCGAAGACCCAGAAAATACATCGCCATAAAAACAAGGATGTTAATGCCGATAAGCCAGTACACCGCGCCGTTGTTCTGGTAGCGGAAAGGCTGCCTGATTATGTTCATGATTTAAGAGTAAAGGTTGAAGGAAAAAGTGTCCAGTATTTACCTGTTATTTCATGTAGTTTTGTCTTTTTAATCTTCAATTTCTTTAATTGCCTGTTCCGCCCAATCCGGACATTCTTGCGAAGAAATGCGCTGATGATACAGCATCCGGCGGCAGAATTGACAAAAGAAATCTGTTATAGTATAATAAAATAGGGTGAAAAAATGAAACTGAGAGACGCGCTCACAAAACTGGATAACGTAGAAATTGACAGGTCAATTACAAGTGAAGTTGAAGCTCTTTATAAAAGTAAATTTCCTGGTGAACTCCTGAAAGTTATCTCCTTAAATAAGGATGGTGTTTCTTATGATGAAAAGTCTGTATTTAACGGATTATCAGTCAACGCTATATTAAACGCGTACAATGATTTGTACATTGATTTTGTCAGCTTAAATTTAGTGCCGTTGTTTGATATTGGCGACAACGAATATATTGTTTATGATTTGAAAAAAAAGTGTTATGCCTTATACGACATCAGCGAGGATGATGAATATAGTGAAGAATCTAATTTGTTGAAGTATGTATAATAATAAAACAACACCGAGCTTTTTGTTTGACTGAAAGACAAGAAACGTTTCAGGAATAGGTATTGTTGTCCAGTATTCGGCGGTAATCCGCAATGGTCTGGGCATGAACCGCCTGTTCCCGTATCGCCGCGCCGCCCTTCAATCCTTTGGTGTAGGCGCAGAATTGTTTACGCATTTCAAGACAGGCGCGCGTTTCGCCAATGTCCGCGGCAAGCAGTTCCAAATGACGAAAAGCGGCATCCATGCGGACGGGAAAAGGAACCGGTTCCCACGCGCCGGTTTCCAGCAGGGAACGGGCGGCGGAAAAAATAAACGGGTTGCCCATCGCGCCGCGGGCAAACATCACCGCGGCGCAGCCGGTTTCTTGCAGCATCCGCTGGGCATCTTCCGGCATATACAAATCTCCCGAACCGGTGACCGGGACCGCAAGCCGCGAAACAAGATTCGTGATACAGGACCAATCACTCGCGCCGCCGTAGTCCTGGCTTCTGGTACGGGGATGCAGGCTTATCATCGCCGCGCCGGCCTCTACGGCAATGCGGGCGCATTCGGTGTAATTGATAGAACCGGAATCCCAGCCGGAACGCATTTTTATCGTTACCGGAACATTCCCTAATTCGCGGGAAGCCCGTACCGCCGCTTCCACCACTTTACCCAGCCGGGCAGGGTCTTTCATCAGCGCCGAGCCCGCGCCGTTTTTTACTACTTTGGGAACCGGACAGCCCGCATTTATGTCGATGACATCCGGTTTCAGCGGGGCCAAAAACACGGCGGCTTTATATATCGCTTCCGGTTCCCCGCCGAACAGTTGAATCGCGTAATGCCGCTCATTGCCGGCGCGGCTTACCAGACTGACTGCCGCGGGAACAGCGACCCCGCCGCCGCCCAGCCCGTAATGCCCCGGATTGCGGTACAACGCCTCGGCGGAAACAAGTTCGGTAAAAGAGAAGTTTGCCCCCTGTTCAACACAGGGAACGAAAGCTCCGGTCGGAATAACCAGCTACCGGCGCGAGAAAAAGGTTGCCTTCAAGTTTGAGGGTTCCGATGGTAATGGGGCGGTAAAAGCTCATTATGCGTAAAGAAAATGTTTTTTATCCTGCGGCGGCAATACGTTCCCGTATCATTTCGCCGATAAGTTCTGTTGGAGTTTTATGGGTTGCAATCGATTTAGTCAAAAGATAATCTTCTGAAAGGCGGTCAAGGGCAACCATTCTGAATGATTTTTTTGCAAATCCGCCATTTTTGCTTGGATCTACTTTTGGCGGATTTTTTGTGTAGTATTCGTCCAGAGCATCGGCTTCTTCATCAGTCATTTCTTTCATGGGCTTCTCCATTCGTTTAATAAGGAAATATAAATATTCCGGCATGGCATAGCATGAAATACATTTATCCTGCCATCATCCAATTCATTATACAATATTTCAATCGGATTTCCTACATAGTCAAAACCGATAAGTAAACGTTTATCCTCATCGCCCTCAACCGGAAGATCATATCTGGCGGTGCTGAATGCCCAGTGAATATCGGCTTCGGTTACACCATGTTTGAAGGCTGATGGCTTACATTCGATATCCGGTTCCATAGTATGATTTTATATTGTTTCCGGTAAAAAGACTATATTTGAGTAACTTGATGTTCCTCCCCGTTCCCCTTGTAACTGTCACCGTGAGCGTAGTAAAATATTCCCAATGAGCGAAAGAACCGCCCAAAACAGACAGAATCCTCCCTATCGGGTATCGGGTATCGGGTATCGGGTATCGGGTATCGGGACAAGTCCCAATTATACTTAGACTACTCATAGATTCGTGTCAACTATCTGACAGTTGTAGTTTCATCCAACCAATTTTTTCTCACCAATTTGGAAAAACGCCGTCCTCTTTGAGGAACGGCTTTTTTAATACACTTCAAACAAGAAAACAAAATAAGGAGGTTTTCACATGAAGAAAAATGTATTTCTGGTAGCGGCGTTTCTCGCGCTGATGGCGGCGGTTCTGCCCGCGCAGACCGATTCGGAAGGAACTCCCGGGCTTAAGTTTACGCTTCTGAAAGGCGGTAAGGGATACACCGTTGATAAAGGAAAGGTAAAAACGGGCGCGGTCGTTATACCCGAATCGTACAATAACCTGCCGGTAACGGCTATCGCCAAAAAAGCGTTCAGCAGTTCTACTATTACCGGCATAACCATACCGAATAGTGTTACCAGCATTAGTGAAGAGTCTTTTGAAGATTGCAAGAGCCTTACCAGTGTAACCATACCGAACGGCGTTACCAGTATTGGGAGACAGGCTTTTAACGGCTGTACCAGTCTTACCAATGTAACCATAGGAAACGGCGTTACTAACATTTGGTATGAGGCTTTTAAAAACTGCAAAAGCCTTATCAGTATAACCATACCCGCCAGCGTTACCAGCATTGGGACGCTTTCTTTTGGTGATGCAATGGGATGGGAACTCCACCAAGGTGACACTAGTGCGCCTTTTGTTTTTAGAAGTTGCGAAAGTCTTACCGCAATAAATGTTGATGCTGGTAATACCATCTATAGTTCACAGGACGGTGTTTTGTATAACAAAAATAAAACTGTTTTATTATATTATCCGACAGGAAAAAAGGGGACCTTTACCATACCAGACAGTGTTACCAGCATTATGTACTATGCTTTTGCATGGTGCAAAAGTATTACCAGCGTAACCATACCCGCCAGTGTTACCAGCATTGGTCAAGAAGCTTTTTTGGGTAGCGCCATTACCAGCGTAACATTTCATAAATTTATTGATAAATGGAAAGTAGACAACGTGAGGGGTAAGGATTATGTTAATTTGAGCAGAGCTTTGTATTTTTATTACTTTACTAGGTTTGGAAATGATTACTACAATCGCGAAGCAGTAGTAACATTTACGAGGGAAAACGACTTAAGTGAAACATGGACAAGTCAGTAGATAGAAACAAAAAACAAAAAATAACAGGTAACAAAGAAAAACACTTTGTTACCTGTTATTTATTATTTGATTTAATTGCCCATAGGGTTCTTCATTCTTTTTCCCCGGCAGGATATACTATGAATCTATGAATAAGGTAGGTAGATCTTTCCTGATACTGCTGTGTGTTCTGGTTGGTATATCAATTATCTGGATTGCTTCTTCTTTAATCGGACGGGTCAAGCCCGATGCGGTAATTCCCGAATCCGCGATTTTTCGGATGAGCATTGCCAATCCGGTGCGCCTGTTTGACGGGATTTTGTCTCACGAATCCCTGGGTGAAATTGCCACGGTGCCCGCGCTGGCTTCGGCGTTTCCCGCGCTTAAATCACTGAAGGAAAGCCCCCTTTATGAAAACCGCCTGGTGCGCCTTGCCGCGCGGGGCAGCTTTGA
>JGI20170J14366_1000471_pt1 | contig 16843 bp, 15 predicted proteins | sample TergutNc150P3_FD_14366 | JGI IMG/M metagenome (IMG submission 14366) | reverse complement strand
TGGTGTCTTGAAGTATGGGGTGATTACGCCTGCTTCACGCGGCCGGAGATGAAGGTGGAGAGGGTTAGCTACGACGTGATAACGCCGTCGGCGGCGCGGGCCATTTACGAGGCGATCCTTTGGAAACCGGCGATATCGTGGAACATTACCTCCATAGAGGTGATGAATCCGATCAAGTGGCTGTCGGTGCGTCGGAACGAGGTGGGCAAAAAGGCATCCGTGCCAAGCATAAAAGAAATAACCGGCGAGAAGGAGCCGTCAACCGGGCTCTTTATTGAGGATGAGCGCCAGCAACGCGCGGGTCTTTTGCTCCGTGACGTTCGATACCGCATACACGCGTTCTTTGATTTTATCCCACCGGCGCAACGCAAGAAAAATCTGCCTACAGAAATGGCTTTGTGGGCGGACGGCGGCGAAGAAGCGGAGTCTGCGCGGGCTGATGAGTGTCCGGCCAAATATGCCGCGATGTTTGAGAGGCGGGCGAAAAAAGGTCAATGCTTCCACAGGCCATACCTCGGATGCAGAGAGTTCGCCTGTAATTTTCAGTTGGTAGGCGCCGATGTTAATATAAAACCGATACAAGAGAGCCGCGATCTCGGTTGGATGCTTTACGACATGGATTTCAGCGACATGGAAAATCCGCACGCGCTTTTCTTTCGCGCAAAACTTGACGGCGGCGCTATACGTGTCCCGAAAAAAGGTTCCGAGGAGGTGTTAGCATGATACTGCAAGCGTTGAAAGAGTACTACGATAGGAAAGCCGCCGACCCGCAAAGCGGCATCGCTCCGCCGGGGTGGTGCGTGAAGGGCATATCCTTTATTATCGTTCTTGACGAAAAAGGCAACTTTATTAGTATTAAGGATATGCGCGACGGCGAGGGAAAGAAGAAAGTTGCTAAAGAGTACGTTGTACCGCAGGCGGTTAAGAAAACAAGCGGTATAGCCGCGAACCTTTTGTGGGATACCGCAGGGTATGTTTTGGGTATAGACCTAAAAAAGCCGAAAAAGCAGGAGGAACAGAAAAGGGCGTTTATTGACAAAATCAAAGAACTGGGAGAGATTGACGATTTAAAACCTGTTATCACGTTTTTGGAAACCGACAATTCAGGAGTGTTGCAAGCGGATCCGAATTACCAAGAGCTGGTAGAGGAGAACGCCGTTGTTTCTTTTTGTTATTACAACGATGCGGAACTAATCTGTCGGCGTTCTAACGTGATAAAAGCCATTAACAAAACTGTAGGTGAAAAATCCGGCGCGGCAATATGTCTTGTTTCCGGCGAACTGGATGAAACGGCACGTGTGCATCCCTCCATTAAGGGACTCGGTAAAGAGGCGCAAACATCAGGGGCGAATATCGTCTCGTTTAATTTACCGGCATTTGGCTCATATAACAAAAAACAGGGCTACAACGCTCCCATTGGGGAGAGCGCAACTTTTGCGTACACAACGGCGTTAAATCTTCTGTTGCGTAAAGAATTAAAACAAAAAATCTCAATCGGCGGCGACACGTTAGTGTTTTGGTCAGCGAAAGAGACGTCCATTGAGTCGGATTTCGCGTCATGGTTTGAGGAACCGCCCAAAGACGATCCTGACGCGAGAACGCACAAAATCAAAGCACTCTTAAAATCCGTAGAGACCGGCGCGTATACTGAGCCTGACGGTAAAGAGCTTTTCTATATTCTTGGTCTGTCGCCCAACGCCGCTCGTATATCAATACGGCTTTGGCGGTGTGAGACGGTTGGTAATTTTGCGTTTCATATCGCGCAATACTTTAATGATATGGCGATTATCAAACCGCCGAACGAACCTGAACATTATTCGTTGTGGCGTGTTTTGGTGAACATCGCGATTCAGAATGAATCGAAAAATATCCCGCCGAATATCGCCGGTGAGATGATGGTCTCTATCATTGATGGAACACCTTTCCCTGTCAGTGTCCTGATGGCGGCCCTTCGCAGGATTAAAAGCGATAAAGACTACGGAGTAAAACCTGTTAGAGCCGCGCTTATTAAGGCCTATCTTAACAGACTCTGCAAAAAAGATAACGCGCGTTACTTGAACCCTAACAATAAGGAGCTTGGTATGTCACTTGACGTAACTATGCCGGTTGTAGGTTACCAGCTTGGCCGTCTCTTTGCGGCGTTGGAAAAAATCCAGCAGGAGGGGCTGGGCGACACGAACACCACCATTCGAGAGCGGTATTACAGCACCGCAAGCACGTCGCCGACTACGGTGTTCCCTATCTTGATGCGCATGAAGCAGCATCACATCGCGAAAATCGAGAAGAAGGGGCGTCAAATAAACTTTGAAAAGCTCCTTACCGAAATAATGTCCCGAATAGACGTAAGTAAATCCGAGGCTTTTCCGGGACACTTAGACATAAACGCGCAAGGTTATTTTGCAATCGGCTACTATCACCAAATGCAGGATTTTTATACCAAGCACGACACTAAAACCGCACCGGAAACGGAAGCGGTAACCGAATAAAAAACACTTTTTTAAAAGGAGCTGTCGCTATGAGTCTTTCTAAACGCTATGACTTCGTACTTCTCTTTGATGTCGCCGATGGGAACCCTAACGGCGATCCCGATGCCGGCAACCTTCCGCGCTTAGACGCGGAGACCGGCCGCGGGCTGGTTACCGACGTTTGCCTGAAAAGAAAGGTGCGGAACTACGTTCTGTTGAAGAAAGAGGAGAAGTCCCCGTATCGCATATTTGTAAAGGAGAAGGCGATACTGAACCAGCTGATCGGACAGGCCTACGAAGGCGCCGGTATCAATCTCGCAAAGGAGCCGGAGAATCCCGCCGATGGGAAAACCCGAAAAAACGCCAACAAAGGTCAAGGCGGAGAAGTTGACAAAGCCCGTATGTTTATGTGTCAGAACTACTTCGACATTAGGACTTTCGGCGCGGTATTGTCTACAGGCGCAAACGCGGGTCAGGTGCGCGGCCCGGTTCAGTTTACGTTCGGGCGTTCCGTTGACCCAATCGTATCGCTTGAGCATAGCATCACGCGCATGGCTGTGACCACGGAGGAAGACGCCGAAAAACAGAGCGGCGACAACCGTACCATGGGGCGCAAATTCACCGTCCCCTACGGACTCTACAGGGCGCACGGTTTCATATCCGCGCCCATCGCCCAACAGACAGGTTTTACATCGGAAGATTGCGATCTGCTGTGGGAGTCGCTGTTGAACATGTTTGAGCACGACCGATCCGCCGCCAGAGGGCTTATGGCCACGAGAGGCTTGTACGTCTTTGAGCATGAGTCAACAATGGGCAATGCCCACGCCCATGAGTTGTTTGACCGCGTGAAAGTGAAGCTCAAGGACGAATCCAAACCTCCGCGTGAATTCGCTGATTATATTGTGGGCGACATCGATGTGAGCGGGTTGTCCGGAGTCAAGCTAATCCGTAAAGCAGGGTAATTTCAACAGCATACGCGAAGCGTCGGCGCATCGCCGGCCTCGCGTATGTTTAAATATCCATTGACTCGGCGAGGGCTTTATGTTTAAGGAATCCGATCTTCTGCCTATTTCCGCTCTTCAGCATTTGGAATATTGCGAGCGGCAATGCGCGCTTATTCATATAGAGCGGTTGTGGGAAGATAACAGGTTCACCGCAGAGGGGACAATTCTTCACGAGCGGGCTGATAGCGAGGAACGCGAAAACCGTAAGAATATCCGTATCGCCAGAGGTCTCAAAATACGATCGATGCGTTTGGGTATCTGCGGACAAGCGGACGTTGTGGAATTTCACCGCGTAACTGATACTGAAAACGCTATTAATCTTCCCGATGCGCAAGGTAAATGGAAACCTTATCCCATTGAGTACAAAAGGGGTAAACCAAAGACTAATAGATGCGATGAGGTTCAGTTATGCGCTCAAGCGTTGTCCATTGAAGAAATGCTTGGCGTTGCCATTAACGAAGGCGCTCTATACTATTGTACTCCCAAAAGGCGGACGGTCATTGAATTCAATGCTGATCTCAGGTCAGAAACGGAGGCGACGATTGGCAGATTGCACGAACTCATTCGGTCAAGACAAACGCCGAAGGCAGTATACGGCGATAAATGCAAGCAATGTTCTCTCAAAGACATTTGTCTGCCTCAAATCAGTAATTATGGAACTGTAGCGAACTATATCGAACAAGAACTTGGCATAAGCGAGGAATATTCCGATGAAACGACTCCTTAACACTCTCTATATCACCCGTCACGGCGCTCATATCTCTAAAGAGGGAATGACCATAGCGGTCTTCGCGGACGGCGAGCGGCTTTTGCAGATACCCGTTCTTACCATATCCGGCGTGGTATGTTTCGGCGGTGCGTCATGTACGCCGCCGGCTATGGAACTTTGCTCGGAACATGGCGTAATTATCACATTCCTGAGCGAAAGCGGTCGATTTTTGGGAAGGGTTGTAGGCCCGGTGCACGGTAACGTGCTGTTGCGGCGCGAACAATACCGAATAGCCGATGATGAGGCGCGCTCCGCTGAAATCGCCCGTATGTTTATCATCGGCAAGATATGCAACTCCCGTCAAGTATTAATGAGAGGCGCGCGCGACCGTAAAGACCCGCAAGCGGTTGACGACCTCAAAGCGGCCTCGCGCCGATTGATCCAAACCGCGCGCCATATAAAGCAAGGCACGCCCGCCGATGAATTGCTCGGCAAGGAAGGGGATTCCGCCAAAACCTATTTCGCCTCTTTTAATAGTCTGATAACATCTCAGCAACAGGAATTTCAGTTCACAGTCCGCAGCCGAAGACCGCCGCTTGATTGCGTGAACGCAATGCTGTCATTTGTATATACATTGCTCTCGCATGATGCTGCCGCCGCGTTGGAAAGCGTAGGCCTTGATCCGTACGTGGGTTTCTTCCACAAAGACCGCCCTGGAAGACCTGGTCTTGCGCTTGATTTGATGGAAGAATTTCGGTCTCTGCTCGCCGATAGGATCGTACTTTCTCTAATCAACTTACAACAAGTAAATCCCAAAGGATTTACCGCAACGGAAAGCGGCGGTGTAATAATGGATAAAGACACACGCGCAACCGTAATCTCCGCATACCAAAAACGGAAGCAGGAAGAGATACGGCATCCTTTTTTAAACGAGAATATGCCGATCGGCTTACTCGTCCATGCGCAAGCGTTGCTTTTAGCGCGGCATATTCGCGGCGATCTTGACAAATATCCACCTTTCTTTTGGAAATGAGGCGCAATATATGATGGTTCTGGTAACATATGATGTAAACACAGAAACGCCTGTAGGGGAAAAACGTCTGCGGACGGTGGCCAAGATATGCAAAGACTACGGTCAACGGGTACAAAACTCCGTATTTGAGTGCTTGGTGGATCCGGCCCAGTGGGCTGTTCTGCGAAAACGCCTGCTTGATACGGCAGATCTTGACAAAGACAGCATTAGATTCTATTTTTTAGGAAGCAATTGGCAAAAAAGAGTGGACTCCTTTGGCGCGAAAAATACATACGATCCAGAGGGGCTCATTCTGTTATAGCGCCCTTTATTCCAAATAAATGAAATATTAAAAATAAAACTTGGAAAATCACAGTTCCTTGACATATTTTACGTAATAAGCACATTATGGCGGCAATCACCGACGCAAACTTGCCGCCGCGGTCGCGCCCTTTTCGGGCGCGTGGACTGAAACAAGGGTCGTGAACCCCAAACGCTCACAATAACGCAAGGGGTTCGCGATTTTTATAATTTATTGTGTTTGTTGATGTTACCAATTATTATATTTAAGATCGGTAAGAGTTATTACGAACCCATTATCAGGTTCGCGATATGCGGGCTTTGTGGATATGGTTAGTAATGACGTACAGATGTAACGTTGCGCCTTTGGCTTGGGTGAGGATTGAAACTTCGTCCCGTCAAACCGTTCGGCCGCCTTGACGAGGTTGCACCTTTGGCTTGGGTGAGGATTGAAACAAGGATCGCGAACCCCAAGCACTCACAATAACGCAAGGAGGTTCGCGATTTTTGTAACTTATTGTGTTTATTGATGTTACCAATTATTATATTTAAGATCGGTACGAGTTATTACGAACCCATTTCAGGTTCGCGATATATAGGCTTTTGGGATATGGTTTAGTAATGACTTACAGATGTAATGTCGCGCCTTTCGTGGGCGCGTGGGTTGAAACATCGGCGCGGGGGCGCTCGACATCTGCACCACGGTCGCGCCTTTCGTGGGCGCGTGGGTTGAAACGCCAGCAGCTTCGGCATGCCGGTCAGGAGGATGCCGAGTCGCGCCTTTCGTGGGCGCGTGGGTTGAAACTCTGTGGTGAATATGGTACAAAGACTAATCGCCCCCGTCGCGCCTTTCGTGGGCGCGTGGGTTGAAACACCGCGGCAAGGCCTTTCCAACAAAAAGGTACTGTCGCGCCTTTCGTGGGCGCGTGGGTTGAAACTCAGGGCCAACGTGGAGACCCGGACTCTCCCTTGGCGTCGCGCCTTTCGTGGGCGCGTGGGTTGAAACGCCCATCTCTCTGAGCAAGCTATATTGCAAGCTGGTCGCGCCTTTCGTGGGCGCGTGGGTTGAAACCTTGGCGTTGTTACTGGCGTATTGTTAATGAGTAGTCGCGCCTTTCGTGGGCGCGTGGGTTGAAACATTGTAGACACCGCTGGGTATGTCCCCAAGGAAGTCGTCGCGCCTTTCGTGGGCGCGTGGGTTGAAACAAGAAAGAATACCCTAACAAAATACCCGAATGTCAGGTCGCGCCTTTCGTGGGCGCGTGGGTTGAAACAGAAGTGGCTCGAGCGTAATGCGCGCGCCGGCACTCGCGTCGCGCCTTTCGTGGGCGCGTGGGTTGAAACTGAAACCGCGAAAGCGGCGCAATAGTTACTTGATTAAGTCGCGCCTTTCGTGGGCGCGTGGGTTGAAACAAAATGATGACGTTTATCCTGACCCGGCAAAGGGTCGCGCCTTTCGTGGGCGCGTGGGTTGAAACACATATGAGTCGATACCAATCGCGAATTTACCATCGTCGCGCCTTTCGTGGGCGCGTGGGTTGAAACTTGTAAGGCATCATGTGCATCAAAAGTATCAAAACCTAGTCGCGCCTTTCGTGGGCGCGTGGGTTGAAACAAGTCCAAAAATGGCTCGAACGTAATATGCGCGCTGGTCGCGCCTTTCGTGGGCGCGTGGGTTGAAACACGGTGATAGTGAAGTCCCTATTGATATTACTTTGTCGCGCCTTTCGTGGGCGCGTGGGTTGAAACCCATTACAACGAACGTGCTTATCCGCCGTTTGTAGTCGCGCCTTTCGTGGGCGCGTGGGTTGAAACATACTTCCCGCTCCACAGTCTCGACAACTGCGCCGGTCGCGCCTTTCGTGGGCGCGTGGGTTGAAACAATAGTATCCCTTAGCTCTTGAACGTTTTTATGGGGTCGCGCCTTTCGTGGGCGCGTGGGTTGAAACACCTATATGCGAACGGCTCATCTTTAAGCAGATTGTCGTCGCGCCTTTCGTGGGCGCGTGGGTTGAAACAACACGTTCAGGGACAAGTACGTCAAGGCGGCGTTGTCGCGCCTTTCGTGGGCGCGTGGGTTGAAACATTTGGGAACGCGGATACGCCGGGGAGCCGGTGGTCGCGCCTTTCGTGGGCGCGTGGGTTGAAACGTAAATCCTTAAACCGCAAAATACGTTATTATCTTGTCGCGCCTTTCGTGGGCGCGTGGGTTGAAACCCGGTATTAATACCGGTGGTGTTCGTGTTGTCAAGTCGCGCCTTTCGTGGGCGCGTGGGTTGAAACTGCTGCAAACTGCTCAAAAAGTTAGACAAGGCTCTGTCGCGCCTTTCGTGGGCGCGTGGGTTGAAACTTGAAGACGCCGGTGAGTTGCGCAAAGCCTTCGAGTCGCGCCTTTCGTGGGCGCGTGGGTTGAAACTTGCACAGCCTTGTACGACGCGATAATAGTCGGCCGTCGCGCCTTTCGTGGGCGCGTGGGTTGAAACGCGTGCTGCTGGGTTACATCCTACACTGGCTGTTGGTCGCGCCTTTCGTGGGCGCGTGGGTTGAAACGGATGCCGCCGCTTACGATAAACTCGAGCCACCCCGTCGCGCCTTTCGTGGGCGCGTGGGTTGAAACAATTTGGCCCAGGGGCTTGCGATCCTCGGCCAAAGTCGCGCCTTTCGTGGGCGCGTGGGTTGAAACGTCGTCGTCATCGCCGGAAAAGACGGACGGGGCGGTCGCGCCTTTCGTGGGCGCGTGGGTTGAAACCCGCGTGTGGAACAAAAAACCTGAAGAGGTCAGCGTCGCGCCTTTCGTGGGCGCGTGGGTTGAAACGGGGTAGACGAAACAGAAGGGATGGAATTGTTTAGTCGCGCCTTTCGTGGGCGCGTGGGTTGAAACCGTGGCTTACGGAATGATCACGAAAAACGAAAAAGTCGCGCCTTTCGTGGGCGCGTGGGTTGAAACCAGGTACAAAAATGGTTAGAACGTAATATGCGTGGTCGCGCCTTTCGTGGGCGCGTGGGTTGAAACGATAAACTCGGCGAGGACGTCTTCGCCCGTGCCGTCGTCGCGCCTTTCGTGGGCGCGTGGGTTGAAACATCTTTAAAGGCACGGACACGTACAGCGAACGGGTCGCGCCTTTCGTGGGCGCGTGGGTTGAAACCGTCCGACGAGGATCCTTTCGACACCGAACTTCGTCGCGCCTTTCGTGGGCGCGTGGGTTGAAACTATCGTGGGTAAAGCGGTTGAGCAGTATTTAATAACTCGTCGCGCCTTTCGTGGGCGCGTGGGTTGAAACGGCGAAGCCATAACCGCCGTGTTACGCGCCATGGTCGCGCCTTTCGTGGGCGCGTGGGTTGAAACGGCGGCGCGGGCCCCCGCACCGACGCGACCTGCGCCTGGTCGCGCCTTTCGTGGGCGCGTGGGTTGAAACCTCACAGACGAACATTGCCTTTTTGCGCTGTAGGTCGCGCCTTTCGTGGGCGCGTGGGTTGAAACTTCCGGCGCTCATCAACACCGTCGCACCCGAATTCTGTCGCGCCTTTCGTGGGCGCGTGGGTTGAAACAAGAGTGTGTCAAGGCTCATGTGTGTTTTCAGTAGTCGCGCCTTTCGTGGGCGCGTGGGTTGAAACTCGTCCAATCCGACACGCATTCGGCGTTGTCGCAAAGTCGCGCCTTTCGTGGGCGCGTGGGTTGAAACACCGTCGTCGGCGGTGGGACGTCTATGCCGTTAGTCGCGCCTTTCGTGGGCGCGTGGGTTGAAACTTGCGAGTTGCTTTGCGTCCCGTCTCGCGGCCTCCTGTCGCGCCTTTCGTGGGCGCGTGGGTTGAAACACCAATGATCGCCGAACCTGGCTTAGTTGACCACGTCGCGCCTTTCGTGGGCGCGTGGGTTGAAACTATCAAGCAAGGCTTTTACGGAGATAGTGACGTACGTCGCGCCTTTCGTGGGCGCGTGGGTTGAAACTCCGCGTGATGAACGGTTAAATCGTCCTGAATAGTCGCGCCTTTCGTGGGCGCGTGGGTTGAAACGATTATTATGCGTAATATTTGCATAAATCCGGTTTAGTCGCGCCTTTCGTGGGCGCGTGGGTTGAAACTTGATTTATGACGGCTCTTTTGGCTTTGGTCTGGTCGTCGCGCCTTTCGTGGGCGCGTGGGTTGAAATAACAAAGAAAGCGAGATGTTGGTCAAAAACATAGTCGCGTCCCGCGAGGGACGTGTGGGTTGAAATAAATACAACAAGGACGGCCGCCTGTCGGCTACGTGGTCGCGTTCCGCGATAGATAAATGCGGGGCTAGCTTGTTTATCTCGGCGAAGCCAAAATCGGGGTTTAGCCCCGCATATATCTATGAAGCCGAAGGCTTCGTCTAAAAAAGCCTTTGACTTTTTTGCTTTTTCGGCTTTTTCGGCCTTGTCGGCTTTCATCGTCCTTTTAATCCTCTTTAAAAGCCACACGACCGCGTCCTGCGGGAGCTCGCTCAAATCGCAGTACCGCGTTTCGTCCTTCGCGACCACGCAGAAACGCTCCGCGTCTTCGTCCCAGTAGAGCAGACGGCCGTCTTTCATCCGGTAGAAGTTTTTGGCGTTCATTTGACCCACCTCAATTCCGGGGCCTTGACGATTTTCGACCGGCGGCGCGGCTCGAACTCGAACGTCGGACAGACCGGGTTGTCGCCGTAGTCGAACGCCCCGTAGACGCGGACGGCGGGCTTCGGCTCGGGGGGCGGGGGCGTGTAAGGGACGAAGCGGCCGCCGCGAAGCACCGTCACGCGGCCGGCGGGGAGAGGGCGGGCGTGGGGGAACGGGGTCGGGTCGCTCATAGCGCCCTCCCTTTAATTAAGTCTACAAGCCGGAGAACCGCTTCTTTCGGCATCTCGTTGATGCCCACTTTTTTCTTGTTGACCTCGTAAAAGCTCTTGTCGTCCTCGGCCCAGCAATACATGGTGCCGTCCTCCATTGTAATGCAGTTCTTGAGAGCTGATTCGCCCATACCTGCCTCCCTTGTTATTGGTTTTTTATCGCTGATTAAACTTTTTTTACTTTTTCTTGCTTTTCCGGCTTTACATCCCTTATATTATTAAGTACCGGCTTCGTTGACACGCGGTGAATCTGTGGCCGCAGGGTACCCGGGGCGATCCGAGTATAATTCCATTTTGTGGGGATAGTTCACAGTCCCACGCGAAGCCGGCTCCATTATTACTTTTCATGTAGAATGCTCCATTCTTTTTTAAACTTGTTCACCCTGCGGCGGTCAACTATATGGTACGATACCAAATACAACTTTGGTTGAGTGTCCATAGTGGCCTTCACCACGGCCATATAAGTCTTCCCGTCAGTTTCTAGAAAATGCGCCTTTTGCGGTTCATCAGGATCCTGCAACACAAGCGACGCATCCTCAACAACCTTTTGTATATGGAGATAGTCATCCGTCCCTAACTTGTCGTGGTGGTCAGCGTTCTTAAACAGCGAGTCCGCCGACAGCCAAACGGTATTGTTTTTGACGTTCCCGCCGACGTGTTTCAAGTAATCTTTCGGCATCGCGGCGATAGGTATCTCCCCGCCGACCGCGCCCCTCGCGTCGAGGAACCGTCTATACAGCGGCCCGCCGAACCCGTCTTTGATGAACGCGCTGGCGTCGTTCTCGTGGTAGACGCTCAAATCCGGCATCCAAGCCTCTTTTCCGGGGTTATAGTCCCACCCCGCGCCCGTCCAGAACGTTTTCCCGTGCCCGAGATTCAGGCCCGTCACGGTCTCTTTCCGAGCCTTGTCCCCTTTGCCGACTGTCACCTCTTTTTCAACGAGCCGTCCCTCGGAGCTTTCCGGCGTAAGCCCCTTCCGCTCCAGCTGCCTATCCGATAAACTCCTTACCCGCGCCCTGCAACCCCAATGATTGGGCGGGTACATGGATTCCCAAATCGGATCGTCGGCCCTAAATACCCGCCCATGCATGTCGCGGCAGGTGTCCGTGGTTCGTCCGTCCATCACGGCGATATATTGCAAATAGGGCAGGTCGGCGGCCGCGTCCATCTGTCCCTTGTACCGTCCGGCCATATACGCCGTTTGCAGGTTCGTCTCGTAAATGGTTTTCAGGCGGCGCGGCGAGCCTTCCATATACTCCGTGACCTCTCCGGTTTCTTCATCAACGCGCTCTTTTTTGCCCCACCAACCCGCCTTCCGAAGTTTCGGCGTCAGCTCCTTCTTGAACTGCTGAAGCGTCTTTCCCTCCGATATCGCCGATTGCACCGCGTTCCTGATGTCCCTCAGCACCTCAACCTTCGCGACTTTGGCCACGGTGAACGCCCTCGCGTGAGCGTCTTTCCACGTGTCGAACCAGTTCCAGCCGAACGTGTAGCCCTTGCGCTTGAAGTATTCAATCGCGGCGGCGGGCTTCTGCTGAAAAGCGTCTAATAATATGGACGGGCCGCTCATGGTTCCCCTCCGTTGGACAGCCGCCCCCACGTGTCTCCGAGGAAAGCGAGCTTTTCGGCGGTTTCCGCGACGGCCGATTCGTCCATGTCCGCGTAAAGACTATCCAACCCGGCGGCGACTTCCTCGAACGTCGAGGCGTTGTTAACGAGCTCGAAAACGGGCTTTAAAAGCCCTTCAACCTGCGTTTGAACGGCGTCGTCCTGAATGCCGTCGGCGAGAACGTCAACGGCCTCTTGGTACTCGTTCGCGGATAAAACGGCGGGGCGGGGGCTTTCCATATATGGCGCATTAGGCGTTTCCGCCGCTCGCTGAAAAGAGCCGTCTCTTGCCCCCCTGTCCGCCGCGAACTCCGCCTGATCGGGCCGCTCCGCGTCCTCCGTCACCTCGATGTCTTCGTCCCCGAAGTCGTAATTGTCCACGAAATACTTCTTGGTCAGCCGGATCTTATTCGTGTTGAGCAGCATCGAATCCCGCTCCGCCCTCGCCTTGTCGATGTCTTTGGGGTCGAACAGGATGAATTCCGGGCGGTTCTCTCCGAGCGACGGGTTGATCTCGTATATATACCTTATTAGGGTGTTCATCGTGTCGGCGGCCATGGCCGCGTCGTTTTCCACGATGTCTTCCCTCACTCTTATGGCCATGTCGTCCCCGCCGAGCCGTCCCGGGGTGGCCGTGGCCCCCGCGCTGTGCTGCGTCAGCAGGAACTTGTACGGCTCGACGGGCGTACCGTTCAGGTCGCCGTGAGAAGAGCGGAGGCGGAGGGTGTTTGTGGTAAAGCGAAGCGAGACGTTATGGCGCTGACCTGGACGGAGAGACGTTGACGTATAGAGGTTAAGCGAAGATTCTAAAAAGTATTTGACATTTGGCACCGAAAACAGTATATTAGATAAAGAGGGGGTAAAGGCTGTGGAACTCAAACGAATAGAGGGCGAGTGGAGTAATAAAGAAAACTTAGAGGCGATAAACCCCGATTATTGGATGGCGACGGAGGGTGTCACTAAGAACTGCGGGAATTGTACGGTAGCCAATGAGTTGCGCCGCCAAGGTTACGATGTAGAAGCTAGACATGGTGATGGCATGAGCCTCAACGAGTTGGTCGATATGTTTGACGGGGCCAAAGTACAGCGCGCGGCGCGAATATCAACGACTGATGCGCCTAACGAAATGGCGCAAAAAATTGAACGGGAAATCTTGACTTGGGGAGAGGGGGCAAGAGGTGCTATTAGGGGTGAGTGGTCGTGGAAGTCCGATGGCGCGGAGGGGCATCTCTTTTCCTTTGAAGTACGTGGCGGCGCGGTTAAGTATGATGATGGACAAAGCGGTAAGGAAAACGTAAAGCATTTGGAACGCATGAAGCCGCAAACTATAGCGTATGTCAGGCTAGATAACACTAAACCAAGTTATAAAGTAACAACGGCTGTAAAAGATAGGAGGTTATTATGATGACCTTACAAGAAGCGTATCTTAAGGCGAAAAAGGAGCAGGAGAAAAGAGGCCGTACACGCTTGACGGACGACTGTCGCGATTTTGGGGCTTTTTGGGGTTTTGATTTTATAAATCCGACAGCGCAAGCGCGTGACGGCTTTGCATATATTACCGTAAACAAGAAGACGGGTGATATACGCTACTTCAACCCTGCAATGGACTTCGATTTATGGGATAAGTCGACGCCTATACCCATCGAGCAGTTCGCTGAATACAACGTAGCGGTCTAAGCGAGGAATGCAATGACCCCCGCCGACCCCATCCCGGTCTAACCGTCCCAGCGCCCCGCGCCCGGGCCGCCCCTTGCGCTTCCTGACCGATTAAATGCGTATTTTTTCAAAAAAAGACTTGTTTTCTTAGGGCGGCGCGTGCTATACTTGAAATTAGGGGGGGCTGATTCCGTATTCAGTGTGGGGACACGCGGTCAATAACCGTTAAAAAGGAGGTGTGACATGATCTCGACGCCCGGTCAAAGAAAAGCGATCGTGACTAAGACGACGTGGGTGGAAAAGGCGCTGCCGGCGCTTACTTCGCTGATGGCTCTGCTGGTGGTGCTGATTTGGAGGGCGGCGGACGCGGTTAAGTGAGCTTAACCGCGCCCCGTCCGTTTAATCCCTCTTCAACAGCTCCTTACCAGCGGGGGTCAGGTATTTTTCGATCTCCGAGCGCGGTATCACTATATCAAAGCGGCCGGCCGCCCCCGCCGCTATCTGATACTTGTTCCAGTGGACGCCGACGCCTTCTTTCACGAAAGAGACCTCATACGCCTTATCTTTAAGCGACTTGTCCAGCTCTTTCTTGTCGATCTCGCCGTAATGTTCCGCGCTTTGAAGATGTTTGTCGATAAGCTTAGCGAAATCGGCGGCGTTGGCGTTCGCCAACAGATCGCCGTGCGACAGCCGCTTTTGCGTTTGGGTGTTGACTACGTACTGCTTCATGTCGTCGGAACAGCTCGCGGCGCAGGTGGAAAAGCTGCGCTCTATTTGGAGGTATTTGCCGACAGCGTCCAGCTTCAGCTTCTCGTAGTACGACTCGCGCGACTTCCCCGCGCTCTCTTTTTTCAGCTTGTCGATGTACGCGTCCGCCGTCAGTCCGCCGTACAGGATGTTGTCCAAGAGCGTCTTCAGGCTTTGCTTTTGGGGGGTGTCGGCGGCCTTGAGTTTGAGCAGGTCTACGGACGCGGTATAGGTGTCGTCCTTTCCCTTGAACTCAACGGGCGCGATCTCGAAATCGCCCTTCGAAATCTGCCCGCAGGCCGGCGCGATGAGGCAGAATGTCATTATCGGCAGGGTTATGAGGATATTGCGGCGACAGCGGTTTTTGTTCTTCATTGCGTATCTCCTAATCGGTTAACGGTAGTTTGAATTCGGGCGGCGGACGCCGTTTTTTACTACATTACGTACAAGGGCCATAGATTAATATAACTTTATTTTCCGAAAAAATCAATCTTTTCCGCAAAATAATTCCCCGACCGCCCCGACCGCGCCATAATATATATTTATACTTTCGTAAGCCCGATTTCACAAGGATTTGATTTTTAAAGAAAAGGATGCGGCGTTATGATCGACATTCAACGGTTGAGGGACGACCCCGACGGGGTGGCGGCGGCGGCGGCGCGGAAGAAGAGCCCGGTTGACGCGAAGGCGGCTTTGGAACTCGACGCCGCGTGGCGGGAGGCTCTCGGAGAGGCCCAGAGGCTCGAAAGCCTGCGCAACGGCAACTCGCAGGAGATCGCGCGGATCAAAAAAGAGGGCGGCGACGCGTCCGCGCTCATGCAGGAGATGAAGCGGGTCTCCGACTCGATCAAGGAGCAAAAGGAGCTGTGCGACGGCCTGCTGCGGCGGCGCGACGAGCTTATGTCGCACATCCCGAACGCCGCGCACCCGTCGGTCCCGCAGGGGGGCGGGGCGCAGGACAACGTAACCGTCTCGGAGCGGGGCGAAGCCCCGACGTTCGGCTTTAAGCCCAAAGACCACATAGAGCTCGGAACCGCGCTGGGCGTTATCGACTTCCCGCGCGGGGCGAAGGTCGCGGGCGCGGGCTTCCCTGTGCTCAAAGGGGCGGGCGCGCTGCTCGAACGCGCCCTCATATCGTTCTTCTTGGACACGCACACGCGGAAGCACGGCTACACGGAGGTCTTCCCGCCGTTCCTCGTCAACCGCGAGAGCCTGTACGGGGTCGGACAGCTTCCGAAGTTCGGCGAACAGATGTATCACATCGGCGAGGACGGGCTTTTCTGCATCCCCACCGCCGAGGTGCCGATCACAAACCTGCACCGCGACGAAGTCATCCCGGCGGCGCAGCTGCCCATACGCTACTGCGCCTACAGCGCGTGCTTCCGACGCGAGGCGGGCTCCTACGGCAAGGACACAAAGGGATACCTGCGCGTCCACCAGTTCAACAAGGTGGAGCTCGTCAAGTTCGTGGAGCCGGAGGGATCGTACGATGAGCTTGAGTCGCTGCGTACCGACGCGGAGGCGATCCTGCGCGCGCTCAAACTGAAGTACCGCGTGCTGCTGCTCTGCGACGGCGACATGTCTTTCTCGGCGGCGAAGTGCTACGACCTCGAAGCGTGGGCGGGCGCGGAAGGCAAATACCTTGAAGTCTCGTCGTGCAGCAACTTCGAAGACTTCCAGGCGCGTCGGGCGAACATCCGTTACCGTCCCAAAGGCGGCGACAGCAAGCCGCGCTTCGTGCATACGCTCAACGGCAGCGGCCTCGCGACGGCGCGGATCATCGTGGCGATTCTTGAAAACTACCAGACGGCGAAAGGGACGGTCGTTGTGCCGGAGGTTCTGAGGCCTTATATGGGGGGGATGGAGGAGATCGCGGCGGGGTGAGGGCGGTCGGGGCGGATCAGACAGCGAAACGCCCCGTTGACGCGCTCTGACTCTCTATAATGCGCAATCGCTAATTCTTGACGCAACGAACCGATTTGCCCACGTCATAGGGGTTTAATGCCACTGCCGCGACATCGTTGTAGGAGTACATGAATGGGCTGTAGGCAGCGATGTTGACATCAGCCTCCATATCCGTAGCCGTCCACCAGGTGCCAATGATGCCGGCAACGATGGCGCCGTCTCTGTAACCGCTACCGCCAGGTAAGGCCGAAAATCCGTAGTCGTCAGTACCAATACTGATGTTACCTAAATATTCATTCCAACCGCTTGATGATTTCAACTTCTTAGCCGCATCTAACCAATCCGTTGATTCAATAGTAACCTTCTTCGTCCCGCCGACAGATTCAAATAAATGCTCCCACTCATCAAGTGCGGACAGATGCCATCCGTTAGGACAAGCTTTCTTCGCAGCGTCCCACGTATACAGTCTGCCGTATTTATTGCAACTGTCCGCGCTGTTGTCATAACACCAAGAATCCTTAGTCGTTTTGTTCAGATTCTCAGTCATCCACGTCTTGCCGTCAGGCATCTCCGCCGACCTGCATTCACGATT
>JGI20170J14366_1000460_pt1 | contig 17042 bp, 23 predicted proteins | sample TergutNc150P3_FD_14366 | JGI IMG/M metagenome (IMG submission 14366) | reverse complement strand
TACCTAAAATATAACAATTATGGTAGAAAATTGCAACCCCTTTTATCATTTTCTTTCGGATTTCTTTGGCTTTATGGCTTTTTTAAGGAACGACTATCTATAGCCTCATCAATGCCTGTATCTACCAATTGCTTCAATGTCATATCTACCTCCACAAACTCCGGGTACTTGCCGTAAAGTTCCAAATTCATATTCAACAACCTGCGAAGGAGCATCGCCGCATCCTTAGCGGTAATATAGTTATTTTTCACCAGCCTTTTAAAAACTTTGTCTATCTCTATTACATAACCCCCCAACTTCTTGGACAAAATCTTTCGCTTGGTGGAATCCGTGCTCTTTTTTTCCAGTTCTTTGCGAATTTTTAGAATATAAAATGGCAGTAGCAATGCCATATTCTCAAGCTCGGAAACGGAATGACGCAACACCTTGAAAGTCGGTATCTCATATATTACGCTTTTATTGTTTGGAAACTTTAGCTCAACGGAAACTATATCTTTGGTTTTGCTCGTTTCCCAGTAAATCACCACGGGAGAGGGCATCTCTATTTTCATGCAAGAGCCGTCATCCGAAACAGTCCTTTTCTCCAGAGCAATCAATGTGCTGTAATTGAAAATTCTAAGTATCATCTCCAAATTGTCATTTATCTGAGCTTCCAATAAGAATGTGTCTTTTTTGCCCTTGCTATGCAAGGTTATGATTATGTCGGAGATAATTTTCTCCATTTTCCCAGATTTAGGGTGTTCTTTGATAAGCTCGTTGGGTTCAATAGTCACCTGCGTGTTTAAAGGATAGTTCTTTTTGTAAATGCCGTTTATCAAATGCACCACCGCAGACGAACTTGCATCTTTTATTATGCTTTTGAACATCAAGTCAAACAGTTGAGCTGTTCTTCTGGAAATTCGGGGTTCTATTATGTTTTTCATAAAAAAATCCTCTTTTTTACCTTAGACGCTTGTAAACGGAAAAAAAATTCAACTTTTTGCATTTTCTATGGTTTTTCCTAGAAAATTTCTATGTCATTTTTTTGTATATTTTGCGCAAAACCACAAAAGTGGAAACTTAGGGCTTGCTAAATTACTGCCTATGGCAGAAAATAGACCTTGCACCCCAAGCCCTATGTCCGCAGCTGACGAGCGGTCGAAGTTTGCCCGTTTACAGAATAATTGCATTTCACCCCTCAAAATGGAGTACACCCCTATGAGACAACTCATCGTACGGGCAGGGTCAGCCTGCCCTTTGTTTAAACTGGCAGCCTTTGGGCTTGCTATGACTTTAACCTTTTCTTGCTCATCGGACAACGGCGGCAATGAGCCTGGCCCTCAACCCTTGCCAGTTTCCTCTGGCGGCAACGGCGGCGTAGATGGCTCGTCCTCTTCTGTCGCAACAGGTAGCGGCAATGGCAGCAGCAGCTCCGCAACGAGCGGCGGCGAATTGTCTTCCTCTGGCGGCAACGGCGGCGTAGATGGCTCGTCCTCTTCTGTCACAACAGGTAGCGGAAATGGCAGCAGCAGTTCCGCAACGAGCGGCGGTGGTTCTAGCTCGTCTGCCACAGCAAGCGGCGGCGGCTCTAGCAGCTCCGTAACAGGTAGCGGCGGCACGTCTTCGTCTGCTGGCAGCGGGGGTGTTGTTTACGGAGCCGATGTAACTTATCAGGGCGGGCCTTACAAGACGGTTGTAATCGGCGGCAAAACTTGGTTCCAGCGCAATTTGAATTATGCGGTTGAAGGTAGCAAGTGTAGCAATGGCGAGGTTCTAAGCGATGCGAATACTGCTGCTTGCGATACCTACGGCAGGCTTTACAATTGGGCAACTGCTATGGCATTGCCTTCCAAATGCAATAGCAAACTTTCCACAAGCGATGCGGATTGCGCTATAACAACTCCCCACAAGGGAATATGCCCTACTGGTTGGCATATCCCAAGCGATGCGGAGTGGACAGCGTTGGAGACAGCAGTTGGCGGTGAGGAAACAGCAGGCAAATATTTGAAGGCGAGGAATGGCTGGAACGAAAATGGTAACGGCACGGATGATTTTGGCTTTTCCGCTCTGCCGGGCGGCATCGGCTTTTCCGATGGCATTTTCTACAATGTCGGTTACCGCGGCCGCTGGTGGAGTGCCTCGGAGTACAGTGCTTACGGCGCCTACGGCCGGTACATGCTCTACAACTACGAGTATGTCGACAGGGACTACTACGGTAAGAGCGGCCTTTTGCTCAGTGTTCGTTGCCTCCAGGACTGAAGCGCGTTGTGTTAGCGAAGCAAACACAATGCGCCGCCGCTAGCCGGAAGGCAAGCGGCGCAACCGGGGTCTGTGAGCGTTTGCCTATGGCTTTTTGTTGGGGCGTTGTGGCGATTTTTGTAATTTAATAACGAGAAATGAAGTATTACCTCGATAATTGCTGTTTTAATCGTCCTTATGATGACCAAACTCAAGAAAAAATACATCTTGAGAGCGAATCTATTTTGGCAATTATAAAAAAATGCAATCAATTGAACTATGAAATTCTGGGCAGCCCAGTTTTAGATTTGGAAATTTGTCAAATACCTGATATTTATAAAAGGCAAAAAGTTAAATTTTTTTATGAACGAACAATAACAAGAAAAATAATTTATAATCAGGCTATACTAAAAAAAGTTAAAGAATTACAGGAAATATCTGCGATAAGAATGTTGGATAGATTTCATTTGGCTTTTGCGGAAAATGCTCAGATAAATACATTGCTAACAACAGACTTACGCTTTGAAAAAGCCTGTTCAAAAATTAACCTTAATGTTAAGGTGTTAAACCCAATAAACTACTTTATGGAGGTATCGGCGAATGATAGCAGCAACTAGTTTAAACAATATGGCTGAAATCAGGACAATAGGCTTAAAGGCTCTATTAGAGGCGTTGGGACCTGTTGGTATGGCTAGGTTTATGCAGCAATATGATGCTGGATATGGAGACTATACCAAAGAAAAATATGATATTCCAGATATGTCTATGGAAGAAATAGATAGCTCCTTGAAAAGCATTGAGTGATTGCACCGTCATGGGCGGATTTTTTTATGAAAACTTCTCTGCATATTTACGAACAGGTTTTTGAGATGCTGCGCAAGGGCGGTGTGGTTATGCCTGTTATTTTTGCTGTGGGTTGGCTGGCTTGGATTTTGGTTTTGACAAAAAAAAAGAAACAAGCAAAGAACATAGCTGCGCTTGCCGCTGTTGCTCCTTTGCTAGGTCTTTTGGGAACGGTTATGGGCATGGTTCACACCTTTGAAACCATACAGCGTTTTGGCTTTGGCAACCCCGCCCTGCTCGCAGATGGAATCTCCGAAGCCCTGCTCACCACCCAAGCTGGCTTGCTGGTAGCCTTCCCTTTGCTCTTGGCAAATACTTATATAAAAAGAAACGGTATCTGACATTTCTATATTACTCCTATGCCAAAGATAAGGTTCATAGTTCCGAATGCTTTTACAAGCTTGAATTTTTTGTTGGGTGTTGCTTCTATATGTTGGTCTGCTGGTTTGTTTTTGAGTGAAAATGAAGCTTTGGGCATTGCATACCCTATGGTTATGGGAGCGCATTTCATAATTTTCTCTGCGTTGTTGGACAAATTAGATGGCTTTGCAGCCCGCGCTTTTAATGCAAGCTCGGAATTTGGCGCGCAGTTCGATAGCCTTGCAGATCTAATAGCTTTTGGCATAGCACCTGCCTTTATGGTGCTGTTTGCCTATAAAAACATATCGCCAAGTTGGTACGAGTCGCATAAATTGGCCTTGTTCGCCGGAGCCGCGGTCTATATGGTGTGCGCCGCCATGAGGCTTGCCAAATACAATGCGATGGACAACGATTCTTACCCCGATTATTTCTCTGGAATGCCATCGACTTTTGCAGGAATTGTAAACGCCTTGGCTATAATTTTGCTCTGCAAATATAAGTTCTTTGATTATCACCCCGATATTCTCTACATTCCGCTGGTGATTATGCTGTTTACGGGGATACTCATGGTTAGCCCTCTGTTTCTCGCTAAACTTAAAAGGAGAAAAAGTCTCGCCATAAATATATTCCAATTGATAAACATAGCTGGGGCCTATATTGCCGGTTTTGCCATGATTTTTCCAGAGTATTTAATGGCTTTGGTTTTGATATATTTCATAATCGGTTTTGGTCATGGCATAATTAAACGGAACTCCATAATTAGCAGCCAAGAAAATAAAAACGCGGCAAAACGAGAAGAGGCATAATGGAAGTTCAAAATACAAGTGAAACGCTTTACTATATATGGTTCTTTGCAGTCATATTTCTTTTGGTTATTTTATTTTTAGCAAGATTGAAATTTGATGCTATGTTTAAAAGAAGGGAAGAGAGACGCAGAATGATATCTTATTCAAAGGTGAAATTAGTGCCAACCGAAGACGGGCAAAACAGAGCTTTGAAAATAAAAAGGATAAGATAAATGCTGAGCGAATTTGCTCCTGCCAAGGTGAATCTTTTTTTATCCATAATAAAAAAAAGAGAAGACGGTTATCACGATATTGGCACTATGTTCCACACAATCTCTTGCGGAGATGTCCTCTTTGGCGAATTGAGCACCGATGGAAAAATATCTATTTCTTATAACAATCCGCAGGAATATCCGCCGGAAAAGGACTTGATATACAAAGCCGCTGTTAAATTAAAAGAGGCATTTGGGGTTTCTAGCGGGGTTAATTTTTATTTGGAAAAAAATCTGCCATTGGGTGCGGGGCTGGGCGGGGGGAGTTCCGATGCCGCTGCGGCTCTTAGGCTTTTGAATAAGTTGTGGGGTTTAAATGCCAGCTCTTTGGAATTGGAAAAAATAGGTTCAGGTTTGGGAGCGGATATTGCGTTTTTTGTGAAAGGCGGTGCGGCTCTTGCAGAGGGCATCGGCGATATTTTAACACCGCGAAATTCAATAAGCAGCGAGAGCTGCGCGATTGTAGTGGCTACCCCAAAGTGCGTTGTTCCCACCGCCGAGGCGTATAGAGATGTTATCCCCGCTGGCAATATGCGTTGGCAGAACTTTATGAAAAACATGGACCCATTGAACGATTTATACAATCAATTTGAAGATACAGTGTTAAAAAAATATCCTCTTATAAATTTACTTAGGCAAAAATTAAATGCTTGCGGCGGAAAATCGCTGCTAGCGGGCAGCGGCGCAAGTGTTTTTTCGCTGTTCACTTCTTTGGAAAATGCGGCAAGGGCTTACGACTTGGTTAAAGATGAATGTAGATTTTTGCAAATTTGCCATTTTTGATAAATATATTTCATTCGGGATCTGGTTGTTTAGCAACCGTTGAGTCAGCTTTTACTTTAGAGTTTTTGCTCATATCATGGTAAATCCCCGATGCCAAATTTCCTCTCACTTTTACTTTGCTAACATGCGATGAGTCAAATGCGACAAAGATGGTATCTCCGCTCGATTCATTTTTGCCCTCTACTTTTCTGTTGTTGTTGACAGAAAACAGAAGGCTGCTCGCATTGCCTTTTACCTCTGCCAGTTTCATTTTCCCCACATCAAAGGAAATATCCATCCTGTCCCCGTTCATTTTATTCACATAATCTGGCAAATCTTCTTCGTAGAATAAACCTCTTGCGTTTATATTAACATAAAGGCTTTGCGCTTTGTTGTTTTTTACCGCCAAAAAAAGAGTATCCCCAAAAACATCTGAGTATTGTGCTGGTTTTCCTGATGTTGCTACCGTTTGCTGCGCTCCATGCGCATTTTCTATAACCAAAATAAATTCCACTTCATTTTTTTGCAATTTTACAAACATGGAATCCCCAGTGATGGTATAATCGTTTATTATGCATTTAGGATTTCCCTTTAGAGATAAGAACTCATCTTTTTGGTTGTAAAATGCGGTATCGCCAGTGATAACAAGGTCTTTTCTGGTGATCACAACAGAATTTGCGGCTATGGCTATTTGGTTACGTTGGCTATAAGTCATCGTTTGGGATTTGATGGAAAGGGTATCTAATTTTCCTTTTTCTTCAAAATAATAATGTGCAAGCGGTTGAGTTGGAATTTCCAAAAAATCTTCGTTTCGGTTATAAATTATTCTTTCGCCAAAAAACGCGCCCTTGCCCGCAGAATCGCGTGCCACGGCATTTTCTTCCGCGATGGCTATGCTGTTTTTTCTCGTGTAATTTCCTCTTTTTGCTTTCATGTTTCCTCTTGGGTATAGAAAATGAAAGCCCTGTTCGCTGTAAACCGCATCGGAATTTTTATCCCAGTGTGCGCGTTCCGTTCTGAACTCAACGGAGTCGTGCGTAAATTTTACATTTCCTTTCAAATATAAATGCCCCGCCTTTCGCATTGCGTCAAGCGAATCCGCACGTTCCATAATTAGCGGCATAGAGCCTTTTTCAATTCTAGCATTTGGCAGATGTTGAGTTTGGGAAAAAATAATTTGCGTGCATATCAGAACGCCTGCTATTTGCCATCTACTGTTTATCATTGCTCATCTTCCTGTGGAATGGGTTTGCTATCCTCTGGAACAAGTTTATTGTCCTCTTCTTGCAATCTTTTTGCAGCATCCTGAAAAATTCCAGTTACTTTTGAGAGTATGCGCCAGTTCTCCAGCCTTGAATCGGATATAAATCCAATGCCTTGCAAAACATCACCTGTTTCGCCAACAACCCTAACAGGACCATCTGTGCGAATTTTATCATCCTCTTTCAACCATAAAAGGGAGTCCGCTCTAACTGCCGCTCCTTTGGGTGAAAGCGCATAGACCCTGCCAAAAGCTCTGACATAAGTCATGCGCATATTCAGGTTCCCTGAATCTGCCCGCAAAAATGCGGCTTTGTTCCCCAGCGAATCGTAGATATCCGCCAAAATCGGCTTCACAAAAACGCTGTCCGAACCGCCCCATCTTTCCAAATAAGCAGTTTTCACTTTCCAAGACAGCCTATTTCCCTCGTATAAATCCAAAACCGTTGTATCAGAAAAAAGCATAACGGGATGTTCCTTGGGTTCCCAAGCCACATATTCGTCGTCTTTCGTTTTAGTACAAGAAATTAAACTCAGCACCAAAAGCAAAGCCAATAAAAATTTCAATTCTCCACTCTCCATTCTCAATTCTCCACTCTCCATTCTCAACTCTCCACTCTCAATTAAAAATAGTCACATTCAAATCCAATCCGTCTTTTGTTATCTTTTTCATCAACTGTTCCGCATCTTTGGAAATTTTTAGCATTTCGCGCCTCAAATCCCCATCCTGTCTTTTGTCCAAAGCAAGGGAAATGGTATTATCACCGCTTTCCAAAAGGTCTGCTATTAAAGTGATGCTGTTTTCAATTTTTTTCAGAGAACTTTTCAAAGTTATAAAATTTGCCTGAAGCAAATCTAAGTTATCAGATATTCCGTCAAAGTGCGGTTTCATATTATCTATAATTTCTATAATTTTATCTTTTGCATCAACCAAAGAATCTATTGAAGCTACAGCAGAGCGTTCTGCTGAACTTACCATGCGCGAAGTTTTATTTCCGAGCGTGTTCGCTTTATGTTTAAGTATTTTATAGTCCTTTATTCTCTCTTCAGAGAATAAAGTATCTAAGGTATTTCCCAAAATATCGGCAATAGCTTTGGCTTCTTCTAAAACGCCTACTACAAGTATGCCCATGCTTGTGCTTCCCATATCGAAAGACCCTGTGAAATGCGCTCCATTTTGATAGTAAGCATTTGAATTTCCAAGCGTTATCTCAATGACTCTATCACCCATCAAACCGATGTTTGCAACATGCAATTTGGAATTCACAGGGATTTTTATTTTGGAAAGTACGGCAATTTTTGCCCAAACACATGAATCCGTCAATACAAATTCCTTTACGCTGCCCCTTGTCAATCCGTTCACATTAACGGCGTCATTGATTTTCAAATTGCCTATTTCGTTAAAATCTATATAATAATAATTTCTGGCGTGCCAAGGGCTATTGGGATGCAAAAAGAACCACAGAGAAACCGGGAGCAAAATTATTGATGCGATAATGGAATAAAATGCCCAAGGCGGGCTTTTAGACAATTTTTTAATTCTTCGCCTTTTCGCCCATATCCTAAAGAGAATTATCGGATATCGCCACCAATAATCGGTTCTGTTTTCTACGCGCATTACCTTCTGCTCCCCATTTTTTGCCTTATCTTGTTGAGTAGAATATCATTTATATTTTTAGAGCTGTTTAACCCATCTTTTTTTAATAGATGATCCAGAGCAACAACTTCGGATATAACGGCTATATTTTTGCCTGGCAAAATTGGAATTACAACATGGGGAATATCAAGATCAAGAACACTGTTGGTGATGGTATCCAATCCCGTGCGGTTATACTGCTCCTGATAATCCCATTTTTGAAGCTCTAAAATAATATCCAACCGTTTTTCGTGCCTAACCGCTTTTATGCCAAACATCGAGCGTACATCTACAATGCCAATGCCCCTGATTTCAATATAATTGTTAAAGCCTGGTTTTCCTGTTCCAAAAATAAAATCTCCAATACGCCTCAAATCTATAGCATCATCGGAAATCAAACAATGCCCACGTTCAATTAAATCCAAAACACATTCGGATTTTCCAATCCCAGATTCTCCTATGAACAAAACCCCAACTCCAAAAATATCTACCATGCTTCCGTGCAAAAAGATTTTACGTGCAAAATAATTTTCCAAGTGCCTTTGCAAAGGTCTTGCAAAATTTATGGTTGGCAATTCTGTTACAACAAGAGAGGAGCCTACTGCCGAGCACATGTCCATAAATTCTTTATGAGGTTTTAATCCATGCGTTAAAATCCAGAGCGGAGATTTATATTTCGCGAGTTTTGAAAAAATTATCTTTCTCTGCTCTTCGCCTACAGATTCCAGATAATTCCATTCCGTATGCCCTAAAAGCTGTATGTGTTCGCAGGCATAGTCTCCAAAAAAACCTGTTAAGGCAAGCCCTGGGCGATGCAAGTCTACGCTTGTTATTTTTGAATCGAAAAACTTGTTTTTCAATGAGAATTTGAGTTCTGCCCCATGCAGCTCAAGCAAATCCCTAACGCTAAAATGTTTATGCGTTTGTTCCTGAACTTGTGATAAGTCGCGGTAATTCATTTTGCAACCTCGCTCGCTTTGTTAAAAGGTTTTGAGAGTCCCAATTCATTAAAAACCGATGCGCTTCTCGTAGCGTAATCTTTATTGCCAGTTATCTCTGCCAAGCGTAGCAAAATCATCGCTGATATAAAATATTGTTTTTTTTCAATGGAGATTTGCAAGGCGTCTTCGTAAAGTTTTGTTGAATTTTCACCTATTAAATCTGCGACTTTCGCCTTGTAAAGAGCAAATTGCCCTGGAGAATCGCGCTTGCTTATCTGTTTTAAATAGGAAGAAGCCTCGTCCGCTTTTTTGCTGCCAGCAGCGGCTGTGGCGGCTTCTCCAAAAAATACCGCAGATGCTTTTTTGAACGAATGTTTGCTTGCAAATTCAAAGGCTTGCTTGTATTCGCCCTGCGAGTTGTAAAGCTCCATATATGCTTTGTAAAAATTCTCCTTGCTCTTTTCGTCTAGAGCGTAAACCCGTACCAAATCTAAAAGTCTTTTTGCCTCTTCGTATTCCATAGCGTGAGTTGCCAATGTTGCCATTGATGTTAAAATTCTCCCTTCGGATATAAGGTCTGCTTCCTTGCGGGCCTCGGTCAGGGCTAATTCGTATTGAGCGTAAGCCAAGCCATAACGCCCCTGTGAAAAATATTTTTTTGCCTGGTAAGCATAATCTCCCGAAGCGGCATAAGAGGTCTGAACCCCAATTGTTAGGATTAACAGGATTGATAAGATTTTTACCATGCGTCCTCCAAGAGAGGGATGGAATCTTTTTGCGGAATTTTGTTGCGTATAAACCAGAATTTAGACATTCCGCCTATAAAATCGTCTGCCTTATTGATAGTATGCGACCCGTCTGAAACTAGGCTACCGATGTCGCGGACGGTGGTGTCCAGCGAATTGATTAAAGTCCCAGCTCTTTCCGTTAAATTATCCAGGCTTCCCATTAAACCCATAACTCCAGAAGTTAGAGTATCTGCAAAGGATTTGGCTGCTGGCATACCGTCATTTATGGTTTTGAATAAGTTGTTAGCTCCAGACATCAGTTTGCCCCCGCCTCCGAGCAATCTATTCAAACTAATAGTTGCGGTATCTAGGCGATCATATAAAAGGCGCGAACCGAGCAACATTCCAACGGTGGTATTTGTATCCACAATTAGGTTCAAAAGAGAATCTACCGCTGAAACTAGATTGCCTATGTTGCTTACAAGTTCATTGGCTGTTTTCAAAACGGTTTCAATGTCTTGCGCCGTGCCAGCTTTTATAAATTCCTCTTCCTCCAAAATTCTGCCGCCTTTAACAGAGACATCGATGTTTACAACGCGCTCGGAAATTATGTTCTGGTCACGCGTGGCATATAAAACAGATTCATTGGTTATATGGTCCTTATATTTGGAATCAAGTACTAGCGTTAGCCTAACAAAGCCCGTGTTAGTCAGGGTAATGTCTCCAATGCTTCCTATATCAACGCCGTTTATCTGCACGGTTGTGCCTTTGCGAAGGCCTTGCCCTGAAGTCATATCGCAATAAAGATTGTATTCGTTTTTCCCTAAAAAACCATCTTGTTGCAGCCATTTAACCACGATAATAGTCACAATGCATATAGAAATAGCGAGTACGGCTCCAACCATCAAGCCGGAAAGCTCAGACCAATTTATGTACCGCAACGTTTTAAACATTCACATTTTAATTTAGAAATTTCTAACTTCCTATTGTGCTTGTTGATTCCGCTCCCCGTTATCCGTATTTGGCAAAACTTATAGCGTTTATAATAGCTCCGCAAAATTCATTTGAAAGTGCTTGGATTTCCGCGATTCAAGATAAATTCGGGGTTTTGGAGCATAAGGGTGAATTTTTTCCTTTTTGCAAAACCGACTATTACAAAACTGAGATGGGGGAGAATTTGCATAGGTGCGTGGTCTCTTTTGACGGGTTGGTTGAGCCGGAAAATATAGGCACGTACAAAGCTAAATCCATTGAATTGGAAAACGGTTTAAAAAACAAAATCGGATGCCGAACATTGAATATAGATACGGGTTACATGGATTCCGACAAAATAGTTCTCCCATCGACAAAGCGCGGCCCGTTTAAACTCTACGCTGGCGATGGAATTTGGCTGGATATGGTTTTAACCTACGCAAAAGGGGATTTTAAACCAACCGAGTGGGCCTTTGCGGATTTTAAGGAAAACCCTTACAAGCGAGATTTATTGCTGATAAGGGAAAAATATAAGAAGGCATTGCATGGAAAAACATAGATTAAAGCCCAATAGGCAAAGCCTGGACATATTGCTCCGCCGCCACGGAATTGAATTGAAAAAGGAAACCTTGGATAAGCTGTGGCTCTTTCACGGCTTGCTCAGGGAAAATAATAAAGACCAAGACTTGACTCGCCTTAACGCTTTTGAAACCATAGTGGAGCGGCATTATGCGGACTGCATAATAATAAATTCCTTTGTCAAAAAATGGCCAGACAAAATGCTGGACATAGGCTCTGGCGCGGGTTTCCCTGGCATACCGCTTAAATTGACGAACCCGCAGATAAATCTGATTTTATGCGAGCCGCGCCCCAACAGAATTAATTTTTTGGAAATGGTTATAGAGGAATTAAATTTGCAGGGCATAAGCATTTTTGGGCATAAAGTCACTAGCTCCTCCATGAAAGAACCAGTTGGCGGCATTATCTGCCGTGCTTTTGGCAGCATTGCAGAAACATTGCCTCGCTTGGGCTGTTGTTTAAAAAAAGGCGGGAAAGCCTATTTTATGAAAGGCCCTGCCGTTAAAGATGAACTGCGCGATTTTAAATCCGATGAATACAAAATCTCGGAAACGCATTTTTACACCATACCTGGTGGCGTTCAGCAAAGAGCCTTGATAATTTTAGAGAGGTTATAAAAAAATTACTATATTCTATCTATGCTTATTTTGCTGATATTAGTTTCTTTGGCTGGGTTTTACCTAAGTGCTAGATATTTTTTGAAGAATTTAAAAGTCATAGAGCTAAGAAACAAGAATGAGAAATCCGCTTGGAAAAGAGCTTTGAACTATCCTTTCACCGTTATATGGTATAGCTACCTGTTGATATTTTTTATCTGCTTAACGGTGAATAATTTATGATATTTATCTCTCGGCAATTTTTTTTCCTTTTGCTTTTTTGCATAACCGCGTTTTCAATGCAAAACGCCGAGCAAGCTGCCAAGCGCAATGCTTTTGAATTTGAAGCGGTGGATTTGGGAGTTTTGCAGCAGGGGATTAGGAAAAATGTTGAGATTAACGGAAAAAATGTATCTTCGCGAACAATAGAATTGGAAAATGTTTTTAACCAAATGGTAGGTGGCGAAAACTTTATTTATCCAAAAAAAATAGCCGCAGGGCAAAAGTTTAAAATCAGCTTTACGCTTAACACAGCCTATATGGAAGGCCCTTTTCTTCACAACATAGTTTTAGTGGATACCAGCGGTTTTGCGTGGACAGCTTTGGTACAGGGGCGTGTGGATAACCCCATTGTATTCAACGAGAGAATTTTGGATTTGGGTTATTATAAAAAGGGCGTAAAAAAAACTTGGGTATTTTACGCTTGGAGCACGGAGAGCAAGCCTTTGAAGTTTAGGCTTGCCCCTTCTTCTCAAAAGGAATTTAAAGCGGAATTTTCAAATGTAAAATTGGACATCAAGGATTTTGAAAACATAAAAGAGGGCGGAACAACGCCGGGTGTTAAGATAAGCCTATCGGTTATAGATTTGGAACCCCCAAAGAACGGGCAAAAGAGCATACGCAAAATAGTTTCCTTTATCTGCGATGATTTCCCAAACTCAACCCCCGAACTTTTAGTCACAGGCTATTGGGAGTAGACTTGTATTTTTCGGACTATCTGGCATTGCTCAATATACCTAGGAATCTGTTTTTTATCATATAGTCAGCGGCTTCTTTGAATGCCGGGGTTAGTTGCTCTACGGTTGTTTCGGCTTTATTTGCTGGGAGAAGCCTTAAGCGACCGTTTTCAATTGTTTTAGTAAATCTAGATGTTTTGTTTGCCATAATGTGCTACTCCTACTTATGGTTTTCATAGTAATATAGCAAAAAAATTACCACGAGCTTACGGGTTAGGCTCGGCAAAGAAAGTTCTTTACATATTCGTGTGATTTTGTATATTTCTCCCAAGTTTTTAAAATATAGGATTTTATGACAAAACTTTTCCCTCTCGCTCTTTTGCTCTTTACTTTCGCTCTGTTCTTTGCTTGCTCTACAGATGATGAAAAGGAGAATACACCATCTTGCACTGCCGCCAATAACACTTCAACACAATATTGTTCCAATGGTGTTATGAAACAGTATGGCTTTGTAACTGACGAAATTGACGGTAAAACCTATAAAACGGTTGTAATCGGTACGCAAACTTGGATGGCGGAGAATCTTAGCTTTAATCAGACGGGTAGTAGATGCTACGGCGACAACACAGCCAACTGCACTAAATACGGCAGGCTGTATGATTGGTCAATGGCTAAGGTGGTATGCCCTACTGGTTGGCATTTGCCGAGCTACCCAGAGTGGAATGAATTGCTGAATAGAGTTGGTGGAGAAGCAATCGCAGGACCTTTGCTGAAAGCGGCTAGCGGCTGGAACAACTATTATGGTAAATCTGGCAATGGAACAGATAATTACGGCTTTGCGGCTCTGCCAGGCGGCGGTTATGGCTACGGTAGTGGCTTTTTAAATTTAGACGGTTTCAGAGACATTGGCGAAATGGGCTATTGGTGGACAACCACAGAAAGCAGTGCTAATCTTGCTTATCACCAGCGTACGTTTTATGACCGCAATAACATTGGCTTAGTTGATTATCTCTATAAGAACACCATGCTCAGTGTCCGTTGTGTTAAGAACTAACCTCAAACTGCATTTTTTAAAGTATATAGTTGTTTTGCACGACTTATCCTTTCCACTTGAATAGTGGGAAATCGTCATAAATATTCTCAAGTTTTTCATTGATAACAGAGTATATATCGGGGTCTAGCGAAGCCTCAATTTTTTTGCTCGGAAATAAAAACAAAGATTTATCCAGTTCTTTATTATCTGTCAAACCTTCGTATAAAATTTTGATTTTCTTATTGAATATTCGGCAAATTGGTGGGTCTAACGATTTTTCAATTTCGTTATTTGACAATAGCAAAGTTGATAAATCTTTGCCTTCTTCTGGCGTGGTAGATAAAATTGTGTGCAAGTTTTTGAGTTTCTCGCTGATAATCCTGTTTGTTTCTGGGTCTAGACTTTCTTCTATTTGTTCTTCCGATAGCCAAAACTCCGGCGGCGGTTCATCTGGTTCTTCGTTTTTTTCTTCCAGTTCTATTTTTTCAGTAGGTTCTTGTAATTCTCTAAGCGTTTTTAATTGCTTTTCTAATTCGTTGCGGTTATCTATCAATTTTTTTAATTCGGTTTCTTCTGGCGACTCTGGCAATGAAGCTAAACTAAATTTTATATCACTTATTACTTCTTTGTCGCTTGTTTGCGTTTTTCTAGCGGTTGGTTTTGGTTGCTTTAAACGTTCCAATTCTTTTATTCTACCTGTTATTTTTTTTAGTTCTTTTTCTATGCTTTTAATCTTTTCGTCATTTTGCACATTAACAGTAATTTCAGTTTTGTTGTTATTTTGGTTTTTGTTGATATTTTCATTCCTATTGATTTCTTCTTTTATTTTCTCGCATTCGTTTTTTAATTCTTTTGATTTACTGGCAGAGATAGCAGAAATTATTGCGGCTATAATGGAGCCGCCGGCACTGATAATAGCTATTGTTATATCACCATTCATATAATTATATTCTTTTTTCCAAACTATGGGAACATATATTCAGTTCCTGATGGGATTGTATGTCGCTTTTTTTGTGAATTTTGCGTTTCCCTACTAGATTCTTCTTTTTTCATTATTTTCTTGGATTCCTTTAATACTTTATCTAGGTCTAAAAAACACATAGTTTTTGAGCTTATAAAGCTAGTTATTTTGTCGTACATTTTTTTAATATCGAAATCTCCTTCTTCTTGTATCCAAAAATTCTGGCAGCTATGAAGATGAAATTCTATATAGATATTATTATAATAAGTATTAGTATTAATATGAGGATAGCTTCGATTTTCAATATCAAATTTAATAATATACCTAGTATTTATAACTTCTATACGATTTGTTTCATCTGGATGTTTCTTAAAGTAAGTAATAAACTTATCCATTTTTCAATCCTCTTTTCTCAGTTTAAAAAATCCTTTGTTTAATAATTCTACAAGTACGCTTTTGCCTTTTGTCTTTAAGCTACTTGTTTCTTTCCTTAATTCCGTACTTTTCCTAATAAAATTTATCATATTGGTAATATAGATAATTTTACAATAGGCTGTATTAAGAGCTTACGGGTTAGGCAGAGCACAAGACGTCCTTTACATATTCGTGTGATTTTTATTTAAATAAACCAAATCCGTATTGGCCTCCAGCAAACAAAATATATTTGCAAGCGTAATAGGGTTTAATTGCTTGTTCTTTTGGGCATAGCATAATCCTTTGATGGTTTGGACCATATAAGATTCGCTAGAATCGGAATTTTTGACTGGTGGATATTGCAAACCAGAGCTTTGCAAAAACTGCGAATATGCCGCATCGGTGCAATCAGCCATAAAAGAGAGAAGAACGCTTGAAGCCACATAGAAAGCCAAACAAGCGTTGACAAACACGTCTTTTTCGTTAGTCCCGCCAAGAACTTTTATTAACGGAGCGTTGACCATAGCGATATAAATACAAGCAGGGACTTTATGCCTATCAAGAAACCTTGCCGCATCTTTCATATAATACGCTTTTATAGTAGCTCTTGCCACATCATACAAGGACTCTATATCCCGCCTAGCTTTTGAGCTATTTCCCGTTATGTCCAAAGACTGAAAAGAGTTATCCGAGGATAATTCTGCATTTAGGTATGGTTTTATTACTGTATCCCAGATTTCATTAAATTTAGCTTCTTTCATAAGATTTTAAAGGCTGCGCTATAATTTTTACGTCATCTATGCTTTTGTCGCTGTTCTCTGAACGCATAGCTTCCTCAAATTTTTCATTCGGCAGTGCAAGCGCGTAACGCTTGAACTCGCCAAGGCTAATGGGCGTTTTGCTGATTTCTGACATAGTGAACCTCTGTGTTGTTCTACTCATAATGTAGTAAAAATGTCTAGCTGTGCCTAGTATATCTATACATTTTCCGCTCAAAAAACGCCAAAAACATAGAGTCGCGGGTGGAGGGTTAGCCAGCGAGTTTCATTTTTTTTGCGTTTTCACTCGTTTAATTGCTCGAATTTTCAAATGGATTTGAACAGTTTTTGCACATTTTCATAACGCTGGTTTTGGCGTAAGTCGTTATAATATATAGAGTTACATAATATAAATGTAATAAGATTTATACCCACAGCAAGACTCGAACTTGCGACCCACTGCTTAGAAGGCAGTTGCTCTATCCAGCTGAGCTATGCGGGCTAACGCTGTAAAAGTAGAAAATTTAAGGCATAAACACATAATTAGTTTAAGCTATTTTTGGTTTTTACCTCCTAGCACAGGGGGTAACTTGCCACGACACCCATTAGGTATGCCTCTAAGTTTACTACAAAGAATAACCTTACCAGTACGCAGCCTTTCTGCGGCTTGTTGCTTTTCTAAATGGAGTTCTTGCATTTAATTATTTATCAGAGAGCAAGTTCAATTTCCCCCAAAATCTTTCAAATAGGCAAAAAATGCCCTTTTTATAGCAAAAAAGCTGTTTTTTGGATTAAAGTGGCCAAATTTTATTCAGCGGCACTAGAAAAAAAAGCCTCAGGTGTAGGCTACATTAGCGAAATTTTTTATTATATTACTATTGATGGGTGAGCTAGTTGCGGGGTTCGAGGCAACGCCCAATGCAGTAATGCTTGATGTGTCTTCGTTCAGATAACCTTCTAGCTTGCCCA
>JGI20170J14366_1000458_pt1 | contig 17100 bp, 21 predicted proteins | sample TergutNc150P3_FD_14366 | JGI IMG/M metagenome (IMG submission 14366) | reverse complement strand
TTTCTCGCCTGTCGCAAAAGGTCATGCCCTGCCCTGTCCCCGCCCACCCATAAGCAGTTTTATTCTGTTTATACCACGAAAGCATGACAAGAAGGTCAGGTGCAGAATTCTCATTCCACTGCAATATATAAACCAAATTTGCCATGCTTTTTTTCATGCATTTAACTAACCAAATATAAGAAGGTGTGGGTGAGGTCATAGCCAAAACCTGTGGAATTCCCCGGTTTGAAAGACAAGGGAAAAAATGCTCGTCCTTAAGGTGGAATAGTAGCCTGACCACTGAGCCTTGTTTTAACTTGCTTTGTTACTGCCCTAAATACTCAGTGGTCAGGGGGCTTTCAAACCGGACTCTACACGTGTTTTGGCTGTGGCTCTCACCCATACCTTCAATGGGTTTTATTTTGGTTATCGTGTTTGATAAACATCATGATTAATAGAGATTTTTATATCTTGCCTTTTGCCCTCTAGCATGGTATAGAAATTCAATGAAATTGAAATACATTGCTTTCGCGCTTTTGGCGGCGCTCGTGGTTTCCTGTATTACTTCAGGGCCGGTGGAGATACCCGATGATCTAACAGCGGCGGAGTTGATCCAGCGCGGCCAGGAAGCTTCCGACAGGAACCGCTACAGCGTTTCCATTCAATACTATGAAGCCATACTTGAACGCTTCCCCTACGATATCGACAGTGTTATAGCCGCGGAATATGAGATTGCGTTCATACATTACAAGCAAAAAGAATACACACAGGCAAAAACCGGATTTAATCAGCTCCTGGCTCGTTACAACGTCACTGACCAGGAATTGCTTCCGCCTCAATTCAAAATATTATCCAACATAGTTCTGGGAAAAATCGCGGAAATAGAAGCCGCCAGCGGGAGAGGCAGCAGGTAAGCTTCTAAGGCAGCAGAATAGCGCTTAGTTTAAGACCTTTTTCGGCAATTTTTTGTAATGCCGTTTCCTGCGAAATATCTCCCTTCGGCGAGGGATGAGGCGGCGCGTCCCCCGCGAGAATAAGCAGCCTGTTTTCCGCGGCCCAAGGGAATTTATCTGCCCCGTCGTACATGGCTTCATAAACGGCTTCGGGAACGTCTCCGCCTCCCCATGTTACGATTGAGTTGAGGTAGCGCTGAAAACCGCTGAAATCTTTTGTAAACGGGATGATTCTGGTTATATAAGCGTCAGGCGGATAATCCCTGTACAACACCATGCCTAAGCGCCAATCGGCAGAAGCGCCAAGGGTCTTGCTCAACATGGGGATAAGCATTCTGCGGACGCTGTCAATGTACCTGCCCATGCTGCCCGTTGTGTCCAGGCAAATGACTACGTCAAGGCTTTTGCTTCCTTCTCTTTTTATGAGGCTTTGAATTATGTCGATTAAGTCAGATGGACCTGAGGCGTAGATAAAATCCCCGTTTGTCTTTCTGGCGATTTCAACGAAGGATCTTTCCGCTTCCTCAACCTGCTCTTCCTCGCTCTCCTCAACGGGTTTTTGAAGGCCCTGAAGCACAAAGGGGTTGTCGGCAAACCTGCCCCTGTAGTCCGCGTAGGGGTAACTGAAGGTTCTGACGTTTATATAAGTCCCGTTGGTCATCAGGACTTCGCCGTGGCGTCCGTTCTCGTATCCGTAATTGACTACCCAGGGAACAAAAATGTGGAACGCCTCTCCCAATTCAGGATGCTGTTCTGTCGCGGTGGCGACAAGAGAAAAGATCCTGCTTTCGCGCGGGATCGGGACGCCGTTTAAAAGCCGGATCTCGTTGCCGTTAATGGGGTTCCACTCTGGCGCGCGGTAAGCGAAATTGTCCTCCATCATACTCGGATCGCGGGTTGATTCGGTCAGCAGCACAGAGGAGATGCCGCCTTTTTTTCTGATGAAAAGATGAAAACCGTTGTCGGCGCGCTGCTCAAAGCGGAAATCATCGGGAACAAGAGACAAATCCTGTCCCGAAAGCCTTAGAGCCGCCAGAAAAAACACACAGCAAAAGAAAAAAATACTTTTTTTCATCACTTCTATAGTATCGGAAATTTATCCGGCTTTTATTCTAACAGCCGATGTTGTATACTTAAGCGATGAGATCTGCAAAAGAACAAACGCTGGACGTAAAAATCAAGGAAAGCCTGCAAGCTCTGGACGTTTCGGCGAAGGTAATGGAAGCGATAAATATGGCTGTCCTGGATGAAGAAATACAGGCTGTTCAGGAATATGCCAACAACGTGTCGATAGTCCGCCTGGGATACAACGATCACGGGCCGGTTCACATGCGCACCGTTTTGTTAAACGCGGTCATCATGCTGGGTTTTTTGAGGGAGGCCGGCATAAAAACAAGTTTACAAAACGAGAACATCGGAGACTTCGACGACAGTCTAATCGCGGTAATATACGGCTCGATGCTGCACGATTTGGGAATGACCATGGGACGGCAGGATCATGAAATTTTCAGCATGCCTTTGGCGTATCCGATAATTGAACGGCACCTGGCCGAGATTTACAAAGACAATCTGCAAAAAAAAGTAATGGCCCGCTCCCTGGCCATGGAATGTATTGCCGGCCACATGGGAAACCGGCCTGTTTGTTCCATTGAAGCAGGCATCGTGCAGGTCGCGGACGGCTGCGACATGACCAAGGGCCGCGCCAGAATTTCCATGGCTCTGGGACAAAATCCCAGAATGGGGAGCATTCACCAGTTTTCGGCCAATTCAATTGAAAAAGTCCGGCTTTCACAGGGCCGGGAAAAACCCATACAGATAGAAGTTTTAATGTCCAGCGAAGTCGGCCTTTTTCAGGTAGAGGAAGTTCTCCTTACCAAAATAGCCTTGAGCACAGCCAAGCCTTATATTGAGCTGTACGCCTGTGTAGAGGGAGAAGCGTCTAAGCGGTATTTGTGAGACATTGGGAGCGGCGAGTTCATAATTCCGATTCGTCATTCTTCAAAATATTTTTCCAATCCCTTCGTCCGTACAAAAATCTGATTATATTTACAATTTTGTTTTTTTCATCAATTGTGTAAAATAACAGGAAATTTTTTATTGATACATATTTTAATCCTTTTCCCGCCAAGTATTCATCGTGAACAAACGGATAAATACCGGGTGTGTCTTCAAGTATTTTTTCGTGCTTTTCAATTTCATCTAATAAGGTATTGGCGGCGATAGGGTTTTTTAATACATTAGCGATGTATCTTACTGTGGACAAAATATCTTCTTCGGCTATATACGTAATGTTTAACGAATAATTCACTTCTTCATTTTTTCATTTTTTCTCGAATAGATTTTATTGTCCCTCTCATAGGTTTAACCCGTCCCTCTTTAACTTGAGTAAAACCTTCATCAACTAATTTACGCAACTCCTGTCTGCCGGCAAGAAATTCATATGATTCAATGCTCATTACAACAAGATCGCCTGTTCCATTCTTAGTTATAAAGACAGGTTCTGAATATTCATGGCATAACTCAGAAATTTCATTATAATTATTCCATAAATCCGCACTTGGTCTAATTGTTGGCATAAAACTCTCCGGAAATATGGTATATCAATATTATATCATAATTTTTGTATCACATCAACCAGAATGCCGTGTAGTTTCCGAAACCGCGGTAACAGGTTTTCTTTCCGGGTCAATTATGCCTGCCGCCGCCTCTATTTCCGCTTCCATCTCCGCCAATCTTTCAGGGGTTAACTCTGTGCCAGCCTTGTGTCTCACCATCGCCATAATATATCCTACATTCAAATACCAAGTCCATCATAGCATATACGGCCCCAGCCCGCAATGCGCTTTGAAATCCTGAGAAAAAAATGACAAATATCAAGGCATTGAACTTGATTATTTGATCATGAAAAAGTTAAAGCGTTGTATCAAAAGTGAGGACTTTTATCACAATTTTTAAGATTGGCTCTTGGACGCCTTATTTCGCATCCCCGCAGTGGGACAGCATATATTCCCGCAATACTGCGTTAATTCTTGTTTGATACCCTTTTCCAAAGGAGCGGAACCACTCCAGAACATCCGCATCGTAATTTATTTTTACAGGGATTTTTACAGGCCGGTAAAGAGAGCGGTTTAGTAATTTCGCGGGCACAAACCTGACAAGCTGCTCCTGTGTCATGGCAGGCATATCGGAAAAATCAATATCCTTATCCCGCATTTTTTTTGAGTTTTTCAAAGCGCTCCTCATCAAGAGGGGGCAGATCGTCAAGGGTTCTTGTTACGATTGGCATAATAAGCCTCCTGTTCTTGTTTGGACGCCCTGCGAGCTGAAATTATCTGTACCCTATTAAAAGCGGTTTGTCAACACAAGGAAGCGCTATCTCACGGAAATCAATTTTCAAATAGTTTACCACGAACCAACACAAACCAACACGAACTTGCATTTAGAAAACCATTTCCAACCTTCAAATTCTATGAAATAAGATGGAGCATGAGTGGATTTTCCGACAAATATCGGATTAAGGGTTCGTGGTGTTCGTGTCGTTCGTGGTAGAATCTCTTCTTAATTTCCTTATTTCTAGATTATTTGTCTAGCCGTCGAACTCATGTTTGTAAAATTGATTTCCGTGGCGCTATCTGAGGCTGCCTTTTTCTGCCGCTCCCTTCCTGCTAAAATGGCGCATCTACCTAGACAAATGATGCTTCTTACCCTAAAGTGTCCCCGATGGAACAAACATAGCCTGAATCCAGGCATATTGCGTGGCACCCCGCTTTTGTAGAAGCCTTGCGAATGGAACTACAGGCGTATCATGACGCGCTTGAGTTCCATCCCGAATACCAGTTAACGTCCGAGCCTTTAAGGATAGACTGCGTTGTTATCAAGAAAGTTAAAGATATAGTAATAAAGAAAACATTGCCGCTATATTCCGCGATTGGAATCTGCTGGAATATAAAAGTCCGGGCGATTATGTGTCTGTAGATGATTTTTACAAGGTATATGGTTACGCGTGCCTTTACACATCGTTTAAGCAAGTTCCTATAACAAGTCTGACAGTATCTTTTGTGGAAAGCCATTATCCGCAGAAATTGCTTGAACATTTGAAAAAGGAACGCGGGTATAATGTTGCGGAAACCAGTTCCGGAATATATACTGTTAGCGGGGACATACTTCCTATACAGGTGATAGACAGCCGGAAACTCCCTTTGGAGGAGAACATATGGCTAAAGAGCCTGAGCGATGAACTTGATTATTTGGGGTTTAACCAGGTAAGCACAGAGATAGTCCGGCAAGGGAAGGCAGTACAGATAGCGGCGTATTTGGAAGCGATAGCGCGGGCAAATCCCGTGAGTATACAGGAGGCTATAAGGATGGATAACGCGTTAACAATTGAGAAAGTGCTTGAAGAAGTCGGATGGATTGCCAAATGGGAAGCCAGAGGAGAAGCCAGAGGAGAAGCCAAGGGAGAGGCCAGAGGAGAAGAACAGAAGGCGCTTGCCATCGCGCGAAACATGGTTAATTTGGGACTCCCTGTTGAAACTATTATTTCCGCTACCCAGCTTGATCCTGAAAAAGTTAAAGCGTTGTATCAACAGTGAGGACTTTTATCACAATTGACATGATGGAGCCCCGCCGGAAGACGACCTGAATGTTACGATGTTTCCGCGTACATCAACGCCGCCTCTTGTGGTAATGAATATAGAATAACCCCGGCAAATGTCCAAGCTACGGTAGCTGGAACATATTATCTGCTGACCACCAATATGGCTTCCAGTCATCTTTCCAAAACGTGGCCTGGGTTTCTCCATAAACCTTGAAGCCATATGGCCCATCCCTACTTATAGTTGTACCATTGCTTTGCCTAAACACCCTGTTATTGTGATTGAAAAAACCTCCATACCATTCCACTATTCCACTGTTTTTAAAAATCAGGACTCTACCCTTGTTTGTCAATACTCCGGTAGACTTAATGGTTATCACTGTACCATTGCTGCCTGTAATAAAAAGCGATGAATTCACTTCAGATGAATTGCCGACTTGCAGTTCACTGTTTTCGGCTACGGTAAAAGGAAAAACAAGCCAAACATCATTCCTAAACGGTGGTTTTCTATGTTCGTAGTCGTATTCTTTAACAATTAAGCGTCCCAACGCGATAGCCCTTCCTGTGAGCTCCAATACGGGGACGCCGCTATTAACCCTGACTTCTATCTTGCTGTTGGGAGAAGCATTGGGGTCCATCACGTAGTCCGCGCCTACCGGGAACCCTTCTGTCCCGGTATCCACAGTACCTATCACTGGATATAAATCTTTTTTGCCTCTTCTATCACAGGTAACAATGATCAGCTCGCCGCCGGATTCAATTACCATCCCCCCTGTTAATTTTTTAAGATTAAATTCAGTGGGGTCAGGTATCTGAAACCTCCCCCCCCTTTTGACAGTCAGGGTTCCGCTCATTTTAAGAATCGCGTCCGGTGACGACGAAGACAGAGTAGCATTGTCGATTTTACTATATTTTGTATTGTACACCTCCACTACAGTTGCGTCACCGGCAAGCGACAGTACCCCTCCGCTTTCTATTGTAACGTTTCCGAATACATCCAGCGTTGTGCCATCAGCTGTGCCTTTACTGATATTCAGTTTTCCGCTAATGGCCGAGTTTCCCTCAACAACCAGCGAACCATCTCCGGCTATCGTCATGCCTTTGCCGCCAGGAACTTCTATTCCGCCTCTGGCCGTAACTTTTACATTGCTGTTAATTGTAAACTCATCTTCTTCCCTGGCGCTGAATATCAGCTTCACGCCGTCTTGTATGGTGATGTTTTGAATAGCAGTAAGGGGGCCTTTTATCAAAACATTGCCTTTGTAGACCTCAGCATTTGTACTATTCGCATTGTCTTTATTCAGTTGATCGACTATTGTTTTCGCGGCGGAATCATTGCTTCCGCCTCCGCTTCCATCAGACACAAAGCCCGTAATAGTCCCATTGGGTAAAGGTATTACTCCATCAGGAAAAGTTATGGTTGAAATACCGCTTGAAGAAGAGCCAAAGGTTCCCTGGAAGGGGTTTCCGGAATAAGGCGATACCGGCGTGAATGTTACGGTACTTCCGTTTATCGTTATTATACCGCTAGAGACCAACACGCCATTATGGAATATTTTATAAATGTCATTATTTTTGAGGGTCGAAGGGATCAAAGCCGCTTTTGCTGGGGCGGTGGGTCTTGAGAATTCGACCCTGACAGGTTTGCTTTCCGAGTCCTTCCCGTTGATAACAAGGTCTCCCGGGGTCTCCTGGGTAGTTGTGCCCCCCCCCGTTCCCCCCTGGAATAAATCGCACGCGGCCAAGACCATTCCCACCGTCAGTATTGTTACCAGTAAGCCGGTTAAATATCGTTTCTTCATATAGGCCTCCTTCACGCGTCTACCGCTTTATAACCACCGTAAAATTCCACAACTGTAATATAATCAAATCCTCGGCAAAATTCCACGCTTTGCCCCTGTCATAGCCAGGGGGGCGGGTTAAAACACCTCCTTACGTATATCGGCATTTTCGGGCGGAAAATTTAGCTTTTTATGGGGGAGGAGGGCTGAGGGCGCCAAACCAAAGGCAGAACGCAGGGTAAAAACGCGAAGTACGTCTTCTGTTGACAAACCTGAAAATCTTTACGAATCTATAATAGGCGGCAGCTTAAAACTATGATATTGAGGTCTTGTTAAAGCATGGGGCGTGAATACAGACTCAATGTCATATTCAATCCTTCGGCATTTAAGCATGGAGTTACCGAAGCAGATATCCGCTTTGCTTTTGACAATAAATTGTTCGATCATCCGGTTGCCGGGCAAGAGGAAAAGAATTTGCTTATTGGATTAGACAAGCAGCTTAATCCTATTGAAGTATTATATAATGAGATTAACAATTATACCGTGAATGTGTTTCATGCAATGAAATGCCGGAAAGCATGGCGAAATCTGGCTAATTTAGAGGAAAAGTTATGGCAGAAATGACTGATGCGGAAGCGGAAGCCCTTGATGAATTGTGGACACGCACAACCCCTGAAATAGACACCAGTAAACCAGGCTTTTTGACCAAGAATGGTTTTACGATGGTTTCGCTCGATCCGGTAACCGTAACGTATCTGCAAGCCAAAGCCGCGATAACGCATAGCAGTCTTTCCGAAATCATCCGCGAACTGGTTAGAAAAGAATTATCCGCTGCTACTACAAGTTAAACTTCCTAAGAAGTGCTTACCACGCAGTACCTTTTCTTCCCCGCCCGCAGAACAAGCTCGCCCTTGCCGTCCAGGTATTCCGCGCCGATTGTAGCGGCCACGTCGCTCACCGCCGAAAGATCGGCGCTTGAAGCCTTACCGGGCGCGGAAATGAAAGCCCCGCCCTGCTCGACAAGGCGGCGGGCTTCGCTTTTGGTGGGGGTAAGACCGGCGTCGCAAAAAAGATCGACGACGTTGTAGCCCGCCTCAAATTTCGCCTTTGACAACTTCGCCTGGGGCATGGCGGATCTGTCGCCCTCGCCCCCAAAGGCGGCCTTTGCCCCGGACATCGCCTTGTCCGCTTCTTCCTTCCCGTGGATGAGCGCGGTAATCTCCCAGGCAAGACGCTCCTTGCCCTCGTTGGGGTTTTTGCCTGGCGCGGTGATCTTGTCTATTTCGCCCACCGGAAGAAAAGTGAACATTAATAAGAAACGGCGTATGTCCGCATCCTGGATATTCCGCCAATACTGGAAAAATTCATAAGGCGTTGTTAAGGCAGGATCGAGAAAGAGCGCCCCTTTTTCGGTCTTGCCCATTTTAGTGCCGTCGGCGTTGCTTACCAAGGGGAAAGTCAGCGCGAACGCCTCGGCTCTATCCACCTTTCGGATTAGCTCCACCCCGGCCACAATGTTTCCCCATTGATCGTTGCCGCCTATCTGAAGGCGGCAGCCGTAACGGCGGTAAAGCTCAAGAAAATCGTAACTTTGAAGGAGCTGGTAGTTAAATTCGATGAAAGTCAGCCCTGTTTCCAGGCGAAGCTTATAGGCTTCAAAAGTAAGCATTTTGTTTACCGAAAAATGAACCCCGATTTCCCGCAGAAAGTCAATGTAATTCAAACTTGCAAGCCAGTCCTTGTTGTTGGCCGTTATTGCCTTGACACCGTCAATACCGACAAAATTGCTAATTTGGGCCAGAATCGACGCGGCGTTTTTGTCCAGTTGCTCGTAACTCAGCATCTTGCGGGTCTCGGTCTTACCGGAAGGATCGCCGATTCTTGCGGTTCCGGCTCCCATAAGTGCAATCCCCTTATGCCCCGCGTCCATCAGATGTCGAAACGCGAAAAACGGAACCATGTGACCGATGTGGACGCTTGGCCCTGTGGGATCAACCCCTATATAAAAAGTAACCGGCTCTCTGTTCATCAAACTGGACAGTTCTTTTTCATCGCTGCATTGGGCAAAGAGTCCCCGGACTTTCAAATTTTCTAGAGCGTCGTTCATAGTAGCGCCATGTTAAACTAATTTTTTTACTTTGCCAAGCATTCGGCATTGAGGAAATACAGAGAGAATTCACACAAGCCTACATTGAAACAGCTATTTTCTCTCTTACTAATTCTCCGATAATTTCAGAAGGATTTTTATGCGTAGCTTCGGCCCTGGTAAAAATGTAATTCGCGCTAACTTCATCCAAAGCGCCTAATAAAGCTTTTTGGCGCGCGAATACGCCTGGGACATTGGTGAGCTTTGGTGTCGTTCGGGTCAGAAGCTCATCAAGAGCGTCTGCTTCTTCATCAGTCATGCTGAAAATATTACGAATTCACACTCGAAAACTCAAGTATCTTCATGGGTGTTTCTTCTTGCCATACCTTACTTCATCAACCAACTGTTGGACGTCATCTTCAGATTTGACACCAAAATCTTTAGCCGCTCCCTCAAAAGCTTTTTGGGCATTGATAATCGCGGTAGCAGACGCGTTATTGATCACAACCTCACCGTCGTTGCGTTCAAAAAAAAGTAAAAATACGACATGGTTTATGGATAGGCCCCTAAAACGTCATGGCGCGGCCTGAAGGCTTTTTATTGTGTCCATATCCAGGCCGGTGATTTTCTGGATAATTTCTATAGCCACACCCTCCGCAAGCGCGTTTCGGGCAATCTCTTTCTGTTCATTCACCCTGCCTTCTTCCATGCCTTCTTCAAACCAGACTTGTTTCGCGTCATCTAAATTCCATTCGGTAAGCAACATATTAAGTACCTCCGAAGAGTTCTTTTCCAGAAACTCTTTCAAAATATCATGATCACGGCAGTATAGTACCGCCTTCCTTATAGCTTCCTCTAAATTATAACCTTCTTTCTCATATTCTCTGACCTTTCCTATGAAAGCGCAATAGCCGTTCAGCGTTTTACATTTCTTGACTATCCCTTCGTTCCTTCCCTGATTTATGTTTATTACCTTCACAATAAGCTCAAGGGAGGGATTTTCCTTCTCCGGTATGCCCAGAGAATCCACAGATTCAAAAACTTCGGAAAGTTTCAGTGTTTCCTCATCGGAATACGGTGATACCCCGTTGTATAGCACAAAGAATTCCGGCCTTGGAAGGGGGATGAGGTTTGAAGTATAGATTTTTTTGTCCCCAATGAGTTTCTCGTACACCCTGGCAATGTACAACAAAAGCCTTAAGGCCATATTCGGGTTGATTGTTGACTGGTGCTCGATTAGGATTACCAGTTTCCCGCCAATCTCGAAAGAAATGTCGTTTATCCTGCCCATGAAAAGCGCATCTCGCAGGGTATTAATGGTAACCGGTATGTCGAGGGGCAAGGTTATGCCTTCCAAGGCGCAGTAAAGCTCCCTTAACAGGTTTGGATCGCTGAAAAGTAAGGAGAAAACGCTGTCCTTGTACTTGGTGTTCGCGCCCATAGTTCTCTAATACATAATATAGCGGAAACAGGCCGGCTTCAATACGGTGGTGGTAAATTATTTGAAAATTGGTTTCCGTGCTGGATTATCAAAATGAAAACTTCGCCATTCCACAATAAGGACATCTATAGTGCGTAATTTTAACCTTTTTTAGACAATTCCTGCACTTTTTTGTTTCTTTAACTTCTTTTTTTTGAAGAGTTTGAGAAAGCACTTTTCCGGCGATTGAATAAATGAATAAACTTAAATGATCCATGTGTTGTAATCTAACAAAATGAATCATTGTAAAATGAATATTTTTAATCATTTTTGAGAAAAATTGAGAAAACCATACGTCAATTCTTAAGCAATTACACGTACTATTCTTTTACGCCGCCCACATTCAAGCCAACAACAAAGTAACGCTGCATAAAAGGATAAACAAACAATATCGGCGCAGCGGCGATTACGGTAATGGCCGCGCGTATGCTCATGGGCGTTACCATGCCCGAGCCTTGTCCCGCTTGGGCTGCCAGGGCCATCGCTCCGGCGTCCGAGGACGACCTGCCCTGACTCTGGCTTGATTGCAGGTATTCCATCAGCTTGTACTGAAGGGTGTGCAAATTCACATTGCCGGAATTGTAAACCATCGTGTCAAACCACGCGTTCCATGATCCTACGGCGACAAAAAGCCCTATTGTGGCAAGGACGGGGAGGCATAGAGGCAACACGATGCGGATAAATATATAAAAATCCCCGTAGCCGTCAATACGCGCGGATTCAATTATACTTTCGGGAATGCTGCGCATGTACGTTCTCATAACGACAAAGTTAAAAGCGTTTACAATTCCGGGAACAATATATATAAAGAACGAATTAACCATTCCAAGGTTGCGCATTAGAAAAAACGTGGGAATAAGGCCGGCGTTTATATACATGGAAAGTATTAAAACTAAAGTAAAAGGCTTTCGCATTACAAATTCATTTCTGGACAGTGTATAAGCGATCAGCGCCGTAAAAAACACATGGGTAACCAGATTAATTGAAGTCCTGGCGACAGAAACAAGAAAAGCGTGGGGAATGGCTGATGTCTGGAAAAGCACCTCGTAATTAAACAGGGACCATTCTCTCGGTATAAACGTAATGCCGCCCCGCATTGAGTCAGTCGCGTCATTGAAGGACACCGCAATGGTGTTCCAAAACGGATACAGGGTTATAAATGATATGAGAAGCAAAAAACAGGTATTCAGAAAGTGGAAAGTATAATTTTCGATTTTTGACGTTGTTCCGATTTTCATATCAGGCGCTCCTCACCCGCTCTCTTTGCGATATAATTAGCGAAAAATATAAGGGTAATATTTACGATATTCTTGAACATTCCCGCCGCCGTTGCAAGAGAATAATTGCGCAGGTTAAGGCCGTATACAAGCACATAAATATCAATTGTATCAGACACGTCCATGACAAGCCCGTTTCGCAGCAAATACTGCAATTCAAAACCCGCGTCAAGGATATGCCCGACGCTCATTATTAACAAAATTATTATGGTCGGCTTAATGCTTGGAAGCGTAATACGCCACATCTTTTGATACCTGTTACAGCCGTCAATCTCCGCGGCTTCGTATAAATTTGGATCTATACCTGAAATCGCGGCGAGGTAAATAATTGTATTCCATCCTACTTCTTTCCACACGTAAGTGGCGCCGACTATTCCCCAAAAATAGTTAGGGTTGGCAAGCCAAAGTATCGGCGCTTTGATAAAACCCAACGCCATAAACGCGCTGTTTACCGCCCCGCCATCCGTGGTAAGCATAGTGGAAACCAGGCCAGTAACTATAACCCAGGAAAGGAAGTGGGGAAGGTAAGAAATAGTCTGAATAGCCCGCTTAAAAAGTATTTTTCTTACTTCGTTCAATAAAAGCGCGAAGCCTATGGCCGTTATAAACCCAAGCGAGGTGTTTATAACGCTCATGGCTATGGTATTCCTTATAGTCCTGACGAAAACTTTGTCTTTAAACAGGAGTTTGAACCACTGCAGGCCTACCCATTCCTGTTGTGAGAAACTCCTCGCCGGCCTGAAATTTTGGAAGGCCATTGTCCAGCCCCAAAGGGGGACATAGGTGAAAAGTATTACGTAGAGTATTAGCGGAAGGCTCATGTAAAGGAGCTGCCGCTGACGGCTTAATTTATATAAAAAGGGATTTTCTTTGGTAATTACAATCGCTGGTAATTTCATTTTTCTCCCCGGCTTGAAAAAATGAACGGAGGCGGATAACCGCCCCCGTTCCAAATCGAAGCTAAACTATTTTACGATGCCCCAGGCTTTTAAGCGTTGGTTAAGCGCTTGTTGATAATACGCCTCATAATCAGATTTGCCGGCTGCGTTCATCTCGTTTACATAAGAAGACCACAGGGATTCAAATTGAGCGGTCGGCGCGAGGATCATCTGCGGCAGTCTCTGTTTCATGGTCTGCTCCATACGTACCTGGGCGATCTGGGCGGGAGTACCGTCCGGAGGATTCGGCATCGACCATGTTGGGAACCAGGGATTATTCGGACGCGGATTCTTGTCCATCAACTCATTGGTTCCCGCGACGCCATAGGCCGCATAAACTTCCCTGTCTTCCGGCCGAAGGCTGGCTTCCCTTTCAGGGAAATACAGGCTCAGATCGGCAGGATACCCATCCGAGTAAGAACCCTGTATCTTGGGCGTTACATCGCCCAAGAGCAATAAGCGGTTGGTCTCCTGCCACTGCTGATTACTCCAGTTCGTCCTTTGCTCCGGAGTGCGATACGGTACGCCCTGGGCGTTTTTCTGCCAGTGCTGGCCTTCAATACCCCAGTTTATGGTTTTCTGTACATCTTCCGCAAGTAAATCGTTCCAGAAACGGACGATCCTTACAGGGTCTTTCGCGCTTACGCTGATCCCTACGCCGCGGTAAAAATTGGGAACAGTTACATTGCGATACCAGGGCGTAACAGTCGCGTCCCATACGATTGGAAGCGGAACCATTGCGCGCCAGGGATCAACGCGGTCGCGAGCCGTATTATTCGCGCTGCCAATCTGCCAGCCCTGAACGCTCGTCCCCAATACACGGCCGGCCGCGATCTTCGCCGTATACTGGTCATAGTTGTCGGTAAAGCTCGTCCTGTCGATTAATCCCCTCTTGTCCAGTTCGTTCAATTTCTGGAACCAGCGTTTGGATATGTCCATGGTAAAGAAGGTTGTATACTTGTAGTTGTTTTTCGGATCAACTATACCGTTGCCTTCATTGGGGTTACCGGCAAGGAAGTTAGGCGGGTTCCAGAGCTCAAAGGCGCGCCAGTCATCGGTCAGAACGGTAAAGGGAAGAACGGGCTGGCCGTTGATAGTCGGGTATTTCTTCATATACGCTTCTATCAAGTTAAAATACTCGTCCACCGTCTTGATTTTGGGATAACCCGCGTCTTTCAGGATTCCTTTCTGAATCCAGAACGCAGCCTGGTCATAGTTGGGACTATGGTCGATACCCTGCATTACCCCGTAATTGAGGAGGTAGTAAGTGTGGCCGTCCGTGTGTTTCATTTGTTCCCAGACGTTTTTGTAAAGCTCTTTAATCCTGGGGCCGTACTTTTCGATATAGCCCTCCAGAGGTATTAAAGAGCCCGCGTCGATCCATGTAGTATCCCTTAATTCAAGGAGATCGGGATACTGGCCGCCGGCGATCATAACGCCCTGTTTCTGTTTGGAGTCGCCTACAAGAATGTCCCAGGTAAAGGTTACGTTCAGTTTATCCCTCAGGTATACCGCAATCGGGTTATTGGCCGCGGGCTGCGGATGATTTCCTGTCTCATGGTAAACGGAAAGAGTAATTGGTGAGTTCGGAGCGCTTATCTCCGGCTTCAGTTGGTCTCCTGAGGCAGGAGTTGTAGACTGACTACCGCCTCCAGCGAACAAAACCGCCGCTACGCAGCATAAAGCTACACACAAAATCGTTTTCTTCATCTTTGTTTCTTCCCCCTAATAAAAATATGTAGAACCGCCAGCCAATTCACCTCGTATTACTGAATTGCTGAATGTCCCTTCAGAAGATTGTATTATGGGAATATTCAGCTGTCAAGAAAAATTTTTAAATCCCCGGCAATTATTAGCGGAAATCAATTTTCAAATAATTTACCACGAACTACGCGAACGCCACGAACCCTCACTCCGATATTTGTCGGAAAATCCTCATGATCCTTATTAGTTTCATGGAATCTGAAGGTTAAAATGGTTTTTCTAACAGCAAGTTCGTGATGGTTTGTGTGGTTTGTGTGGTTTGTGTGGTTTGTGGTAAAATTGAATTCCGTGGGGACTGGTATCCAGATATAGGAAAAGGTAATATCATGAAGATGCAGCCCTACTTCATTGTAGGCCAAAGGAGTCCGTAATGAACCCGGAAAAATTTTCCCATCGCAAAAACAAGGTAAAAATCTTCTTTAAAAGGCATGACGGAAGCTCCCTGGCTAACGAAACGGTGGAATTGCGCCAAAAACGGCATGAATTCCTCTTCGGCGGCGGCGGATTTGACGCTGTTTTTTTGGCCGGAGGAAGACCGGACGGCGGGAATATAGAAGAAAAACAAAAGGCCGACTGGAAAGAACAGCTTGACCTGATATTCAGCCTTTGCAATTACGCGACTTTGCCTTTTTACTGGGGCCGCTACGAGAGCGAAGAAGGAAAACCCGATGAAAGGCGCACTATTGCCGCTGCAAAGTATTTCGCCGAACGGGGGGTTGTTACAAAAGGCCATCCCCTATGCTGGCATACGGTCTGCGCCCCGTGGCTAATGAAGTATTCCAACGCGGAAATCATCAAAAAACAACTGGATCGCATACGCCGCGACGTTAGCGCCTTCAAGGGACTCATCGACAAGTGGGACGTGATTAACGAGGTGGTGATTATGCCCATCTTTGACAAGTACGACAACGCGGTTACAAGGATTTGCAAGGAATTGGGCCGTGTCAGGATGGTAAAAGAGGTTTTCGCCGCCGCAAAAGAGGCGAATCCCGCCGCATCGCTCTTGATCAATGATTTTGATCTGAGCACCAAATACGAGATTCTTATCGACGGCTGCCTCCAGGCGGGGGTTCCCATTGACACCATCGGCCTTCAGACCCACCAGCACCAGGGCTACATGGGCCTTGAAAAACTCCAGGAAATACTCGAAAGGTATGCCCATTTCGGCCTTCCCCTGCACTTTACCGAGAATACCATCATTTCAGGGCATCTTATGCCGCCTGAGATTGTCGATCTGAACGATTATCAGATCCCCGAATGGCCGACTACTCCCGAAGGCGAAGAAAGACAGGCCCGCGAACTTGTCGAAATATACGAGGTTCTCTTTTCTCACCCTTCCGTGGAAGCTATTACCAACTGGGACGCCAAAGACGGAAAATGGCTCGGCGCCCCTTCCGGCCTGCTGCGCAAGGACAACAGCCCCAAACCGGCCTACCATGCCCTAATGGCGAAGATAAAGGGCGAATGGTGGACTAACGAGACCTTGAAGACTGATGAGGCGGGTGAGCTTGTTTTTGAAGGCTTTAGGGGCGATTACGAGGCTTCGGTAAAGGGAAAAGGCGTTCCCTTTACGCTTAGCAAAAAGCAGGAGCGGATAGAGCTTCAATGCGGGGTATCCTAGGAGCCTGTAACACCTAAAGCTTTACATCATTCCAATAACAATTTTTATTTTTTTTACCACGAACCATCACGAACCAACACAAACAACGACAAGATATGTGGCAAAAGTTCGTGAGGTTAGTGTGGTTAGTGGTAAATTCTTTGTAAACATTTAGCTGTTACAGACTACTAGGAGCCTTGTCAGTATCTAAAATGGGCTGATTATTCTTAGACGATTATTGATAATCTGTCCGTTTGATGGTTCTTCGGTATCTAGAAAAACCCTATCGGGCATGAGTTTCTTCCCTGCTTAAGGGGGTGAAAGGCTTCATTTTTATGGGCGTATCTAACCATTCAGCCTTACCAGTCCATATTTTCCCTTTGGCTTTTTTAATCTCCGCTTTCGCAATATAGGGGGCGAGAAGGGTAATCACCTTATCAAAACTAACATCATCGTTAATTTTTAGTACAATTTCATCCATTACTCATTATACTAAATTTCTCTGTAACTGAAAAGATCATTCATACCTGATACAGCGCCCGCCCGCCAAGGAAATCAATTTTACAAACGTTTGTTCGACGGCTAGACAAGTATATGGAAAAATAAGGAATTCAAGAAGAGATTCTACCACGAACGACACGAACACCA
>JGI20170J14366_1000449_pt1 | contig 17336 bp, 21 predicted proteins | sample TergutNc150P3_FD_14366 | JGI IMG/M metagenome (IMG submission 14366) | reverse complement strand
TCCCCGAGGCGCTGAGGAGTGAGGCCATCTACCTTGCGGCTGTGCGACAAGAGAGCGGTGCGCTGGAATACGTCCCCGAGGCGCTGAAGAGTGAGGCCGTCTACCTTGCCGCCGTGCAGCAAAACGGCTGGGCGCTGGATTACGTCCCCAAGGCGCTGAAGACTGAGGCCATCTACCTTGCCGCCGTTCAGCAAGACGCCAATTTGTTTGCGGGATACATCCCCGAGGAGCAGAAGACCGAGGCCATCTGCGTTGCCGCCGTTCAGCAAGACGCCAATTTGTTGCAATGGGTTCCCGAAGAGTTGAAGACCGAAGCCGTCTGGCTTGCCGTCCTACAGCAAGACGGCTGGTCGCTGTTTTACGTTCCCGAAGAGCTGATTACCGAGGCTCTCTGCCTTGCCGCAGTGCGGCAAAATGGTGCGGCACTTGAACACGTCCCCGAAGAGCTGAAGACCGAAGCCCTTTGCCTCGAGGCGGTGACGCAAACCTGTGATGCGATACAGTACCTGCCAAGGGACATGAAAGACACGGCAAAGATCGAGGCCGTCTGCCTTGTCGCAGTGCAGGAAAACTACAGAGAGCTGAGTAACGTCCCCGAGGGACTGAAGACCAAGGCCGTCTGCATTGCCGCCGTGCAAGAAAGCGGCTATGCGCTGGAATATGTCCCCGATGACATGAAAGACGCGGTAAAGGCCGCCACAGGAGGGTAAAGGTATGGGAGAGTTTCAAAAAGCCAACAGATATGCAGTAGAGGTAATGATACAGAAATCCCCCGATTACCAGATGGTTTCGTGGTATGCGTACAATATCGGTACTGTAAAAACTGTAACCTATGACGACAAGAACAATCTGGTTTCCAGTTCGGTATTGGTGGAGATAAAAGGCAAATGAGAGAGGGAGTGGGGAATAGGGAATGGGGTAGAACCCGGCGTTGCCGGATAAAAAATTATATAAGAAGAGAGGTTAATTTATGAAAAACGTATCAAAAACATTCGGGATTATCGCCCTTTTGGTGGTAATCGGGTTTTCAATGGCGGCGTGCGATGACAACAGCGGCGGCGGCGGAACTGGCGGCATCAGCCTCGCGGGAACCACATGGAAGTGTACGGAATCGGTACCTTATTTCGGCACCTTAACTTATACCCTAACCTTTACCGCTTCGAGAGTTAATTTGGAGGCCCTTGGGGGAACATACTCCGGAACATACACGGTCAATCGCAGTTCAGGCACTGTAAATTGGGATTCCGGATATAATGGTTTTGGCTCTTTTACAGTTAACGGCAATAAACTTACTACTAGTGAGGGGCATATATTCATCAAACAATAGCGGCTGGTAGGCGCAACGGTGTCAGTCACCACGTTTCTCATGTAGTCAGGAGACTGACACTTAGCGTGTACAAATGAACTGTCCATTGGAAACAGGGCGCTTAATATGTCGGCGGACATTAAACGCAGCTAAAAACCGGAGGTAAAAGGTATGGGAGAGTTTCAAAAAGCCAACAGATATGCAGTAGAGGTAATGATACGGAAATCCCCCGATTACCAGTTTGATACATTTTTAATTGAGACAACCACGGAAGCGAAAGCCAAAACAGAGGCTATGAATCAGGCATTTAAAAAGTGGGGTACGGCTGTACAGGTTACAAAGGCAAGAGAATTAAAGAAGGGGGAGAAATTTAACCAGGATTGGACTGATGCCGGTAAAAAGACTGTGGACGATGTCGAGAAAACAGCAGACGCACTTAGTAAAGAGTTAAGCGAGAAGTCGGGTCTGGGAAAATATGAAATAAAGGTGCGAATAAGTAAATCCTGGAATCTGGAGGAAACATATACCATTGATTCACCCTCGCAAAAAGATGCCGAATTGGATGCTGTTGCCAAGGCAACTTCCAGGTGGAGCAATAAAGTGCCTGCGACTGTCAGGGATATTGAGATTTTATCGGTAAAAACATTACGGCAACCGACTAAGGAGACTACTCTTACTAAGGTCAAAGATGCCGGAGAGAAGGGTCTGGAGTGGGTTTCTATTGGGACAGATATTGCGGGAATAATTGCCGAATTGGCGAAGTTCGGAAAACTGGCCGCAAAGTTAGACGTAGGCGGGAAGGTTTTGTCAGGCATCAGCATGGAGATTGACAAACGAAAAATGTGGGATCTAATGATAAAACTTTCACAAACTACCAACAAGAAAGTACAGGAAGATATTATTCACGACATGTGTTTGGTTGGCGCCAATATGGCAAAAACAGGGGTAGCAACAGCGTTCCCCCCGGCGGGTTTGGTAGACCTGGCGGCTACTCTTTTCGGTAAATATATAGATATAGCGTACATATCAGTGTATCGGGATTTTCGTGACGAAAGGGACGCGGACAAAAAAACTGAATACGACAGACAAAAATACGCGTTAAAATCAGATGATGTTTGGTACGAGGACGAATGGAAGCTGTATGTCCGGGGCGTTTCAATGGCCGACATCATTGATATACGCCGTACTAAATGGCTGACAAAATACAACCCATGTTACCGGCAAGGATATCCAAACTCAGGCCCCCAGTTTAATCCTACCTATGGTTCAGGCGAGAAGGTGAAAGGCGCGAAATCTGCCGCAAAGGGCGTGACGGTTAGCTTTAACGCCTCTGGCGGCGACACGCCCAACCCCGCAAGCAAGTCGGTAGACGTTGGCTCCACCTATGGCACGCTGGCATCTGTTTCCAAAAAGGGACACGACTTGAAAGGCTGGTGGACTGCGGCTAATGGCGGGACTGAAGTAAAATCAACAACAAAAGTGACCAGCTCCGATAATCACAAGCTTTACGCGCACTGGGCTGTCAAAAGCGTAAGGGTTAGTTTCGACGCCATGGGCGGCAACCCCAACCCCTCGCCCAGGGATATAACCTTTGGCTCCGCCTATGGCGACCTGCCAAATGCTTCCAAAGCCGGAAACAACTTCCTAGGCTGGTTTACCGAGCGTGAAGAAGGGAAGTCGGTAAAAGCCTATACAAAGGTGGATAACGAGAAGAGCCACACGCTTTACGCGCGCTGGTCTCCCATAATGGGCATGACGCTTACCTTCAACTCCAACGGGGGCGACAAGCCCAACCCCGCTAGCAAGATGGTGAACCCTGGCTCCACTTATGGCGCGCTGGCAACTGTTTCCAGAGCCGGATACAAGTTCGACGGCTGGTATACCAAAGCTACGGGCGGGACTAAAGTAGACCCAAAGAGCGTGGCCACCGGCATTAACACGCTTTACGCACACTGGATTGCCCCAAGCGTAACGGTTGCCTTCGACGCCAAGGGCGGTACCCCCAGCCCCGCAAGCAAGTCGGTGGAACTTGGCTCCGCCTACGGTACGCTGCCGTCTGTTTCCAAAACCGGACACAAGTTCTACGGCTGGTATACCGAGGCTTATGCCGGGACCGAAGTAAAACCATCGACAAAAGTGACCGAGCCCGGTAAGCGCACGCTTTACGCGCATTGGACTACCGCAGGCATAACGGTTTCCTTCGATGCCAATGGCGGCAAGCCCAGCCCCGCAAGCAAGGAGGTAAACCCCCGCTACTCCTACGACAAGCTGCCGTCTGTTTCCAAAACAGGATACAAGTTCGAAGGCTGGTTTACCGCAGCCAAGGGCGGGACCGCAGTTAAAACAACGACAAAAGCGCCGGACAAAAGCCACACGCTTTACGCGCACTGGACTGAAGTTGCTCCCAAAAAAGTGACTGTCACCTTCGATGCCTCAGGCGGCAAGCCCAGCCCGGCAACAAAGTCGGTAACCCCCGGCTCCGCCTACGGCACGCTGCCGACCGTTGCCAAAGCCGGGAGCAAGTTCGAAGGCTGGTTTACCGCAGCCAAGGGCGGGACCGCAGTTAAAACAACGGCAAAAGCGCCAGAAAAAAGCCACACGCTTTACGCGCACTGGACTGACGTTGCTCCCAAAAAAGTGACTGTCACCTTTAACGCCAACGGGGGCAAGCCCAGCCCCGCGATCAAGTCGGTAACCCCCGGCACCGCCTACGGCACGCTGCCGACCGTTGCCAAAGCCGGGAGCAAGTTCGAGGGCTGGTTTACCGCAGCTAAAGCCGGGACTAAGGCAGGAGCGTCGGCAAAAGTGCCGGAAAAAAGCCACACGCTTTACGCGCACTGGACTGACAAAAAGCCGACTCCCCCTCCAAAGCCAACTCCAAAACCGATTCCACCCAAGCCGACACCACCGCCACCAAAACCGACTCCCCCTGGCACGGGGTCAAATAGTTTTTTCCCCTCAAAGGCTGGAACAGTGCTGATCACTGCTCAGAAAGGTGCCGGAGGAAATATCGAGAGCTATGGAGTTCAAACTATCAAAGGTGTTAAGGGTTCGGGCAAAAATATGACCGTTACCTTCGGGATAAGTGCTCTGGATAAAAACCGCAAACCCTTCAATAGCACGCACGCTGAAGTGACCTACAAGGTGATAATAAAAGACGGTGTAGTGGTCATGGATTTGAAGCAGATGCTTCCGGCTGAATTGCAAAATAAGGCTGTAAAGATGGAAGTCAAAGGAAGGCCGGTGGAGATGCCAATGCCAAACAACCTGAAGCCAGGCCAGTCGCTCAAGCCTTCCGAGGTAACCATAACAATGGACGTTGGCGTTATGAAGATGAATACCCTGTTAAAGACCGAGGAAAAATGCCTGGCCATTGAAGATGTAAAAGTTCCTGCCGGAACTTTCAAGTGCCACAAGATTCAACAGAAAAGTACCACCAGCGCCATGGGCATTAGCACCGTTGAGACAATTATTGCGTGGTGGGCGCCCAATGTTGGTCAGGTAAAAACTGAAACCTATGACGACAAGAACAAGCTTATTTCAAGTTCTGTATTGGTGGAGTTAAAGGGCAAGTAAAAACAAGGAGAATAAAAATGCCAGAAGGTATTACAACTTCGGATTGGTGGAAACTGAAATTCTTGGATGTTAGGGATTGCCTGAAAGATTCGACTCTGGGGACGGTGGCTTTAACGTTGAATCCGGGAGTTAAACAGCTCCTTGAGCAGCCGGAAGTAAAAAAATTGCTGGAAGAACAGAGAAGGAAATTGGAGGCAATCAAAGTTGGCCAGATTTTTAACTATGAATTTGCCTGGATTATAAAATGGAACCGCATAGGAGGCCCCCCTACAAGCGACCCTAACTCCGCCTTTATGATCAACAAAAATGGAAGAAGATGGTTCCCGGAAGATGGAGAAATTATTTCAGGAGGTCTTGAATCTATCACAACGCAATTTGACATCGTCTTTTTTTCCGTTTCGAAAACCGGGCCTTTCGGCAAAGACAGCAGGCTTTTTATTATACAACCGGGTTCCACTGTAGACTTCGATGTTGTAAATGGTTTCATATTAAGAAGCGGTAAGATGGAAGAAGACAAAAGTTTTAGAACCGCGGTTACAGGCGGGACTAAAATAGAATCATCGTCAAAAGTACCAGATAATAGTCATACACTTTTCGCGCACTGGAGGAAGTAACCCAAAGTGGTTAATGAGTTTTATGTTTTACGAAGAACGATAAAAAGGAGAAAAGAATGGGAATTTTAGATTCGCTTAAAACGGTCGCGGCAAACGGGCTTAAAAAGGCCGCGACTGCTACGACAAAGGCCGTGGCGGACTCATCGACTAAGGCGATGGAGTCAGTCATCGCCAAGACAACGGCATTGGTAGGATCAAAGGTAACGGATGCTGTGTTAAAGGACCTGGGGGGGGCCCCATCTCCTAATACGGCCTCGTCGCCTAATACAGCAGCGCCGCCAAACCCGGCGGCGTCCGCCAAGGCCGCGGCATTGGTAGGATCAAAGGCCGCGCCAAATGAACAGTCAGACGCCAGGGCAAAAGATCTGTCGCCCGCCGAGGTGGAGGTAATCATCGATGCCAAAGTAAGAGCGAAGGGCATTCAGTCCAACTGGAGGTATTCGATTGTCGATCTTATGACGGCTTTGGACATGAACAGCAGCCTTGACTCACGCAAAGCGCTTGCCGCCCGGCTGAACTATTACGGCTATGACGCCGACGGTTCCGCCGAAAAGAACACGTGGCTTCACGCGGAGCTGCTAAAAGCCATTGCCAAAAACGGAGGCGAAGTGCCATCGCACCTGCTATGAAGGAACATTATTCAATCTGGACACCCGTAGCGAAGTATGTGCATTTGTTAAATAAAGTAAAAAGGAGAGAAGAATGGGAATTTTAGACTCGCTTAAAAAGGCCGCGACAGACACGCTTAAAACGGTTGCGGAAGACGCAATTAAATCGGCTACGGCGGCCTCGGCGGCATCCGCTAAGGTGGCGTCATTGGTAGGATCAAAGGCCACGGACAGTACGTCAGCTCCCCCGGCGGCTTCGCCGGCATCCGCCAAGGCGGCGGCATTGGTAGGCTCAAAGGTTGCGCCAAATGAACAGTCATACCCTGCGTCAAAGGAACTGTCATACGCCGAGGTGGAGGCAATCATCGATGCCAGGGTAAAAGCGAGGAACATGCGCTCCAACTGGAGGTATTCGATTGTCGATCTCATGGGAATTTTGGACATGAACAGCAGCCTTGACTCACGCAAGGCGCTTGCCGCCAGGCTGAACTATTCCGGCCGTGATGCCGATGGTTCTGCGGAAAAGAATATGTGGCTTCACGCGGAGCTGTTAAAAATCCTTGCCAAAAACGGAGGAGAGGTGCCATCGAATCTGAAATCGGCATCGGATAGATCATATACCACGACCGCTGCATCAGACTTGGCGGCGGACAGGGCATTGGCAGCTGCAAGATCAACGGTCGGGTCAAAGGAACTGTCACGCGCCGAGGTGGATGCAATCATCGATGCCAGGGTAAGAGCGAAGGGCGGTTCCCTCAACTGGAGGGGTTCGATTACCGATCTTATGACGGCTTTGGATATGAACAACAGCCTTGCATCACGCGCGGCGATTGCCGCCAGGCTGAACTATTCCGGCTATGATGCCGACGGTTCCACCGAAAAGAACATGTGGCTTCGTGAGGAGCTGTTGAATGCCCTTGCCCGAAACGGAGGCGAGGTGCCATCGTATCTGCTATAGGGAGTGAGAGATGGAGTTGAGTAAAGAGCAAGATGAATTGCTTAGTAAGATTTTGTTTCAGGATTTATATACCAATAAAAACCAAATTGGGGAAGAAATCTGTCTTGAAGAACATCCTATGTTTCTGGAAGCAGGTTCTGCTTTGCAGAATCTTCCTGACGAGCTAAAGACCGAAGCCCTCTGCTTTGCCACTGTAAAACAAAACGGCAAAACGCTGAAATTCGTCCCCGATGCTCTGAAGACAGAGGCCATCTGCCTAGCCGCAGTGCAACAAAACTTCGAGGCCCTGGAATTCGTCCCCGACGCGCAAAAGACGGAAGCAATTTACCTTGCCGCTGTTAAGCATTATGGCTATGCACTGGAAATCGTTCCCGACGCGCTGAAGACGGAAGCAATGTGTATTGCCGCGGTGCAGCAGAACGACTGTGCGCTTAAATTCGTCCCCAAGACGCTGCATGACAAAGTGAAAGCGTCGCTTTAGTGACGAAGGCGCTGAAAGAATGACTGGAAAAAACCGGCGTTGCCGGAAAAAATAGAACGATGAAGGAGAGAAGAATGGGAATTTTAGACTCGCTTAAAAAGGTCGCGACAGACTCGCTTAAAAAAGCCGCGACCACTACGCCAACTCCCCCGGCGTCGCCTAGCTCGACGGCGGCAGCTAAAGCGGCGGCATTGGTAGGATCAAAGGCTGGGCAAACGGGAATACCAAACCCTGCGTTGAATGTACTATCGCACACCGAGGTGGAGGCAATCATCGAAGCCAAGGTAAAAGCGAAGGGCGGGAACTCCAACTGGAGGGTTTCGATTGTCGATCTTATGTCGGCTTTGGACATGAGCAGCAGCCTTACCGCACGAAAGGCGCTTGCCGCCAAGCTGAACTATTCCGGCTATGACGCCGACGGTTCCGCCGAGAAGAACATGTGGCTTCACGCGGAACTGCTAAAAGCCCTTGCCCAAAACGGAGGCAAGGTGCCATCCAACCTGCTATAAAGGAGCATTGTAATGAAGAACACCAGCAAAATTTTTGGTCTTATCGTCTTGGTGACGGTAATGGTACTTATGGCCTCTTGCGGCAAATCAGGTCCTAGCGGCACGTACAGCTATTCCGAAGTCCCCTCTTGGACAATTACCTTCGGTACCGGCTCGTTTACCATGTTTGTCCCCGCCTCGGTTTCACCGTCAGGACAAAACATCACCGCCAGCGGTACATTTACCGTATCCGGCAAGACCCTGCTTCTGACCGGTCTTGACCAACCCATGATGTTCACAATCACCAACTCCAAGACCCTTACGGAGTCCGACGGCAGCGTGTGGAAAAAACAGTAGTCTTAATGTTGCCGAGAATTGGCATCAACATTGGAAAACCGGCGTTGCCGGATTTATAAAAACCGCCCGCAAGCTGTCCGAAGCTATCCGAAGCTATCCGTAGGATAGCAGGATAGCAGGACAGCAGGGCGCTTAATATGTCGGCGGACAATAAACGTGGAGAAAAAAATGGGAATTTTAGACGCGATAAAAAAAGGCCCGGATGGTACGGATAAGACGGATGGAGGATCAAAGCCTTTACCAAATGTAAAAGTACTGTCACGCGCCGAGGTGGAGGCAATCATCGATGCCAGGGCAAGGGAGAAGAACATGCAGCACGCCAAATGGCAGGTTTCGATTGTCGATCTTATGGCAGTTTTGGGCATGAACAGCAGTCAGGACGCACGCAGGGCGCTTGCCGCAAAGCTAAACTATTCCGGTCGTGACGCCGACGGTTCCGCCGAAAAGAATATGTGGATTCATGCGGAGCTGTTAAAAGCCCTTGCCCAAAACGGTGGCAAGGTGCCATCGAACCTGCTATAAGGAGCATTATATGAAGAACACCGGCAAAATTTTTGGCATTATCGTTTTATTAACGGCAATCTTATCCATGGCCGCTTGCGCCACTTCAGCCCCTAGCGCCACTTCAACTGGCGGCACTTCAACCCCTAGCGGTATGTACAGATATACCGAAGTCCCCTCGTGTACAATCACCTTCAGTCAAAACAATTTCACCATGTTTGTCCCCGCATCGCTTTCCACGTCCGGACAAAGCTACACCGCCAGGGGTACATTCACGGTATCCGGCAAGTCCCTGTTCATGACCGTTAATAGCGTACCTACGACGTTCATAATCATCGACGATGGGACTCTTATTGACGACGACGACGGCAGCGTGTGGAAAAAACAATAACAGTTAACAATGAGCAGTGAGTAATGAACAGTGAGCAATGTAAAGTAAGCTGAGAGTGAGGCTGGCAAGGTTAGTCAGTTTACAACAACATTGCTCACTGATGAAGGAGTGAGATATGAAAAATACAATTGATCCGGAAGAATTTCTTAATGAATGGGTTTTTACATTTGCAAAAGGGATTGCGGCTGCAATTTTGTCAAACAAGAAAGCGATAGAAAAATGGGTTAATGAGAACAAAAAGAAATACGAGTCCCGTTCCTTTCCTGGCCTTACAAGAGATCGCGCTTATACCGCCATGACGGAAATGAAAGCCTTCATTAACGCCCTTAAATCTTTCCTTGCAGGCCTTGCCCCCGGCCCCTTTGAAATACCGGCTGCAGCGGCCGCGATAGCGTCGGAATGGGCGATAAAAGCGGAGGTAATATACGCTATTGAATATCTTTATGAGGAGCAGCCGGAAGATGCGGATAATTTCGCGATGGATATATTGGCGGTCGTCGCCGGGCCTTCACTGCTGGAGGAAGTTATTTCATATGCCACAGATAAAGCTGCTGACGCTGCTGAGGATGTTGCCAGGGAATTGGCAAAAAAAGCAGGAAAGGCACTGTTAAAAAAGGTTTTAAAGAATGCCAAGGTTAAAAAAGCCCTGCGCACAGAGCTTGGAAAAAAGCTGCGCAAGAAGATAGCCGCTTTAGGCAACGCGGCTAAAGCGGCCAAAAAAGCGGCGGAAGAGATCGGCGAAGAATTAACACCCGTTACGAAGGTTCTTTCGGCGATTGCGGACGGATTTTTCGCGTACAATGAAATTGTAGAAATAGCACGTAACGCAAGGGCGCATTGCTTCAAATTCCCGCCCCTCTCGGGAACATACATAAACCTTACGGCAGAATATGGAGCCGCTCTGGTCTTCAACAAATATGGCAGTGTCGCGGTAAGGCCCAGGTTTCCAAAACAAGGCAACGGCATCGGAGATATCCGCGAAGGGGTAACTTTGGGAGGCGGGGAATATACGATAACGAGGGACGTTATGACCATTAAGTTTGGGAAGGTCTCATGGAAAGATAGCAATTATAATGCCCCGCGCCCGACCCCAACTCATCCGTTTACAAACTGGGACTTTATTAATGTTGAACCGGATCTCTCCAACAAAACAATTAAACTTACTCTCTCCGGCGAATGTGAATTCAAAGGTCTCAGAGCGTCTAAATGGGAGTTAACGAGTTACATAGATGCGAATTCGTATAAGGCAATCAACAGGTCGGACGATAAAACTGTGCCAACCAAGCCGACCGCAAAAACCGATACTAAGACCGCCAAGAAGCCTGCTTCAAAACCCGCGCCAAAGCCAGCTCCGAAACCGTCTCCGAAACCCGCGCCGAAGCCTGCACCAAAACCCGCTCTTAAACCAGCCCCGGTTTCCCTTGACGGCGTTTGGGCGATAGGTGATAACCATGTTACTGTTAAAGGCAGTACAGGTGTATTTAAAAAAATTCCTGCTATGAGTTCACAAAAGGACCCTCTTTCGCTTGATGCCGCAAAAAAAGGCTATGTTAAAGTTGGCACCACATATTGGCGGAACATAGAAAGAGCGGGCAATTTAACCTGGTCCGGGCAAGTTATGATGATTGACCGCAAAAAATCTACTCCGAATATAGCTACAGGTTTAAGCGGGAAAGATTGTACATTTAAAATGAGCGCAAACGGGAAAACCATGACTTGTAATGGCAGTACCTGGAAAAGGCTGAAGTAAAAAAAGGGGGCGGGGAATGGGAAGCATGGAACAATATTCCCTATTCCCTACATATTGGAATTAACCGGCATATCCGGATATAATTTAAGTAGGGAGGACAGTGTCATGACAAATTTAGGCGCACTTAAGGACCTGCTAAAAGAGCGCAATGAAAACCCGGAGCGTTTGGCGGAGATCGACAAGAAGATATGGGACGCTTTCGGCAAGACATGCGCAGTGTGGGTGCTGGACATGAGCGGCTTCTCGCGTTTGACCATGAAGTACGGAATTACCCACTTCCTGGCAATGATTCTACGCTTGCAGGAAATTGTACTGCCGATCATCGTTGCTGAGGGCGGAAGAGTCGTAAAGACAGAGGCTGACAATATTTTCGCCACTTTCAACGATGTTTCATCCGCCGTAACCACCTCCCGGCGAGTACAGACTGAGCTCGCTAACGCAAACAAGTTTCTGCCACAGGACTGGGATTTGTACGTCTGCATCGGCATTGGTTATGGTGAAATCCTGATGGTAGGTGACGATGATTTCTACGGCGCTGAGGTCAACTATGCCTCGAAGTTAGGCGAAGATATAGCTGAATCCGGCGAGATATACCTGACCGAGAATGCTTACGTCCATCTTAATGCTGTTGTCGATAGCGAACCAAAAGAGATTAACATCTCAGGTTTGACGATCAAGAGCCACCTTCTCATTTAGGCCGCATACGGCGCCGATTACGCCACTGAGATCGCGACAAGGCCGCTAGCGGAAACCGTCTTTGTTGCATTCCGCAACTTTCCCTGCTCTTCTGCGGTAACTACTTTATACCCCGGGGCCAGCGCACTATATGAGTTTATCCCAAATTTATTCTACCACGAACCTCACGAACCAGTAGATAAAAACATAAAAAAAGAGCCGTCTGGCATCCCCCTTTTTGGTATAAGCGGCGGTACAATATTCCTCTCAAGGCCGGTTATTTTTTGCACAAATTCAATAGATGAGCCTTCCGCCAGGGCATTTCGGGCTATCTCTTCCTGTCTAGCCATGCGACCTTCCTGCCTTCCTTCCATGCGGCCTTTTTCTTTGGCGACGCCCATGTCGGAGTTATAAACCAACCTCTGATTGTCCCAGAATATCCTGCTCGCCGGAAATCACGCTAAAACCTCTTAGTGTCTGTCCATAAAGTCGGTTACTTTATCAGTAATTATTAGTTTAAGGAATTATGAATAATAAAAACCACGGAGTTTCACAGAGGAAAAGAAAGTTTTCATACTAAAACTACCTTCGGTTCTTAGCCGTGTTACTCAGTGGTTAATTTCTTCTATAGCTTTCAAATTAAGAATGGCTGTTATTTTATAGACAGACCCTAATTACCTATTGCCTTTCGTGGCTTTGCGTACTTTGTGCTAAGAACCCTGAGGGTAGATGCATTTCTAAAGAATTTCTCTTAAATTTTATGAATTCGGCTTGGCCAGTGCGGCATTTTCCCTGGCTAAACGCTTGATCTCACTGTAGGAGCGGGTGAAAGGGAGTAAAAGTTTCATACCCTGTTACTGCACTGGGATGGAAATGCTTTGATTTGTGGCGGGGATTTCATACCTTTTGCAAACTTTCGCAAAGGAATGGCAGGTAATCCCCAACCCATTTTCCCTCTAACTATTTTGTCGAACTCACGTTATAATAAAAACGTATATTGGGGAACAAATATGCTGCCTGAAAAAATGGACAGGACTAAAGTAATAATCGCAAAGAAGGATGTTCTCGATAAAGCTGATGACGAGTATTGGCGACATGCGACAGCCGAGGAAAAATTTCAGACAATTACTTTCTTAAGGGAATGTTTTTATGGCAAAGAAGCGACTACAAGGCATCCCATGGATGCCAGAAGACTTCAAAGATTTTATACAATCACTAAACTCAAATAATGTTCGGTATCTGCTTATTGGCGGATGGGCTGTGGGGTTATATGGGAACCCCAGGGCAACGAAAGACATAGATTTTTTAGTTTCAATAGACAGCGAAAATTTGGAAAAACTGCAAAAAGCGCTACTTGCCTTTGGTTTGCCAGCCATTGACATTGAGTGTTTCAAAGAAGCAGGCAATGTAATAAGAATGGGAAGTTCCCCCATACAAATTGATATCATAAACAAGGCAGATGGAATCAATATTGATGACTGCTATTCGAGAAAAACAACGATAAATGTTGGAGAAATCGAAATTTCAGTTATTTCAAAGGAAGATTTGATTAAAAATAAAAGGGCAAGCGGTCGAAGCATGGATATTGCCGATGCTGAGAAACTTGAAAACCAGTAGTAGATAAAATTGTTTCAATCATTGTTCCCCTTGTTGATCCGGATCAGATTGTACTATTCGGCTCATATGCTCGGGGTGAAAACAAGAACACAAGCGATGTAGATTTATTAGTTTTAAAAAGAAAATCGCATAACATTAATAATATAACAGACAGTTTATATATGTCTTTCTTTGGCAATAAAATAAAAATATCGGTTGATTAGGTATATTGAAAGCCCTATTCGACTCCCGACAACAGCGCCTGTAAAAACGCGATACGGCCTTTTGTCATCGGGAGGAAAAACCGCCTACTCTGTCAGAGCGTAGCCGGCGCCAGGCTTAATAAATGGGCAACCCGTTGGGATCTGCTTCCCATACACGAGAAACATATGGATTCTTGGCAAGCCCATTTTTTTTAAGGTAAAGTCAAATGACCTCACTGGCAGTACTCGCAGTAGCTCCCCTTTGATACTGGGTTTCCCAGCATATCTCTACACAAAACGTTTTCATAATCAACTCCTGTTTTTTTGTTCGGGCACAAGCCCGTGTTTTTTGATATTTACCTGACAGGTAAATATCAAATTCGATAATACACCATTGTTCGTTAGGCGTAAGAATATTCAGAAAGATATTTTTAAGTTGACACATATAGTGCCACACATACGCTTTAACAATGAGCCATGTGGCGCATAAAAGTGAGCAATGTGGCGCATAAAAATGCACCAGCTGGTATCAAAAAAAGAGCCATCTGGCATCTCCCTTTATTGTATAAGTGCTGGTACAATATTCCCCATAAAGGAGTAAGATATGGCATTAAGTAAAGAGCAAAAGGAATGGCTGAAAGAGATTCCAGGCTATTATTATTCTGATAAGAGTAAAGCTAAGAAAATCCCGGCGGAACTTCTTACAGAAGAATTCTGCGTTGCCGCAGTGCATCAAACCACCTGGCTGATGGAATTCCTCCCCGACGAGAAGAAGACCGAGGCCGTCTGCCTGGCCGCCGTGCGGCGATACGGCAGTGCGCTGAAACACATTCCCGACGAGAAGAAGACCGAGGCCCTCTGCCTTACCGCCGTGCAGCAAACCAGCTATGCGTTTGAATACGTCCCCGAGGCGCTGAAGACCGAAGAAATCTGTCTTGAGGCGTTGCGGTCACAAGGAGACGTTGGCTACAGATACTGCTAAGGTTTTTACTCCACGGCGCTGGAATACGTCCCCGACGCAGTCAAGACCGAAAAAATCTGTATTGAGGCAATGAAACATTCCCTTTCTACTCATTATCCTGTTCGTTATGGTGGAAAGCCTGTTAGCGCTCATCCCCTGCAACTGGTGCCTGAAGAACTGAAAACCGAAGCCGTCTGCCTTGCCGCTGTGCAAAAAGATGGCAATGCGCTGGAATTCGTCCCCGAAACGCTTAAGACCGAAGCCGTCTGCCTTGCCGCTGTGCAAAAAGTCGGCAGGGTGCTGGAATTCGTCCCCGAGGCGATGAGGACCGGAACCGTCTGCCTTGCCGCAGTGCAAACTAACGGCCAGGCGCTGAGACTCGTCCCCGAAACGCTTAAGACCGAAGCTCTCTGCCTTGCCGCAGTGAAACATAGCCGGCCGTATGAGAAAGTGCTGAGTTACGTCCCCGAAGCGCTTAAGACCGAAGACGTCTGCCTTGCCGCTTTGATTCAAGACGATGGGGCGCAGCATTATATTCCGGAAGGCTTAAAAGCCAAAGTAGATGTGGCGCTTAAAAAAAACTTTCTCGACTGAGGCGCTCTGCCTTGCCGAAGTTCAGAAAAACGGAATGGCGCTTAGACATGTCCCCGAAAAGCTTAAGACAGAAGCCGTCTACTTGGCCGCAGTGAAACAAGACCGCAACGCGATTGAATATGTCCCCCAGGCGCTGAGGACCGAAGCCTTCTGCATTAACGCAGGGATCAGATCCGCAATTTCTTCAGGGTCAGGCGGTTCGGGATATGGCGTAGGGTTAATTAATATCCAAATGAGGATTGGGGAGAGTAGGGAATGGAGAATGGGGATAAGGGACTAGGGAGCGGGGAACAGGGACTGGGGAGTGTTGTTAGAAAGCAAAGCGTCTTAACAAAACGCCTGTATTGCTGACAACAACCCTATTCCCCATTCCCCAACCCCTATTCCCTATGTAACGAACTGTCCATTGGAAACAGGACAGTTAATATGTCGGCGGACATTAAGCGTAAACGAGGAGTGATATATGGCGTTAAGTAAAGAGCAAGAAGATTGGCTTATTGAGATTGGCGTTAAAGCTGAAAAAGCCAAGCACGTCCCGGCAGAACTTCTTACAGAAGAATTCTGCCTTGCCGCAGTGCAGCAAACCGGCTGGGCGCTGCAATACGTCCCCGAAGCGCTGAAGACCGAAGCCGTCTGCCTTGCCGCAGTGCAGCAAAACGGCAGTGCGCTGCAATACGTCCCCGAGGCGCTGAAGACCGAGGCCCTTTGCCTTGCCGCAGTGCAACAAGACTTCTATGCGCTGCAATACGTCCCCGACGCGCAGAGGACCGAGGCCATCTTCAAAGCCGCATTTCCACAGGTGGAGTTGAATGAAGAAGAAAAGTCATGGGCTAGTGGAAATATTAGTTTTGATGCCATGTTTTCTGGTTCCAGAAACGAAGATAAATACTGGATGTCAAGGTATCCTTGGTTTGAAGAAAATTATATATTAAAGTGTCTTCCCGCAGGGCTAAAGCTGCGGCGTCTTCCTATAGAACAAAAGACCGAGGCCGTCTGCCTTAGCGCAGTAAAAGATAGAGCCAGTGCGCTGCAATATGTCCCCGAAGCGCTTAAGACCGAAGCCGTCTGTCTTGCCGCAGTGCAAAAAGACGGCTGGATGCTTGAATACGTCCCCGAGGCGCTTAAGACCGAAGCCCTGTGCCTTGCCGCCGTGCAAAATGGCCGCTATGACACCGCACTGAGATTCGTACCCGATGCGCAGAAGACCGAGGCCCTCTGCCTTGCCGCAGTGAAAAGAAACGGCTATGCGCTTGAATACGTCCCCTACGCGCTTATAACCGAAGCCCTCTGTCTTATCGCAGTAGAAGAAGCTGCCGGTGCGCTGAAATTTGTCCCCGACGCAAAAAAAACCGAGGCCGTCTGCCTTGCCGCAGTACAACAAGACGGCTGGATGCTGGAACACGTCCCCGATGCGCTTAAGACCGAGGCCCTGTGCCTTGCCGCAGTGCAAAGTGGCCGCTATGACACCGCGCTACGATTCGTCCCCGATGCGCAGAAGACCGAGGCCCTCTGCCTTGTCGCAGTGAAAAGAAACGGCTATGCGCTTGAATACGTCCCCTACGCGCTTATAACCGAGGCCCTCTGTCTTACCGCAATAAAAGAAGCTACCGGTGCGCTGAAATTTGTCCCCGACGCTAAAAGGACCGAGGCGTTCTGCCTTGCCACCGTGCAGAGTTATTGGTGGACGCTGCAATACTTCCCCGACGCGCAAAAGACCGAGGCCGTCTGCCTTGCCGCCGTGCAAAAAAATTGGCAAGCGCTGAAATACGTTCCCGATGCGCAGAAGACCGAGGCCGTCTGCCTTGCCGCCGTGCAACAAGACAGCCAGGCGCTGGAATACATCCCCGACGCGCTGAAGACCGAGGACGTCGTCTGCCTTGCCGCAGTGAAGCAAAACGGCCTTGCGTTGCATAACGTTCCCGACGCGATGAAGACTGAGGCCTTCTACATTGCCGCAGTGCAAAATGGCCTTAAGCTGGAAAAAGTCCCCGAAGCGATAAAGACCGAAGCCGTCTACATTGCCGCAGTGCAAAATGGCCTTAAGCTGGAAAAAGTCCCCGAGGCGATGAAGACCGAAGCCCTCTGCATCGAGGCAGTGAAGCGGAGCGGCAAGTACGCGATGAAGCACGTGCCAAGTGGCATGGAAGACGCAGTTAAGGCCGCTACAAAAGAAAGGGACTAGGAGCCTGTCGGACTTAGGCTAAATTTGGCCAAATTGAAAAAAAGATTTCCAGGAACAAAAAGAAATGATAAAATAAAAACATGAGCGAGAGATTT
>JGI20170J14366_1000442_pt1 | contig 17468 bp, 12 predicted proteins | sample TergutNc150P3_FD_14366 | JGI IMG/M metagenome (IMG submission 14366) | reverse complement strand
TGGGGCGATGTGAAGACGTTGTGCGATTTTTTTCCTCAAAAATCATTTTTTGACTTTTATATCGCATATATACGAATGATGAATGATTTAATCAGCATTTATTATATTAACTCACACTATGAGATTCATTATTTGGGTTTTCTTTTTGTGCTTTCTTGCCTCTTGTTCCAGCGGGCAAAAATCCAAGCCTGCCGATTTAAGCGCAAATCTGTATCAGGCATTTGACAATGTTCCCTGCCCTAGTGCTAGTGATTTTCGCGGAATTGGCATAGGCAATAACGAAAACGAAGCTCTTGCACAAGCTCGCTCAAACATAGCTTTGGAGCATTTTTCCCAAAACCTTAAATCCAATGTTCAAATAAGTGGGCAGAATATAGACCATGTGGCTAGCACAAGCACAAAAATGAACATAGCCCAAGAAGCCGCCATTGCAAATGCTCAAGATGCCAAATTGCATTTTTCAACCAGAAAAGGCGACAAAACAGGAGTCATTGCCTGCATGAGCCGCTCCGATGCCGCCAAAGACTTTGCGGAGCGTTTGCGACCTGTATCGGATTCGCTTAAATTTGCCGCAAGCAGTGTGATTGATGCAAAGCACCCAAAACTCAAAAGCGAAGCTTGGCAAAAAGCAAAGCCCTTGTGGAACAAGTTTATGGGCTTGTACCCCATTATTCAAAGCTTAGACAGAGAAAAATCTGCCGCTTTTGAACCCGTGAGCACGCTTTACGAAAAGGCAGAAACATATTATCTGGACTTTTGCCAAACCGCCAAGCTATACTGGAACCCTGAGCAAGACGATGTTTATTCGGAAATAGCTTTTTCCAAGCTCTCAAAAAATTTGAAATTAGAGAAAACTGCATGCAAGGGTCATGGCATTTCTCTTGTATATAAAAACACAGGGCATAAATGCGAATATGCCGGAATGTTTGAGTGCATTCACAAGCCCACTTTGCTAATAGCCTCGTGCTATGGCGAAGAATACAGGCTTTTGGAAAACGGGAATGTCGAGACTTATCAAAAAGTGGAAGCTGTGGCACTTGAAAAGTTGCAAGAGAAGCTGAGATATGAAGCCTTTTGGAACGAATGGGAACAGGAAATCAAACAATGGAGACCTATATGCGACTAGTAATTATCCTCTTGCTAACACTCCTAATGCCTGCCCTCTCTTTGCCGCTACCCAAGGAATTGCAGGGAAATATAGTTCCGGATTTCTTTGTGCTGGCAATGGACAACGAAACCGAACTCAACAGGGATAATCTAGCCAAGGAAGTGAAAAAGACTGGGGCAAAGCGCATAGTTTTTTCTTTCTTTGCCTCTTGGTGCACAGAGAACTGCGGACCGGAATTCATTAAACTGAAAGAAAATTCAGGCATTCTCAAAGAAAAAGGGGTGAGCGTTTACTTGATAGACGTGGGCGAGAAAATTATGCAGAAGGGCAAGGAAGTGAGCGATTTTGTGAGCAAATATGCCGGGGATGCCTTCCCATTTTACTTCAACCAAAATGCCAGCCTGCTCAAAAACTTTGGCATTATTGAACGCAACGCAACACAGTTCAGCCTGCCTGTGATTTTGGTCATGGATGCGAATTTGAAAGTTTTAGATGTATTCACGGGGGTTGGCAACGATTTCCCACAAACTTTATGGAATGGCTTATGAGAAAAATCTTTATTCTATGCTTTTTGTTTGTCGTTTTTGCAATGGCGCAAAGGCAGAGAGTTGTTGTGCTTCCATCGCTTGCAGATGCAGAGTCAAAACTGACCCCAAAGCAATTGGATCTTTTAACGGAGGATATTCGCACCGTTGTTACGAAAACTTTGCCGAGCATGGATTTCCTTTTGCTGAAACAAGATGAAGTGATGAAGCGGCTTGGCGACCAAGCCTTTGTGAAGGCGTGCAAAGAAGGAGTTTGCCTTGGCTCTTTGGTTGATGACCTTGAAGCGAATTTCGGCGCGAGGTGCGAAATTTACGCCGTGGGTGAACAATTATATATGAGATTTGAATTATACGGCACATTGAAGGGACAGAGTGCGGCTGGAACCATAGACCAGTTCAACGATCCTGTGAAGAATTTTGCTGATATGCAGGCAAAGATAAAGGCAAAAGTCCCCGGAATATTTGAAATGATAATAAAATCTCCCCAGCAAGTTTGCGAAGCCAAAGGCAAGGAATGGGCTTGGATAAATGGGGACTGCAAATCTTACACTCAAATTGCAAGAGAAACTTGCGTGGCTATGGGCAACACGTGGATAAACGAAGAGTGCAAATCTCAGGCGCAGATAGCCTGCGAAGTGATGGCTGGCAGAAAATGGACTGGAGAGGAGTGCAAAACGGGTGAGCAAATTGAACGAGATGTTGGTAGCATAAAGCCCAGAGACTATACCGTACATTTTGAAAGCACACCATCGCAAGCATTTTTGAACTTCGAAGGAAAAACAAATGACTCATGCTCCAAAACCCCTTGCAAAGCAGAACTGAAAAAAGGCAATACAAAGGTACTAGCAAGTTTAGATTTATACGAAGCCAAAGATACAACTATTTTCGTATCTGGAGATAATCAGCGAATACAACTTAACTTGAAACCGAATTACGGAATTTTGAATTTGAGAACCAAAGGCGAAGGGTGGAACCTGATTGTTGATAATAAGCATTATTCTATTAACGATGTAAAACTTTCGCCAGGGACTTATAAGGTTAAGCTAACCCATGAATGCTATGAGGATATAGATTTGAATGCGAGCATAAAAAAGGACACCGAAGAGGTTATTGATATTACTGATAAAATAACACCAAAGAAAGGTAACTTGGATTTACACGTAAAATATAAAGGCAGGGAACAAAAGGAGCCTGTTTTCATAAACGGACAAGAAGTTGGAAAAACTCCTTTCAACGAGATTGTCCTTGTATGTACCGATAAGGTGGAGCTTGGCAAGGATAAGGAGTTTATTAGTCTGTACGATTTGAAGCGCCGCAAATACATGGAATATACGCACAATAAGTCTACTGAGAATAGTACTTTATTGGGACTAGCCCTTGGTGCTGCCAGCGGCGGCCTTCTTTTCCTAGCCTATGACCAATATACAAAAACAAATAAATATATGGATGAATATAATAAGTTGAGCAGCGGAATGCCTTTGGAATATAAAAATCTTAGGAAAAAGGCAAAAGATGCAAATGATAAAATGTCTCTATTTTTGATTTCTGGCGGAGTTTTAGGTGTTTCAGCAATAGGAGTTGTTTTATGGTTTTAAGGTTTATTTTCATCGCCTTTTTGTTATTCTTGGCAGCCTGCGGTCTTTCATTTGAAAATCCCACAGACCCTTACAATGTATCGCACCCTAGCAATATTAAGTATGAATCTTTTACCGATGCAAGGGACGGTAAATCATATAAAAGCGTTGTTATAAATGGCCAAACTTGGATGGCAGAGAATATGAATTACAATGCACCCGGCAGTCTTTGCGTTGATTATGTTAAGGTTGATCCAGATACGCATTACAGTGAGATTGGTGATACTCTTGTTACCAAAGGCGGTTATTGCGATATTTACGGCAGGCTTTACGACTATGAAACTGCAAAAAACATTTGCCCAAGTGGATGGTATTTGCCAAGCAAAACGGAGTGGGATAAATTAATGAATTTTGCCTCTTGGGAAAAATTGAGATCAAAGCAAGGCTGGGGGACGGCGGAACGTAAGATGAGTAGCTCAAAGCTAGAGCCAGGCAAGGATACTTACGGCTTTACCGCTATTCCAACCTTTTTATATCAGTGGTATGACGTGATGGTTAATGGTAGGAAATCGTATTATTATTGGACAAGTAGTGGTTATTGGTGGACTGCTACAGATAGCAGTGACTATGCTGCATATATCGCCACTACAGAGTATTCGCACACAATAACCAAAAGTACTCGGTATCACTATTCTGTTCGCTGTTTGCAATATTAGGGCACCACATAACAAAGCTTCCCCCCTTCCACCCCCACATTTATCACCGAGTTCTCGCTTGCCTCACCGCGCAAAAAGCGGTCGGCAAGCTCGTCTTCAATTAAACGCTGGATGCTGCGGCGCAAGGGGCGCGCTCCGAGAGAGGAATCGTAGCCGTCGTTTACTATAAATTCCTTTGCGGCTTTGTCTAGTTCCAAGGTTATTTTCTTTTCTGTCAAATCTTTTTGCAAATCTTTCAATTGAATATCAACAATGGAAAGCAGGGTTTCTTTGTTTAGGCAATGGAACACAATTTGCTCGTCTATGCGGTTTAAAAATTCCGGTGTGAAAACACGTTTGGATGCATCTTTTACAGAAGATGAAATATGCTCGTCATCGGCTGCTTCTGCCTTGAGCGCAAATCCCATTCCACCTTTGTGGGTAATTTCTCTGGTGCCAGCATTGGAAGTCATAACTATAATGCAGTCTCTGAAATTCACAGTGCGGCCAGCGGAATCTGTTAATCTGCCATCATCTAAAATTTGCAAGAGAATGTTTAGAACATCTGGGTGAGCTTTTTCAATTTCGTCTAGAAGCAAAACGCAATGCGGTTTGCGGCGAATTTTTTCAACTAGTTGACCACCGTCTTCGTAGCCAACATAACCAGGGGGCGAGCCTACAAAACGGCTAACGGAATATTTTTCCATATACTCGCTCATATCAACTCTTAAAAGAGCCTCTTCCGTGCCAAAAAGCTGAACGCTCAAAGCCTTTGCAAGCTCGGTTTTTCCTACACCCGTTGGGCCCAAAAACAAAAATGAAGATGGACGTTTTACATTTCTCAGTCTCGTGCGTGTTCTGCGAATTGCTTTTGAAAGAGCAACAACGGCTTCGTCTTGCCCAACAATTCTCTCTTTCAATTCATTTTCCAAATTCAAAAGCTTTTTGCTCTCGTTTTCATCTATACGGCTAACTGGAATTCCTGTGATTTTGCTTATAACCTCGCGAACCCTGTCGCTATCCACCACCACAGGCTCTTGTTTTTTAGAGGCAGTCCATATTTGCTTTATTTTTTCGAGTTCTTCGTGAAGAGATTTCTCTTTGTCCCTTAGAGTAGCTGCTCTTACATAGTCTTGCTCCACAACCGCTTTGTTCTTTTCGGCAGAAACAGATTTTAACTCCCGTTCCTTTCCCAAAAGTTCTGTTGGTGGGGTTAAGTTTGTAATGCGAGTTTGCGCACCGGCTTCGTCCATAATGTCTATGGCTTTGTCTGGCAAATGGCGCTCGCTCAAATAACGCTCGGAAAGATTTGCCGCAGCTCTCAAAGCATCTTCGTTGTAAATCACTTTGTGATGAGCCTCGTACTTTGGAGCAAGCCCACGCAAAATTTCAATTGTGTCTGCCACAGTTGGTGGCTCTATTGACATGCTTTGAAAGCGGCGTTCCAAAGCGGCATCTCTTTCCACATATCTGCGAAATTCTTTGTAGGTGGTTGCGCCAATGCACTGGATTTCTCCGCGAGACAAAGCGGGTTTCACAACATTTGAAGCATCAAGGCCGCCTTCTCCGCCGCCAGCTCCTATTATTGTGTGCAATTCATCCATAAACACTATTATGTTTTTGTTTTTGCGTAGTTCGCTCAAAAGCGTGATAATTCTCTCTTCAAATTGGCCTCTATATTTTGTGCCAGCAACGAGGCTGGTCATGTCAAAAGAAACAAGTCTTTTATCTGCTAGGTTCTCTGGAACTTCTTTAGCTGCTATTTTTTGTGCCAAGCCTTCTATGACGGCTGTTTTTCCAACTCCTGGCTCCCCTACCAAAACCGGATTGTTTTTCTTTTTGCGGGAGAGAATTTGAATTAGCCTATCCACCTCTTTTTGCCTGCCTATTATCGGGTCTAGCCTGCCTTGCCTTGCCATTTCTGTTAAATCTATGCTGCACATATCCAGCATAGGCGTTTTGGTTTTTTGTTTGCCTTGAGGTGAGCCAAAATTCCCAGAAACCTCTGGCGAATCGGAATCTGCTTCCATTATGTCTTGAACTTCTTGGCGAATTTTATCGTAGTTTATGCCCATGGCATTTAATATATCTTTGGGGAAAGGGTCGTTTTTGGGGTTTAAAACCGCAAGCAGCAAATGCTCCGTGCCAACTTGGCGGCTTCCCATTGCCCTAGCCTCTAAAACAGTATTTTCCAAAAGAGTTTTTGCCTGAGGACTAAAGCGAAGCCCAACTTCTTGCTCGGTACCCTTTGCTGCCTGCTGCAAAACCTCATTGCTGTTAGCCGTTATGGATTTAGCTATTTTGCTGTGCAAAGCCGCCAAATCCACTGATATGTTTTTAAGAGCCTCTACCGCAACCCCATCGCCTTCCCTTAACATAGCCATAAGCAAATGTTCCGAGCCAACATAGTCGCTTCCAGTTGCCAAAGCCTCTTTTTTGGCTGTTGCGCACACATTTTTGAACTTATTCGAATAACCGTAATTCATAGCAATGAATATAAAATAGAAAAATTTTCTACTTTAACCCCGTGTCTTTTACTCACAACACCTTTTTTGCAATACTCATATCAGTTTGCGCAAGTACAGCAGCTTCTTTAATTGGAGCAGATGTTCTTGGCATGGAACAAGCTCCAAAAAATGCCGCCACAGTAAGAAACGGGTTTGCGCCGCTAAATCCTGCCGCTAATGCCTTTGAAAGCAAAACCAAATTCGGGGTTACAATTCAATATGAGAGTACAAGTGCTCAAAGTGAAAAAAATTCCATATCCTTGAATTCTTTCGATATTTCCTCTATGTATATGGTTTTGCCATTTGGTTCTTGGGGGGCATTTGGCATTGGCTTAAACCAAAAGTACTCCACAAGCCATCGCCTTGAGCTTGAAGATGAAACTTCAAATATTTCCCTATTGTCCAGAGCTGGGCTCTATGAGCTTACTCCGAGCTACTCCATTAGGCTCCCCTTCTTTCTTAGCGATTTTTCACTCGGAACTTCTTACAGAATTTTCTTTGGCAATTCTTATTCTACCATAACACGCGGCAAAAGCAATGACTGGGGTGAAGATTCATGGATGGCAAACAATGTTCTGATAACAGATAGGGAGAGAGGTTCATATATTTCCGATGACAACTGGTGGAGGAATTTCGGCTATAGTATGCACTTCCACAAAAAATCCATAGATTATTTTGTATCATATTTTCCCTCCGTTCAAATGCAAAAAGACATAAGGGAAAACGTTCAATTTAGTAACACAGATACCTTGCAAACAAGCAAAAGAACCGAAGATTTTAAACTGTCCAAATATTTTGCAAGCGGTGTTCATTATCGTTTTTGGCAAAATCAAAATTTGAGCCTTGTGTATGAGCGAAAAAATGAATCCTTTTCTGGACTTGCAGAATATAAAATCATAGGCACAGGGTTTAATTACAGCCCATTTTTTAAAAGAAATAATTTTGGATTAAATGCTTGGTATGCAGAAAAATACTTAAAAGACGTTAATGAATATGGAATTTCTTTGTTATCTGATATGTGGCTTGGACGCAGGGGAACGCTTATTGGCTTATCCTTTTTTGGAGGCTACAGGCAGGCAAAGGAACCCTATTGGGATGAATTGTTTTTTGGTTTTGAGTTAAACTTAACAGGTGTTGGCAACTGGGGGACAAGTGCGCGCCGCAGATAATTTTGAAGCCTTGAAATCCGAGTTCATGCGAAATGCAGAATTGGAAAAAGAATTTCCAAAGGAAGTTCTTGAAGAAACGCAAAAATTTTCAAAGGAAGTTTTTTCCAAAGTCAAAGACAGGGAAAATTTCCGCCACTTGCACATTATATGCATAGACCCTCTGGGTGCACGTGACCACGATGATGCAATAAGCGTGGAAGAAACGAGCAATGGTTATATTTTGGGTGTACATATAGCAGATGTAAGCCATTTTGTAAAGCCTGGCTCTGCACTTGACATAGAAGCTAAAAAACGTGGATATACCCAGTATTTGCCTTGGACAGCAGTTCCTATGCTTCCAGATATTCTCTCTGGAGATTTATGCTCATTGCAAGAAAATGAAAATCGCTTTTCTTTCAGTTGCATAATTACCCTAGACAAAAAATGCAGAATGCAAAAATACCGTTTTGCAAAAGGCATTATAAAAGTTAGCCGTTCCATAACTTATGAGCAGGCAAAAGAACTCTACGATAAAAAAGACAAGGAAATTTGCTTGCTCGCCCGTGTTGCAGGGAATTTGAAAAAACTGCGCTCCGAAAATGGAATGTTAGAAATGGATAGCACGGAATATAAATGTGAGTTCAGCAAAAAAGGCGTGCCGCTGTGCATAGTTCCCAGAGAAACCGGCATCAGCAATTCTTGGGTGGAAGAATGCATGCTTGCCGCAAATAAATGCTGCGCGACGGAACTCCAAAAAAGAAAACTGAACGGAGTTTACCGCGTTCACGAAGCCCCAGACCCCGCAGATTTGGCCGAGCTAATGCAAAACGAACCGAACTTATTTTTTGACTCCCCTATTGACCCACATAAACTTTTAAAAAACTACACTGGCAATAACAGCCAAGAAAGGCAGATTTTTGATTTGTATTCCCATCTGGTTAAAAAAGCAAAAAACAATCCTTCTCTGACAAACAAAATTCTGCGCAGTATGCAAAAAGCCTGCTATTCGGATAAATGTACCGGTCATTTTGCCTTGCATTGGAAAGACTATGCGCATTTCACCTCGCCCATTCGCCGTTATGCGGATTTGTGGTGCCACAGAGAATTGACTGGCAAAAGGGGCAAAATAAACGACCTTTGCACGATTATCAACGAAGCAGAATTAAAAAATCAAAAAATAGAACGAAAGGCACTTAAATTTTGCGCAAGTTATCTTTTGAAAAATGAAATAGGCCAAACATTCAAGGCAGAAATTCAAGGCATAGAGGAATTTGGAATCTTCATTTCCGTTTCAACACGGGCAGTAGCACAAGCAGATGGCTTGGTGCATTTGCGTGATGTTCCTGGCGATTTTTATGTATACGATGAGGCTAAAAAAACTTTAATTGGCAAACGCACCGGAAAGAGATTTAAAAAAGGCGATAAAGTAACGGTAAAGCTTGTAAAAGTTAATCCGTTAAAAGGCGAAAACGATTTTGAAATTATAAAATCCAGTGTTTCTGTTTCTCCCTGGGAAAAGCACAAGAAAAATAATCGCAGGTTTGGGAGAAAGTAGCTTCAATGCTATTTTGGAGAATTCAAAAGATTATCCGCAACTTTGCAACGCCCTATACCCAAAATGCATGGGTCCCAAAATTTGTGACTGTAAAGCAACCCTATGTTTTTTTCCAACCTAGTTTCATCGTATGCGTTTTCTGTTGTTGTCAAATATTGCCGTGTCACCAAGTTTGCGTTTAAGTCTAGTGACGGATCTATGAAATTGCGATTTATATCTGTTGAATCAAAAACCGGTAGCGAATAGCGAAGACCAACTTCGTACGATTTATCATAACGAGGATTTAAACTTTCATCGCTTGTGAAACCCAAAACAGCTTCCAAATTTGAAACCCATCTGGAAAGACTTATTGGAACCCGTATATAACTTGTATCTTGCTCAGTGGAATTTTTTTCATTGAATATCTGCATTTTTAAGTCTATATCCCCAACTACGTTCCCACCTAGGCCTTTATTTATGGTAGAAGACATAAGCTTACCCAGAAATTTTCCAGTATACCTGTCTGCTTTATTACGATCAATAATAGCGTCAGTATAATCTTCCGATATGCAACCCAAAAGCATACTGTAATATATAAGCGCAGGCGAAGCTTCTATGTCGCAGTTCGCCGTTGGCTGCATATTCAACTTGGCAAAAGGCCCGGTTATATTCATATATATTGTGCAATCCTTTTCATTTGAATTTTCATCCGGCATACAAAACGGATAGTTGTTGGAAGCTTGCAAATCTATTATACCTTGTTTTATGGGCGTATTCCGCCAATAAAGCCTTAAACGCGATAAATCAAACATAGTTAAGCCCTTGTAGCCAATTTGTCCGTTGCCAACGGCATTTATATCGCCAGACAACAAAATATTTCTCGTTGTTCCGAGTACAGATACATTCACAACAAATGAAAATGTTGCAAGGTTGGAACTTATAGTTGCAGCATCCATTCCCGATGTTCTAAGCATTACGTTAAGGCCTGTGGGGCGGCTGGTCGTAGCGTGCATTTCAGTTGTACTTACCCTTTTTTCTTTCACCAGCGATTCTCGAAATTTATTTATGGCTTTAAGCGTTCTGTCTAAATGCAAGGGGTCTGGTATTATATCCATATTTTTCTTGTAAGATGCCCTGTTTATTTCAAAATTGCCCGTTATGCTTGGATTTGTTTGGGTTTGCCCTATTTGAAATGGAAAAGAATATGCCGCATTCCCTTTTAAGGTTGCAGAGGCAGCTCCATATTCCATGCTTTCCATGCTATAGAAAATTGAAGGCAATTCGGCAAAAATTGTTATACCGGCAGAATCCAATTTTGTTCTTCCAGTTCCATTTTTTATTTTAATCTGGTGCTCATTCAATAAAAACAATGTATATTGCTCCGTATAAAAAGAAAATTCTTTTAAACTTGCATTGTTTAAGTCAAATTGCAACTTAGCTATTATTTTTTCATCTTGCTCACCATATATAAAAATGGAATCTACCGAAACAATGCCTTTTTTAATATATCCCTCAAACGTAAAGGGTATTTTAAAAATTCCCATTTCATAAAAGTTTCTCTTTGTGCTGAAATTTGCTGTTAAGGAATCCAAAATATCTTTTCCAAGCGAGCTTTTTACATATATGCTGATATTTGTATTTTTAACTTCGCCCGCCCCGTTTGGCAAAAACCAGTCGCCCAGTACCTGCACGTTTCCCGATATTTTTTGCAAATCATTGCTAACAAGCCCTTCAAATTTCAAGTTCCCTGTATTGTCTATGTTGTTTGCAGCATAAGAAACAGAAATTGGCAGGTCTTTTTTTTGCCCAATATTGCTTACATTTAATTCCAAATTTCCATTCCATAAGCCTCCAGTTAAAAATATAGGAGCGGAAATTTTTGCAGAATAACCAAGGGCTTCTAATTTCAAATTTGGGAAACTTATAATGCTTGAATCCAAACCCCTAACAGCTATTTTTGAAAGGGCAAACCCACCTGCTAAACCTGTGTTTTTGTTATATTCCAAGCTACCATTTGCCAAGCCGCTTAAAAGAGTTGAATCTTTGAATATTGCTAAAATAGAAACTATATCCATAGAAGGAACATTTATGCCAGCTTGCTGAACTTCCAAATTTTTCTGGGTTTCTGTAGGCAAGAGTACTGATAAATAGCCTTTAATTTTCTTTTCGTTTTGCTCTAATTCAAAATGTTTAACTATTAGAGAATCCCCAAGCATTTCAATATCTGATTTTGCATTTATTTTGTAGTTTTTAATTTCTGTGGATAGCGAAACAGAAGCCTCTCCCTTTCTGGTTTGAAAATTTTGTTTCAAGTTTCCGCTTATAAATCCGCTGTAGCCTTTTAGCATATCTGGATCTGCATAAGGCAATTCAAGAGAATTTAAGTTTTGGAGGCTCAGTTCTATTTTTGGCTCAAAGGTTCCGTAAACTTCCGCTTCGCCTCCATGCGATTGATTTAATTTGAATGCGAAAAATTCCTTTGACCACATAACTTCTCCTGTGAAATCGCTTTTGTAACCTCCATGTTTTATTGTGCCATGTGGAAAATGAATACCGTCTGGATTTAACCAAAAATTCACATCAAGTTCGTCTGCGGCGGCATAGTAGGCAAATGGAACTTTTGTTTTTAAACTTGCCTTAAGCAAAACGTCTTTAAAAGAAAATGATCCCGTTAAAATAGTAGGGCTTTCCAGTTTCACCATATCTCTAGTCCATTGCACTGCCCAAGGTTCTTTTGAAGCTATGTCTGCAGAAAATACTATCACAGGTTCCTTCAAATCATCTATTTTTGCGATAAAGCTCGAACCTGCATTAGTTGTAAAATTTGCAGAGATGGAATTTCCATTTTTTGTAATTTTGTGAAATTTTGCATCCGCTGGCAAAGTTTCAGGTCCAAGGGTTATATTTATTCCATCAATATCAAGTTCTGCGCTCCCATCTAAATCTTTGTTTATATTGCCTTTGATTTTTATGCTCTCTCCATTTTTTCCCCTTAAAGAAATTTCACTTTGCGAAATACCAGACATATTTCCTGAAGCGGTTATGGTAGCATTAAATGCAGGCAGTTGCCAAAATTCCCCAATATATGTTTGTAGTGATAAATTGAAATCTGCCTTGTTATGCAAAACATTTATGGAGGCATTTGAATTTAAAACTATTTTCCGTATTGCAGGCATAGCCGCTGGCCATTTGTCATTTAACCAAAATGGCAAATCGGCTACATTAGCATTTATTTCGGCAGATAAATCTTCTAGCATCTTTCTTGGGGCATTTAAGGTTATGGCTAAGGAATCGTTTTTCCTGTCGGATAGTGAAACGAAAGCATCTGAAAATATTTCGCCCCATCTGTAATCCGCATTTAAAAACAAGCTTTTTGCAATATAAGTCCCATTTATATTGTTAGCCTTTATATAAAATCTTTTTTGCCGAGCAGATTTTACCGCAACAAGAGAATCTAATTTCCAATTCCCAATATCCTTAATATCTGTTGCAACTTTGTTCGCTCTTACCAAAACTCTAAACGGCAGCCGTAAATCTGGATGGCTTATGTGTTCTTTGCTTGCCTTTGGTTGTCCGCTTGCTGTATGTGGGTTTATATAAGCATAAACACTGTCTATGGATATATTCACCAATTCTTTATTGCCACTGAGCATTGGGTGTATAAAAATTTTTGGGTTTTCAAAAAATAAACTTGTGCTATCAAATACAACTTTTATAGATTTCCATTTTAATTTTAAAATAGAGGCACTTTGAAAATCTTGTGGAATTATTACAACATTGCCTATTTCTATTGGGTTGGAAAGAAAGGATACTAATTTTTCCTTTGCTTTTTTATAACCCAAGAACAAAAAAATAGGTATCAACACTATTAACAAAATCAATAGTAATCTTACCACAGATTTTCTGCTAATCACTAATTGCTCCTCATTAACGAATAGACCTTTGCATACATATAAATTTGCTTTAATAAACTTGCAAATCCATTTGCTCTTGTTGGCGTTAAGCCTATTTGCAAGCCTATTTCCTGAAAAAATTCTGGTTTTGCGGCTAAAATATCCGTTGGTTTTTGATTGTTGTAAATTTTCAGCGCAAGTGCGCCCAAACCTCTGCTTAAAAGCGGAGTGGATTCTCCGCCTTCTGTGTCTAGGTGAAAGATTAAAATTCCATCTTTGTATTCTGGAACCAAAAACATTTTTGCCGCACAACCCTTCACAATAAATTTATCTTGCTTTAAATTATCGTCCATGCCGCTATGTTCTTTTGCAATTTTCAGCAAAAATTTCCATTTGTCGTCTGGATTTCCAAAGGCGGCGAAAATACTTCTTATCTCATTTTGAGATTCTTCTATGGTCATTTTGAGTAAATATAGTAATAATTTTCTACCTTTCCTATTATGTCAATAATATACACGCTAACCGATGAATCGCCTAGGCTTGCAACCGAAAGCCTGCTGCCAATAGCCAAATTTTTTGCAAATGCGGCAGGCATAGAAATGGAAACAAAAGATATATCCCTTGCCGCTCGCATTTTGGCGGCTTTTAGCCTTGTGCCAGATGACCTTGCATATTTGGGTAAGCTAACAAAAGAACCCGGCGCAAACATAATAAAACTGCCCAATATTTCCGCTAGCTTGCCACAAATGAAAGCGGCTATTGCCGAACTTCAAAACAAAGGCTATAAAATTCCAAATTACCCTGAAAATCCTCAAAATGAAGAAGAGCAAAAAATAAAGGCAATTTACGATAAAGTTAAGGGCTCTGCTGTAAATCCTGTTATAAGGCAAGGCAATTCAGACCGCCGCGCCCCACTTTCTGTTAAGCAATACGCAAAAACACACCCACATTCAATGGGAGAATGGAAAAGCGATTTTAAAACCAAAGTTACCTCAATGCAAACCGGAGATTTTTATGAAAGCGAGAAATCCATAACTTTAAGGGAAAATACCTCTTTTTCAATTGAATTCATAAATGAAAATGGCGAGCGAACAACTTTAAAAAAATCTGCTCCGTTTTTAGAAGGTGAAATTTTAGATGCCGCTGTGCTTAAAATAAAGAAGCTGGAGAGTTTTTTTGAACAGGAATACGAGCGGGCAAAAAAAGAAGAGATGGTGGTTTCCGTTCATTTAAAAGCGACTATGATGAAGGTTAGCGACCCCGTGATTTTTGGAGTTGCTTTCAAAACTCTTTTTAAATCGCTTTTCAATAAATTTTCAAAGGAATTCGCAGAACTCGGCATAGACCCAAACAACGGGCTTTTGGATTTGAGAAAAAAAATCGCAGGGAATCCAAAAGAAGCAGAGATTGAAAATGAAATTCAAAATGTGCTGAAAAATGCTCCAAAACTGTCTATGGATTTTGGAAGCCCAAACGATATAATAGTGGATGCCTCAATGCCCGCTCTTATTCGCCGTGCTCCGCAAAACGAAATTGCTCTTATTCCAGACCGCTCTTATGCAGGTGTTTATTCCGCTGCGATAGATTTTTGCAAAAAGAACGGAGCCTGCAATCCCGCAACTATGGGCAGCGTTTCTAATGTTGGTTTAATGGCAGATTCCGCAGAAGAATACGGTAGCCACGATAAAACTTTTATTGCAAAAGAAAAAGGAATTATGCAAGCCCTTGATGCGAAGGGCAATGTTCTTTTGGAGCAAAGCGTTGAGCAGGGCGATATTTTTAGAATGTGCCAAACAAAAAATATTCCAATTCGCAACTGGGTTCATTTGGCAGTGGAAATGGCACGCGCTACACAAAGCCCCGTTGTTTTTTGGCTAGACCCAAACCGTGCGCACGACAGGGAAATAGAGAAAATAGTTAAGGACGAACTTTCAAAAATTGATTTAAATGGTTTGGAAATATATATGAAAAATCCACTTGATGCAACTATATTTTCAATGCAAAGGGCAAAAGAGGGTTTAGATTCAATTTCTGCAACAGGCAATGTTTTGCGTGATTATTTAACGGATTTGTTCCCAATTTTGGAACTCGGAACATCTGCGAAAATGCTCTCCATAGTTCCGCTTTTGGCAGGAGGAAAAATTTTTGAAACAGGTGCGGGTGGCTCTGCGCCCAAGCAGGTGGAGCAGCTTGTGAAAGAAAATTATTTGCGTTGGGATTCGCTTGGGGAATATTTTGCGCTTGCGGAATCCCTTGATTTTTACGCAAAACAAACAGAGAGCAAAAAAGCAGAAGTTCTTGCAAAAACATTAGACAGAGCAAACGGAAATATTCTGGAATTCAACCGCGTTCCAGCTCGCAAACTTGGTGAGTTAGACAACAGGGGTTCGCATTTTTATTTGGCTCTTTACTGGGCAGCCGAACTCGCTAAACAAAACGAAGATTTGGAACTAAAAACCAAATTTGAACCCATCGCAAAGCGTTTAAGCGAAAACGAGCAAAAAATAATTGCAAAGCTAGCCGCGGAACAGGGTAAACCCGTTGACATTGGCGGTTATTATTTGCCAGATGCAGAGAAGTTATCAAAGGTGATGGCTAATGCGTTCTCGCTATAATCAAAGCCGCAATGTTCTTTAACGTTTCTGTATTCTTGCTTTCCAACTTTTCTAAATGTTTCAGCGATTTATTGTAAAGCTCCAGAGCTTTTTGTTTTGAAGCCTTTAAACCCAAAACTGCGGGGTAGGTAGCTTTTCCGTTTTTTAAATCTGAGCCTGCATCTTTGCCTAGTTCCTCAGTTGAACTTTCTATATCCAAAATATCGTCTATTATCTGAAAAACAAGACCTATTCCTTTTCCGAATTCGCGTATGCAAGACAATTCTTTTTTAGTGGCACGTGCAAGGAGCGCACCTATTACCAGCGAAGCTTCTATTAAAGCTGCGGTTTTGTGGTAGTGGATATAATCCACAGTTGCCAAATCAACGGGTTTCCCTTCTGATTCGGTATCTATAACCTGCCCACCGATCATCCCTTTTGTGCCAAGCGAATGCGCGAGTTCTTCTACAACAGCAACGTTTTTTGTTTGGGCTATTAATTCAAAAGCATAAATGCAAAGCGCATCTCCAGCCAAAACTGCGGTTGCCTCTCCATAAACTTTGTGAGTTGTGGGTTTACCGCGCCTAAAATCATCATCGTCCATGCAGGGCAAATCGTCGTGTATCAAAGAAAATGTGTGCAGCATTTCTAGTGCAGACATTGCCAAATTGATGGATTCAGACGGTTTTCCGCCAAAGAGTTCATAAGAAGCTTGCGCGAGAGCAGGTCTTAGCCTTTTGCCGCCAGCTAACAAAGCATAGCGCATTGCGGAATGCAAAGTAGAGGGAATTTCTTTTTCTTTAGGGATATATTTTTTTAAACATTTTTCCGTTAACTTTCCGGCTTTTTTCAAATAAGCCTCTGCTTTTTTTGCCCTGCCTAACATATTGTCCATAATCACCCTTCCTTTACTTTGACATAAGCACTGCCCAAATCTTCATCGTCTCGCTTTGTTTCTTCTGCTTTTAAATAGGCTTGGTCTATGGTGGGCTTAGGGTTTACTTCTTTTGTGATTTGCTTTCGCAAATAAATGTTAAAAACCAATATGCCACTTATTACCATAACAAAGGGCAGAAAAATTAGGAAAATTATCAGAGCCATGCTAATCCCATATATCGTCTAGACCACCGTTGCATTTTTCCCATGTGCGTTCATTTTTGCTCATAATGCTCAAAAGATGGCTATAAACATCTGTGTTGGTAAAACCTTTCCAAACACGCCTTTCAACGGTTTCTCCGGTTTCATTGTCTATAACTCTCAGCACATCAAAATATTTTGGATTGTCTTTGTATTCGGTGACTATCACTTTGGAAAGCGCTCCGTCTAAGATTTTTTTCACAAATCTTATTATTGAGCTGTTGAATTCGTTTTCGTTGTCTTGCAGAGTTTGAAAATCTCTGAAAGGCCTTCCGTAGTGCAGCCAATATCTGAGAGTCAGTGCTATTGTCACTTCGCGAATTGCAGAGCGAAATGCAAATTTATCTTCTAATTTGCCGCCATACCAAGACACCGAAGTCAAGGGATTGTCTTTGTTTGGTTCTATGCGGGTTCCTTGTCCAGGCGTTACCGCTTTTATCTTTAAAGGAAGTCTGCCCAAAAGCTGCCAAGCCTTTGTGTAGATAATGCAAAGGCGAACAAAGGGGCTTTCGTGTTCGGTGGTTTGTCTGTAAAATGACCCAAAGCAACGCTGATAAAAACTCTCTTGGTCAAAAACTTGGTCGCTTGCGCGGCTTTCGGTTATTTTTGAATCTAAAAGTAGCATAGTTTTGGAAAGTTCTGGGCGCATGCGAACTTCCAATTTGCGTGTGCGGGTTTTTGGTCTAACGCCTTCTTTGTATATGTAATAAAAACCCTCTGCTTGCATTTTTTG
>JGI20170J14366_1000438_pt1 | contig 17524 bp, 15 predicted proteins | sample TergutNc150P3_FD_14366 | JGI IMG/M metagenome (IMG submission 14366) | reverse complement strand
ATAATTGTTATAATTTTGCTATTATTTAGCCAGGATGGCTCAGTTGGCAGAGCGGCGCACTCGTAATGCGCAGGTCCCGGGTTCGATTCCCGGTTCTGGCTGAAAAATTGTGTTTATTGAATAAGCAGTCAAAAGCTGAATATAGAACGCTCACAAAACCACCTCAACCGCCCCCACATCTCTTATTTTCAATTCCGTTACCGCGCCCGCGCCGAAAACTCCTTCAATGTACGAACGATAAGCGCCCATTGCATCCAATGGAATGTAAGCCTGAATAGTCCCGGCGAAGCCGCCGCCGTGAACTCTGCAAGCGCCTTGCAGTTTATGATTGCGGAAAAAATTCTTGGTGAGCGCCAGAGCGGTAACTATGCCCTGAGCCTCGGGGTGGGAAGGCGAGAACACGTTTTGTAAAAGTTCCCAAGAGGAATCTCCCGATTCGTTTACCAAGTCCAGATATGACATTAACGCCTGTTGTTTCGCCGTGTTTGTTGCCGCTTTTTCCATTTCCACAAGAGCGGCGGTCATGGCTTCTACACGCTTGTTTTCATCAAAGAAATGCAGAGAGCGCAGTAATGCCCGGTCTCCAAGCGCTTTGCGTACTTCGGCGGCGGAGTTAAGGACGGTTTCTTTCTCCAGTTCGCCGAGTACGGATTTGCCGAAAAACGCCGCCGCCGATTTCATCTCCGCAGGGATTGACGCATAATCCGCCGTAAGATTGGCGTGGCTGCCGCCTGTGTTCACTACGCAAAGAGCGTAATCTGCGGCGGCAAGATCAAATTTGATTTGTTTTATTTTAGGATTAGCCTCATTGCTAAAATCAATGGCAACCGCACCGCCTAAGGCGCAGGTTATTTGATCCATTAATCCGCAGGGTTTTCCAAAATAGTTGTTTTCTGCAAATTTACCGGTTTGCGCTATTTCAAGAGGAGTGCGTTTTCCTTCGCTGTACAGACAGTCGAAAATGCGGCACAAAAGCATTTCCAGCGCCGCCGATGATGAAAGTCCCGAACCGGGTAATACATTAGATAATGCGTTAGCTGAAAAACCGCCGGTTGCGCCCCCGGCGGCGCCTTTGGCGGCGCCGAAAGAAGCGGCAATTCCCCTGATAAGCGCTTCGGTTGTTCCTTGTTCTTCCGGTTTTGGCTGTAAATCCGGTGCGCCGGAATCGTCTGTTAATTTTACTTTTACATCAGGAAAATTACCGGAACGGAAAAAGACGATATTGTCGTTTCGCTTCTGCACAACTGCGGCATTGTCCAGATGAACAGACGCCGCTAAGACTTTTCCTCTGTTATGATCGGTGTGATTCCCCGCAAGCTCGGTTCTTCCCGGAGCGCTGAAAATATGCAGGTCTCCGTTTTCCGAGAAATTGTCCGGGCTTGTTTTTGAAATTTCCGATATTAATAATTTATAACGCTCACGGACGGCTTTAATTTCAGAAGAACCGTAAAGCCCTGAAAAAATTTCCGAGGCCTGCTTAGAATCAATTTTTAATAACAGCTCTTTTTTATTCATTTATTGTTTCTATAAGTTATCATGTAATCAATGAAGGATACAATGGATATAACAACCGAAATTATAAAGATGATAAGGACGGCGGTTTTTAAGGTCGGGATAATATTTTCAAAGACGGAAAGGCGTTGAAGGCTGTCCGTGAACAGGGCGGCGCCGCCGGCAAATATGTAAAAGACGGTTTTGATTTTTCCGCTCATGCGGGCTCCAAGGGTTATGCCCTTTTTTAACATCAAATTGCGGATAAAAAGAATGCTGAACTCCCGGTAGATGACCAGTAAAAAGAGGACGGCGGGGAAAATACCATCGACTACAAAACAGAAGAAACAGGTAAGCTGCATGAAGGTATCGGCAAAAGGATCGAAAAGTTTTCCGAAATCGCTGACTTCGTTTTTTTTGCGGGCTATCATGCCATCCAGCATATCGGACAATTCGGAAACAATGTAAATGAGCCAAAGCACGGGGACTGTCCATGTCTCTTTATTGGGTAATAAGAAAATGATAAAAAAAACAGGCGCAAGGATAATCCGGGAAAATGTGATTTTATTTGCAAGGCTCATATATTAAATATTGTATTCTAACTCCGAATATGTCAATATTAAGTATGGAAGAAAAACGGCTTGTTTGGAGCGAAAAAGGACGAAAAAAGGTTTTAGATACCAATGTGTTCTCGGTTTGGGAATCTTATTGCGCTCCGCCTGAGGACGGCATTGCCAAAGGCAATGACGACGGTAAACCTCATATTTTTACCGTTTTGGATACAAGGGATTGGGTCATGGTTATTCCCGTTATTGAAAGCCCGGACGGGAAAAAATTTGTTATGGTGTGGCAGTGGCGGTTTGGTTCAAAAAGTTTAAGCCTTGAATTTCCGGGCGGTGTTTTTGAGCCGGGTGAAAAACCGGAAGAAGCCGCCCTTCGGGAATTGCGGGAAGAGACGGGATACAAACCTGAAAAAATAACTAAACTTGGAGCGTTTAATCCGAATCCCGCTATTATGACGAACAAGATGCATTTTTTTCTTGCCGAAAATCTTTCAGGCGACGGAAGGCAGTCTTTGGATGACGATGAATATGTTGATGTTGCCCTTATTGACGCCGATGAGGTATTTCGAGGTATTGGAAAGGAACCTTACATTCATGCTTTAATAGGAACCGCTTTATCCTTGTACTGCGCAAATAAATAAAAAAAAGCGGCGTTTAAACGCCGCTTTAATATTATCTAATCAAGTTATTACGGACGCCACATACCTTCACGGGCTTCGCCTTTTATGCTCGGAATATCAATAATCATGCCGGGTTCAATCAAGTTAGGATTGTTCGAGTCGGGCAATTTGGATTTATTGGCATTGTAGAGAAGTTTCCATTTTGTAGGATCTCCGTATACCCATGAGTAACCGGCAATATTCCAGAGGCAGTCTTTTTCTCTTTGCCATGTTCTGACTGTATACTGTTTTGGCAGTCCTTTAGATGATCCTCCGGTAGTTATTACTCTGCCTGTTTCCAACGCCGCAAAAATACTTATTGATTTTATAGCGGAATCAATTGCGTCGTTCCATTCTTCGGCTTCATGTAATTCCAAACTGCTTTCGTAATGAAATTTTCCTTCTTTGTAATCAATCGGATATTTTTTTTCTATGTTGTTTTTATCCGCCCAATCAAGAAGGCGTTTCGCTTCCGCTATCAGCTGAACAGAAACAAATTCATCGGAAAGCTGGGCATAGCGGACTGCTTCCTGAGCGAAACCGGCGGAAGCGTCATAATCGCCGATTTCATAGGTATCATGAGCCAGTTTTGTCAGCCGCAGGCTTTCCAGATAAAACTCATTGTTAATGATACCTTCGGGAATGTATGTTTCTTCGCCGGGCATGGTTGCCGCAAAGTACGGAACAGAGTAGAAAAGCGGCAGTGTCAGATCCGAGTCAAAAGTTTCCTGCTGAGCAAAAATGGCCTGACTTGTGAATACCAGAGAGATTAACAGTAAAAAAGTAATTTTACGGTTCATTTTGAGCCTCCTTCAATTATTCTATCAGCCTCAACGGCCGTTCCAGAACTTTCTTCAATCTTTTCTTCAGCTTGTCTTATCGCTTCCTGGGCTAATACACGTTTTTCTTCGGTTTGCTGTCCCGCTATAACAAAAAGCGCTTCCGCTTCTATATATTGTTTTGCGGCAACAGAATACATTTCGTCTTTATAATTGCCTTCGGCGGAGTTGAATACGGCATCGGCATCCCGGAAACTGTCCCGTACGGCGATATTAACTTTATTTCTTATGGCTTTTTCTCTCTCGGCAATGGCGGACGCGCGGCGCTCTGCGGAATAGGCAATCCAGCCGTTTGTCAACACAATGTTATAACGAAGCAGAGCTTCTTCAGCGCTTTCTACAGCGGTCTTTTTATTTCCGGCATCGTATGCCTCCAGGGCTGTTTGGGATATTTCATCCGCTTTTTCCAGATTTTCCGGATCATAGCCGGAAAAACCCCTGTCGTTAATTTCCTGTCTTGCCAATAAAATCTTTGCTCCCAAAAGAAGAGTTTCATATTCGTCTAACGCTTTTGCGGCAGTCTCTTTTGCGGTATAATAATCTTTTGCGTCATATTGGTCTTTTGCGGTAAGGGCAATCTTGTCAGCTTTTTCTACATATTGAGGAAAGAAAACTGAAAATTTGGATCGATCCAATTCTTCTCTTATTGCCATTATTTCATCTTCTCTTGCCTGAGCGTAAAGAGGAATTGTCATGTCAAAAAGTTCGCCGTATCTATCGGCCGTTTTGTTTAATGCGGCTACGGCTGTATTTATTTCTCCCTGATTTGATGTCGGCATTTTCTTGGCCGTTGCGTATTGAGTTTCGACATTCTCCCATTCGCTGGGGAAATATGAAGGAACCTCAAAATCAATGGCGCTTTTTCTGATTTTTTCAACATTGGAAGTGACCGATGCTATTTCCGCAGGGGTAGACTTTTGCGTCTTATCTTCCGGTTTGGGGTTGGATGCACAGGAGATACCTGTTAATGATAATATAGTTAACGCAAGAAAAGCCATATAAATCTTTTTCTTCATAAAGTTACTCCTTAGTAAGCAAGAGTATATACCTGATTGGTTCTTTTTTCAAGATGGTTTATAAGGTAATTATGGGAAAAAATGATGAAGGGGAGGCGATTTTGAGCTCTGTACCCAAGGATGAGCCTGTCAGTTCTGTCCCCGGCCGAGGTTCGTCCTTGTCGGCGGGCACTCTCGTCCGGCAAGGTTCAACTTTGTCCCTGCTCACTCTGTTTTCACGGATTTTAGGGCTTTTAAGGGAAATGACCAAGGCTAGTTTTCTTGGGACAACCGCGCTGTCAGACGCCTTTTCCGTCGCCTTTTTACTGCCGAACCTTTTCCGCCGTCTTTTCGCCGAAGGCTCAATCTCGGTAGCTTTTATTCCTACTTTTAAGGAATATTTACTGGGAAAAGACAAGGAGAAAACACGGGAATTTCTTTCCTGTATTTTCACTTTTTTAACATTTTTTGTGACTTTAATGGTTATGGTTGGAATTCTGGTTTCACCCTGGCTTATCCGTTTCTTTGGTTTGGAAGAATTTGATGAAACCGTCTTTCTAACAAGAATTATGTTTCCTTTTCTTGCTTTTATGTCTTTGGCGGCTTTGTTTCAGGGAGTGTTGAACAGCTTCCATGTTTTTACCCCTTCCGGGTTTGCGCCCATTCTATTGAACATTGTTACAATTCTTTGCGCTTACGGGCTTAGTCCTTTTACTCAAAATCCGGCACGAGCAATGGCCGCAGGCGTTATTATCGGCGGTTTTTTAAGCGCCGCGATTCAGTTTCCTTTTGTATTAAAACAGGGACAGAGCTTCGCTTTTACCGGTTTGAAAAGAGCCGTAAATAATCCGGGTACGCGAAAGGTTCTCCGGCTTATAAGCCCAACTATAATCGGGATGGCGGCATATCAGCTTAACGATCTGGTTTCTACGGTTCTTGCCGGAAGGGCGGGCGAGGGCGTTGTTTCAAGCCTTCAATATTCGCTTAGGCTTCAGGAACTGATACTCGGCGTTTTCGCGGTTTCGATAGGGACAGTCCTGCTTCCGAATCTTGCCGAATACGCTAAAACATCGCAATGGGACATTTTTAACAAGCGGCTTGTGTCGGCAATGATCATTATCGCTATGATCACTATCCCGATTACTGTTTTTTCGCTTATGGAAGGGCAGAGCTTGATACGCCTTCTATTTCAAAACCGCAGTTTCGATGAAACCTCTGTTGGGCTTACATTATCGGCCTTCACTTTCCACATGCCCGGTTTGTTTTTTATCGCCCTTAACCGTATTTTAGCTCCCGCGTTTTACGCCCAGAGCGATACCAAATCCCCCACTTGGGCGGGAATTATTTCTTTTGCGGCTAATATCTGCCTTGCGGCTGTTCTTGTCGGACCGTTGCGAGGCGCAGGGATAGCTTTGGCTCTGTCCTTAGCCAGCGCTGTCAATACGATTTTGCTTCTTGTCTTTCTTAAAAAAAATCCCAATATTGCCCTGGGTCCGGCTTTTGGTTCCGCTCTTGTCTATGTAATAAAATTATTGGTTATTTCAGGATTGGCGATTATTCCTGTATATTTTTTATCTCCGTTTATAACGGCTTTTTTCGCAAATAAAGGACGGATTATTTCTTACGGCATACCATTGATGATTAACTCTCTTGTCTATATTTTGCTTGGAGTTATTTTACTTGCCGTTGTAAGAGACAAATATTTTATTGCTGCGGTTAATATGATTAAGAAAAAGGAAAAGGGCAAGGATGAGGACAGAACATAAAAAAAACCGCAGTCTTCCCGTCGTTGTTCTTGCGGGACGTCCCAATGTGGGAAAATCAACTCTCTTCAACCGCCTTCTGCGTAAACGCAGGGCGATTACAGACCCGACGCCCGGTGTTACCCGTGATCCTGTGGAAGCCGAATGTTTAATCGCAGGTAAACCTATTAGGTTGATAGACACAGGCGGTTTTAAACTAGCCGATTGCGAAGGCATAGACAAACTTGTAGTAAAAAAAACTCTTGAAACAATTAAGAAGGCTGATCTTATTGTTCTGCTTCTTGACGCTATGGATATAACAAGCGAAGACGAAGAATTTATTGAAGTTTTGCGTCCGTACCGAGAAAAACTTGTTGCGGCTGTCAACAAGACCGAAGGCGGCAGAGGACAAGCCGACGCGTGGAATGTTTTAAAGTTTGGATTTGACAAGGTGCTTATGATTTCCGCCGAACACGGCGACAATATCGGCGAACTTGAACAGGAAATAATCAGGCGGCTTGATTTTTCAAAGGTTGATTATTCTCCCGAGGAACAAAGCTCAAGCGCAAGCTCCAATATACGCATCGCACTGATGGGAAAACCGAATACGGGCAAATCAACTCTTTCCAATCGGCTGACATCAACTAATTCTTCTATTGTAAGCGATATCCCCGGTACTACAAGAGATACGGTCGAGGGCGATTTCCGCTGGAAAGGGCGGGATTTTGTTATTCTTGATACAGCGGGCATACGCCGTAAATCTAAAGTTACGGAAAATATTGAATACTATTCGGTTAACCGCGCAATTAAATCGATTGACGAGGCGGATATCGTTATCCTTATGATCGACGCCGCGGAAGGGCTTACCGATCAGGACAAGAAAATAGCGGCCCTTGCCCATGATAAGGGCAGAGGGATCATCATGGCGCTTAATAAATGGGATACCATGCCCCAAGGCAAAAATACGTTTAAGGACATATCAAGCAGGATTCATTTTATGTTCGGTCAGATGGAATACGCGCCAATTGTCCCTGTCAGCGCAAAAGACGGAAACGGCGTTGATAAACTTTTAAGCACGGTTATAAAAATGTACGATCAACTTAATCTTAATATAGGAACCGCCCGTCTTAATCAGGCGCTTGAGCAGTGGCTGACGGAGCACCCTCCGCCAATCGGCCCGCATACCCGCTTTAAGTTAAAATACGCCGTGCAAAAATCCGCAAACCCTGTGCATTTTATCATTTTTGCATCCCGCCCGAACGCGGTAAGCGACGCTTATGTTTCTTATTTGCGTAACAGGATACGCAAGGACCTGGGTTTTTCTCTTGTTCCTGTTCTGGTCGAGATAAAAGAATCTTAATAATTTTTTTATTTTCCCCCCAAGATGAATCGCTCTTGTACATGGACGTACAAGAGCGTGGGGAATATGTTTTTACCGATGATGATTTAAAATTGTTTTTTGGTGTACGACACTGTTGCATTAAATTATTAATCTGGAGGATATACTCCAGTTCCTTTACAAGTTGCGCAAGAGATTTTTCCTTTTCCACCACAACGTACGCATGAAGTCTTTGTTTCTACTGTTCCTCTTGAAGAAGTGTTAGTACCACTACGTACTTTTTTGTCGCCATTACAAACGGGACAAACTATATGTCCGTCTCCTCCGCATTTATTGCACTTATTGGTTCTTTGATTACTCATATTGCGCTACCTCAATGTCCATATACGACCTGTATATACGTAAGTTCCTGCCTTTTTGTTTTGGCTTTCCCAAAAATTAACTAAATCGATGCCGAAGTTACTTAATAAATTATTTTCGTCAACATTAGCCGGAAGTGTTATGTTGGTAATCTTAGAATATTTATAACCATCAATTTTAGTAATCATATTTTCTCTACTTGCTCCTCCACCGAATACAATAGAATTATATTTTAGTGTCATGTCATGATAACACCATCTAAAATTAAATCCAGTTTCCAGAGTTTCAAAAATGTAAGAATTATTTACATTTCCAAGCTTATCAGCATAACCTGGAGAAGGACCACCAAATGCATAAGCAAACCCACTGGTTGGCGTAGAATCTGCAAATTGTCCCCCTACATACCTATCTTTCATAGTCCTTGCCGCTAATGATGGCGGGATAACTACTGTTTCAAGAGGGGAGTTTCTACTAAAACAAGAAGTTGATAGAAAAGAAACTCCATTCGATATGGTAAGACTTTTAATATTGTTACAATAAAATGCCCAAGGAAGGACTGTTTTCAAAGATGGCGGAAGAGTTAATTCTTCAATTTGATTAAACGCAAAAGCAAAATCTCCAATTTGAGTAACGCTTCTGCCAAGATTTACCGACTTCAAGCCACAGCCGACAAATGCCGCAACGCCAATGGTTGTTACCGAATTTGGAATTGTTATAGCACCCATTGATTTACAGTTGTAAAAAGCGTATTCTCCAATAGTCTGCACTGAATTTGGTATGGTTATTGACGATAAAGAAGCACATTCATAAAAAACACGGTCTTGGATAGAGGTAAGCGAATTGGGTAGCGTTACTGATACCAACGATGTTTGTGCGTAAAAAGCCTTACTGCCAATAGTTGTAACAGTATTGGGAATTATTACACTTATTAACTGCGTACCTTTTGGTTCCCATTTTGAATTTGAAGGACTACCGCCTAAAAATGCTTCTGGCGAAATTTCCGTTACTTTTACGCCTTCAATTCTTTCTGGAATAACTACCTGTTGCCTTGTTCCCTTATACCTTGTGATAGTAATCCCCCCTTGTGCGTTCTGCCTAATATCGAAATCATTTCCAGAATTTGGCGCAGGATTGGGATCAAGTATAATAGCACGATAAAAATTGTTCTTGTTTCCAGTCGAATTAAATTTTACTTTGTCTTTTGTTTCATATATTGTACCGCTCGAATCACGTACAGCCACCGTAAATTCCTTGTCTTTGGCATTTTCTATCCAAATATCTATTTCATTTTCAGCTTTTGCCGTGAATTGAGTTGTCTCACCATTGAGTAGTACTGTTCCCGCAAAGGCTGAATATAGTTTGATATAACCTCTTGCTGTTTCTGCTGTCTTTGCTGCTTCTTGTTGCCTTTGATTTTCTTCAGCTAATTTTATTTTATCCCTCCTTTCCTGCTCCGCAAGTATTAGTGGGTCTGCAAGTCTTTTTTTTGCCTCTTCGGCTTCTTTAGATTTTGGAAAGTCCTTGATTAATGCATTGTAAATCATAATTACTAAATCAAATTGTTTTTCTGAATTTGACGTTGGTCCATTTCTTGACAAAATTTTCCATGTTTCAAATTGTTGATCTCCTAATTTCAACGCATCTTTTGCTGAAGGTTTAGCTGAAACTGTTTGAATTCCAATCAGCAAAAACATAAATAATGCCAAAACGCTTGTAATGGTTCTTTTGTTCATCTTAAAACTCCTTCTTGTGTTGATTTATATAAAAAAGCAGGTGTCTCCACATACGTGGAAATCCTGCGTTCTTCCAATAAATGAAAAAATGGTGTTTTCATTTTGACAGACCTATCCCATGAAAAAAGGTGTAGAGGGGGATATTGTTTTTTTCTTCCTTAAGTAGAGAGAGAGAGAGAGAGAGATTTAGAATTCACGTTGGGAAATGGTTGTAAAATAGCGGTTTCTACCATAGTTAGATAATACCGCAGATTTTAAGATAATTCAATAGGGGAGAAAATGCCCTTTTTGCCGTTTTTTTGATATTTATTGCTTAATTTAGCATTGTATGTTATTTTTAAACATGGATAATAAGGAATTAATTGAAATAACAAGGCATCTTGAGAAAATAATAGCTTTGCTTGAAGTTATTTCAAAGCCTCAGCCGTTTGTACATAGAATAATAAACGGTATAGCAACTGGTGCTGGTATTCTTGGAATTCTTGGGGCAATTGAAGTTATTAGGACATGGATGATTGGAGGTTAATTATGGAATGGAAAATCATTTTTACTATTTCAATGTTTATAATTTCAGGCACGTTGTTTTTTATCTCTCATAAATATTTAAGAAATAAATAATTTTTACTCATATTTTCTTCCTTTAAATAGAGAGTCAGAATTCGCCTTGAAATTAGGAGTTGGAGAGCCTTCCCATTGGGTAATGGCGTGCTTTTCGCTCATTTTTAGAAAATAGTATGGATTGGAAGATTGAAAAAGCTGGGGAAATCGGCATTAAAAGGAGGAAATGCCCTACTTGCGAATAAGGTGATTAGGAGCGTTCTAAGATGTATGCCTATATAAATACTTGAGGGGTGGCGGTGAAAAAATGGCCGCCTCCGCGCGGTCATTTTTTCAGCCGACAGGACCCCAAGTAAGTTCTTTAGGCATACATCGTATTAACTCATAACTACCTAAATATAATGTGCGTCTTTTGTTTAACGCCTCTTGTTTCTAGTTTCTATTTCTGTAATGCTATAACAATGAAGGCTTATCTTGATATCGTGCAGAAAATCCTTGAAAACGGGTTTCGTAAGACAAACCGCACCGGTATTGACGCTCTAACCATAGCCGGGGCCATGTTTGAGCACGATATGGCGGAAGGTTTCCCGCTTTTAACCACTAAAAAAATTCCTTTCCGCCTTGTCGCTTCGGAATTGGAATTCTTTGTCCGAGGTATAACCGACAAGGAATGGCTAAAAGAGCAGAACAACCACATTTGGGACGAATGGTGCAGTCCGGACGTGGTTCCTTATGCCACCGATGAACAATCGAAAGCTAAGATGATGGCCGAGCGTGAATTGGGCCCCATTTATGGCTGGCAGTGGCGTAATTTCGGCGCGAAGTACACGGCATTTAATAATCCTCCTGAGGGACATGGCTTGGATCAATTTATGCGCGTAATTCAAACCTTAAAAACCGATCCCGATAACAGGCGCATGATTGTAAGCGCGTGGAATCCAATCGACCTTCCGCGTATGGCGCTTCCTCCCTGTCATTACGCATTTCAGGTTACGGTAATCAACGGCAAATTAAATCTTCTCTGGAACCAACGCTCGGTGGATGTAGCGCTTGGGCTTCCGTTTAATATCGCAAGTTATGGTCTGCTTTTGCACTTGCTTGCGAAAGAGGCGGGTTTCGCCGAAGGCAGGCTTATAGGCTTTTTGGGTGACGTTCATATTTATGTGAATCATGTTGATGCGATACGCGGGCAATGCGGCCGTTCTCCGAAAACTTTGCCGCAGGTTAAGACGGCTAACTTTTCTTCTATTTTTGATTGGCATTACGGCGATACGGTTGTTGAAGGATACGATCCTCACCCTGTGATAAAATTTGAAATAGCGGTGTAGTCATGCAGGAGATAATTATTATTGCCGCTATGGCTGAAAATAGAGTTATCGGGAAAGATAATGTCATGCCGTGGTCAATCAAGGAAGAGATGGCGCATTTTACGAAATTGACGAAGGGGTCGCCGTGCATAATGGGCAGAAAGACATGGGAGTCCTTGAAGAAAAAGCCGCTTCCGGAGCGGTTAAATATTGTTGTTTCTAAAACAATGACCGTTGGCGATTTGCCCGATACACAGGCTATTAAAATCTTCCCTTCCTTACCCGCCGCCATTGAACACTGTTCCGGTTACGAAAAAGTCTTTATCTGCGGCGGAGAGTCGATTTACAGGCAGGCGCTTGAGTTTGCGGATAAAATAGAGCTGTCTGTAATTCACAATAAGTACGACGGCGATACATTTTTTCCTGAAATTGACGGCTCTTGCTGGGCAGAAACCGCCAAAGAAGATTTTGACGAATTCTCGTTTATCACTTACAATAGAAAGAAATAGAGTTAACGGGAGAAAATATGAAAGGTCCGATTTTAGTTGTGCTTGCAGCAGGTATGGGAAGCCGTTACGGCGGCCTTAAACAAATGGATGTTATAGGAAAAAACGGCGAGGTATTGCTTGACTATTCGGTATACGATGCCGTTAAATCCGGCTTTGAAAAAATAGTTTTTATAATCCGCCGGGACATAGAAAAAGATTTCAGGGAGATTGTGCTAGCCCGGATGGGTTCAAAGGTAAAATATGAATTGGCTTTTCAGGAGCCGGATAGTTTAATACCGCCCGGTATTTTCAGCGCCGCCAAAGAAGCCGGAAGAACCAAGCCCTGGGGAACAGGCCACGCCCTGCTTTGCGCCGCCGAAAAAATAGACGCGCCGTTTACCGTGCTTAACGCCGATGATTTCTACGGAAGGGAAGCGTTTGCCGTTATGTGCAAGCACCTAAATTCCTCGAATGAGGCCGCTATAGTGCCGTACCGTCTTGAAAAGACTCTCAGCCCTCAGGGAACGGTAACACGCGGCGTCTGTAAAGTTGAAGGCGGCTGCCTTTCCTGCGTTGAGGAACTTACCGCCATTGAAAAAAAAGACGGACGGATCATTAACACCGCCCCCGACGGCGCTGTCCGTGAGCTTCTTCCCGAAACTCCGGTCTCAATGAATTTCTGGGGCTTTCAGCCGGATATACTCCCCGAATTCAAAAAGTATTTTGATGATTTCCTTAAAGAGTTTGCTGCTGACGTGAAAGGACAGATAAAAAGCGAATGTTTTATCCCCAAAGCGGCGGATTATTTTATAAATCAGGGGATCATAAAAATTCGGGCGTTAGACGCAAGTTCGGACTGGTTTGGAGTAACTTATAAGGAAGATAAAGAAGCGGCGATTAGGAAAATTGAGGAGTTAACCGCAAAGGGTGTGTATCCGGCGAAATTGTGGTAAAAAAAAAGGCCGCCAGTTTCCTGACAGCCTTCCATAAAACTTTCCTTCGCAGTTTCCTAATAATCCATTCCGCCCATACCACCCATTCCGCCGGGGGGCATAGCGGGAGCTTCCTTCTTCTCGGGGATGTCCGTTATGGCGCACTCGGTTGTGAGGAGCAGGCTGGCTATGGACGCCGCGTTTTGAAGCGCAGAGCGGGTTACTTTCGCGGGGTCTATGATACCGGCTTTCACCATATCAACCCATTCCATCTTGGCGGCGTCAAAACCGACGCCCTTTTTCTCGTTCTTCGCTTTTTCGGCGATGACCGCTCCGTCAAGACCGGCGTTTTCGGCGATCTGGCGGATTGGCTCTTCAAGAGCGCGTTTAACGATTTTGAAACCGACCTTCTCGTCGTCAGAAAGACCGGCGGTGTCCGCCTTGTCAAGCGCAAGCGCGGCCTGGATTAACGCAATTTCGCCGCCGGGGACGATGCCTTCTTCGATTGCGGCGCGGGTTGCGGAAAGAGCGTCTTCAACGCGGTGTTTCTTTTCTTTCAACTCAACTTCGGTTGCGGCTCCTACATTAACTACCGCGACGCCGCCTGCCAGTTTCGCAAGCCGTTCCTGCAATTTTTCGCGGTCGTAGTCGCTTGTGGTATCTTCAATCTGCGCTTTGATCTGCGCGATTCTGTCCTGAATGTCTTTCTGCTTGCCTGCTCCGTTGATAATCGTGGTATTGTCCTTGTCGATTTTAACGGTCTTGGCTTTGCCGAGCTGAGCAATATCGGTGTTCTCAAGTTTAAGGCCGATTTCTTCTGATATAACTTCGCCGCCCGTAAGAATGGCGATGTCTTCCAGCATGGCTTTTCTGCGGTCGCCGAAACCGGGGGCTTTTACCACGCAGGTACGCAAGGTTCCGCGCAGGCTGTTTACAACCAGTGTTGAAAGGGCTTCGCCGTCGCAGTCTTCGGCGATGATGAGAAGGGGCTTGCCGCTCTGGGCGACTTTTTCCAGCAGCGGGAGAATGTCCTTCATGCTTGAAACTTTTTTGTCGTGGATAAGAACAAACACGTCTTCGTAGACGCATGTCATCGTGTCGCGGTCTGTAACAAAATAGGCCGAGATATATCCGCGGTCAAACTGCATACCTTCGACAAATTCGATTGAAGTATCCATTGTTTTGGATTCTTCAACGGTGATGACTCCGTCTTTTCCGACTTTTTCCATAGCGTCGGCAATTGTCTTGCCGATTTCGCTGTCGTTGTTGGCGGAAACCGACGCGACATGGGAGATTTCTTCCTTGTCTTTGATTTCTTTGGAGTTTTTCTTGATTTCCTCAACGGCGATTTCAACCGCTTTGTCGATACCGCGTTTTAACTCAAGGGGAGTCATACCGGCGGCGACAGATTTAAGGCCTTCTTTAACCAGTGAATAGGCGAGTACCGTCGCGGTTGTTGTTCCGTCTCCGGCTACGTCGTTTGTCTTGGTGGCGACTTCTTTTAATAACTGCGCTCCCATATTTTCATAGGGGTCTGCAAGTTCCACCTCTTTCGCTACGGAAACCCCGTCTTTGGTTACTGTGGGCGCGCCGAATTTCTTGTCTAAAAGGACATTCCTGCCTTTCGGACCAAGCGTTACCTTGACGGCCTTTGAAATCTGCTCAACCCCGGCAAGCAGCTTGCGCCGGGCATCTTCGTTGAACAATAACTGTTTTGCCATACTTTTCTCCTCTTCTTAATTACCGAAAATACGGTAGTTTTTGTTGATTTTTGCTCCGTGGGGGGAGCGTAAGAGCCGCATTTGGCTCATACAGTAAGTTATCAAATTATCGGGAAATCGGCAATAGGGTAGTATTTAAGGACAGGCTCGGCTTTTGGGACAGATATGGGCTATTTCCCCAAATTTAACCGAATTTTAACAATTACTTCATTCCCCTTTAACAAAGAGAGAATACTTTCTAATTAATTAAACTATTAGGAGAGGATTATGAAAATTAAACTTATCGCTGTTTTAATGGGACTTATCGTCCTGACAGGCGCTTTTGCGAACGGAAATCAGGATGCGGCGGGCAGAACTGCGGCGCCTTACACAATCGAGGTTGGCGGCTCCACTTCGGTAACGCCTTTAATGGAACTGTTTGCGGCTGAGTATCAAAAGACAAAAACCAACATAAAGGTAAATATCAACGGAACAGGTTCCGGCGACGGAATTAAGAACGCCGGGACAGTTTACCAGATTGGTATGTCCAGCCGTGAGCTTACGCCGGCGGAGCAGGGACATGGGCTTAAAGAGACAATAGTCGCTATCGACGGTATCGCCGTTATTATGAACAAAACCAGTCCTGTGACAAACCTTACCATTGCCCAGATAAAGGATATCTACACGGGAGCCATTACCGACTGGAGCCAGATTACCAACAACGCAAAGCGCGGGAAAATCGCCGTTATCAGCCGGGAAGAAGGATCGGGGACAAGAGGCGCTTTTGAAGAACTTGTAGGTTTTCAGGGCAAACTTCTTGCGGGAGCCAACGAGTCCACAAGCACGGGCGCTATCAAAGCGAGTGTTGCGCAAAATCCGGAAGCCATCGGTTATATCTCACTTGGCTCTGTGGATAATACGGTAAAGGCAATTTCGGTTAACGGCGTTGCCGCTACAAATGACAATGTCAAGAAAGGCACATACAAAATAGCGCGCCCTTTTATCGTTCTTACCGGGAAAAACGCGCGTCCCGAAAGCACAGCCTTTATTGAGTGGATGCTCAGTCCCGCAGGACAGGCGATTGTTTCAAAAAGCTGGATTTCAGTGAAGTAGAGAAATGAATCGAAAACTTACGGATATTTTCTTTAAATATCTGTTTAGTATAGTAGCCCTCTTTTCCGTATTGGCATTGGGGGCTATTTTGCTTTTTGTTTTCACTCAAGGAACAATGCCGTTCTTTACCTCTACTTCTTCGGGTATCCGTCTGGTAGCGCAGAGGATCGATGAAATCACGGTTAACGGCAAAACTTATATCGACCATTCAACATTTATTGATATTCCGAAAAACACAGAGCATATTTCAATCCGTTTCCCGTCTGAGGAAGAAATTGAGACACTTGATATTAACGTAGACGAACATGAAAAAGACCCGCAAAAAAAATTGACGTTTTCGTATAACGGCGAAGTTAAAATAACATACCCGGAAAATTATGTGTATACGGTAAGCTGGCCTGCCGCTATTGCCGCTCTTGAAAAAAGAATACACGTAATAATTCCCGAGCCGCCGTACAGTTTCGGAAAATTCCTTACAGGCCTTGAATGGCATCCGAGCAGGGACAAGGTTTTCGGTATCTTCCCAATGATTGCGGGAACCATAGTTGCAAGTTTGGGAGCGATTATTTTAGGCGTGCCAATCGCCCTGTTATGCGCACTCTTTATGGCGGAGTTTCTGGGTCTTAAAACAGCGTCCATAGTGCGTGCCGGAGTTGAGCTTCTTGCCGGGATTCCCTCCGTAGTGTACGGGTTTTTCGGTCTTATGGTGATAGTTCCCCTTGTTAAAAACGCTTTCAAAGTGTCGTCCGGTAACACCCTTCTTTCCGCCGTTATCGTACTGGCGCTTATGATACTGCCGACGGTTATAACCATCGCCGAAACTTCGCTTAGAGCCGTGCCGTCTTCGGTGCGAGAGGCAAGCCTTTCTCTCGGAGCGAGCAAGATGCAGACGGCATGGAAAGTTGTTCTGCCCCATGCCAATTCGGGAGTGATAGCGGGAGTCATACTTGGGATTTCGCGCGCTGTCGGCGAAACAATGGCGGTTATCCTTGTGGCGGGAAATTCGCCTCAGCTTACGATTAATCCGCTTGACAGTATAAGAACGCTCACGTCTACAATCGCAATGGAAATGGGTTATGCGTCGGGCAGGCACAGCGAGATGCTTTTTTCAATCGGCGTAACTTTGTTTTCGATCATACTTATCCTTAACAGCCTGATTTTATGGTACCGCCGTAGAATGGAGGTGGAACTGTGATAAAAATTAAAAAACGCAAGATAATAGACGGATTGCTCTACGGCATAATGGCGGTGGCTATGGCTGCTGTTCTTGCGGTTTTATTGTTTATTATTGTCTATATATTCAAATCTCAAGCAGGCTATTTTAGTTTTTCATTTTTATTCAGCAAAGAAGACGGTATTCTTCCCATGATTGTAACCACTCTTTATGTGGTGCTTGTTTCGATAGTTGCAGCCCTTCCTGTCGGGATCGCCACCGCTATTTTTCTGAACGAATACTCCGGCAACTCGTCTTTTATAAGAATTCTCCGCCTTGCGATTGAAACCCTTGCGGGGATTCCTTCTATTATATACGGGCTTTTCGGACTTCTTATGTTCTGCAGAATGTTAAATTTCGGACAGTCCATAATAGCGGGCGCTTTCACATTAAGCATAATGATACTGCCTGTTATTATCCGTACAACCGAGGAATCGCTTAAATCAATTCCCGATACTTTCCGGGAAGGCTCTCTGGCGTTAGGAGCAACCA
>JGI20170J14366_1000425_pt1 | contig 17681 bp, 13 predicted proteins | sample TergutNc150P3_FD_14366 | JGI IMG/M metagenome (IMG submission 14366) | reverse complement strand
GCAATTTGAGACAAAATAGCTGTGTTTTCCCCTTCCTCAGAAGAGGAACTGCCACTAACCGAAGAGCTGGAACCCCCAGAAGAACTAGAGCCTACTGAAGAGCTAGACCCGCCGGAAGAGCTAGACCCACCGGAGGAGCTGGAAGCAACAGAAGAACTAGATGCTTTGGAGGAGGAAGAAGCCGCCACAGACGAACTGGACGCTTTTGAACTAGAGGAGTTTGAACTAACAGACGGCATTGTGCCATTCGTGGAAGGCGGGATGTATTTTGAGGCACCTTGGTTGTAGGTGTCATTAGAAGTAGGCTCTTTCCACTGTGGAACACTGCCTGCGCTCATCTTTTTGAACATTCTGAAATCGCCTGGTTCATAAGATTGGAAAGATATGTGATATAATACTGTATCGCCTACAACGTTATATAAGTAATCGTAGTTAGCGCCGTTGGGGTCTTTAACGCGCAGGAATGTGCTGTCAACTGTGAACCACGGACCATGAGCCAACAAGGTCGAGGAATTAGCAGCGGCATCCCAAACTACAAACCTCATATCTGATGTGTTATCAAAATCTTTGCGATATCTATGCGTACCGCCAGCATTCATAGCGACGTTGTCTTGTACCCACGCATTTGCAGTACCTTCTACCAGCCGCGAATCGCGCCCAGTTTCCGGGGGGCTGGCCATATTGACATTAGATTTCCCAGCGGCTTGGGCTAATGCTTCGGGAGTCTTGGGGTTGGAAATGCTTGGAAGAGTTACTTTGTTTGCTCCGGAAAAATCTGTGAGCTTCATGCGCTCGTATCTGCCAGGCATATCGGTTGAGGGCATCATGGACATATTGTCGCATTTTTCTCTGCAAAGCGGCAGGTATATATATTTTTTCGCTGTGCCGGAAGTTGGCACTATATACAAAGATTGACCGTTAACAGTAAACCACTCACCAGAAGCACTTGCATCTCCGTATGAAATTACATTTCCGTTCATAATCATAGCATATCTCGCAGCACCGTTAGCGGCGAGCCTGAGTACGTAGCCCATGCCAGGGTTATACTCGCCCATATCATATACCCATGCTTCATCGTCTGCTGTAGCTATCCTATCATCGCGGAAGTTTGTTTTGGCACCTGATGGGAAAGGTTGCGTTATGCCGCAAGGGTCTATTTTTGCGGCTGGGTCATTATCCGAAACGGAGCGAGCCAAGCGAAGCCCTATTGAACCGTCCTTGCCCTCAATTGAGCGTATCTTGTGTGCGGAAACGCGGCTTTCCGAAGCTGGTTGGTCATAGCTACCGCCACGACGTGTCTTTTGAGTGTGAGCGGTTGGTCTATTCATGGGATTTGTGAGTCCGCTGGAACTGCTATAAGTAGCCGACCAACCCCAACTGTCGAGCGTCCATTCGTACACGTTTCCGCTCAAATCATATACGCCGAGTGTATTGGCGTTTTTGGTACCCACATCTTTTGCTGTATAACCACCGCCGGCATTAGCCGAAGTCCACGCCACATCGTTGGCGGTATTGCTGCCAGAATAGAGAAAATTGTCTTTGTTTATGCCTCCGCGAGCCGCATACTCAAATTCGGCATCGGTCACCAAGCGGTATTTCTTATTCGTTTGCTTGCTCAACTTGCAAGTGAACTCAACGGCATCATACCAAGTGATGTTCGTTTTAGGTTTGTTATCCTTAGTTCCGCTACCACCCATCACAGAAACCCATTGAGCGTTTGTCAGTTCGTATTTGCCTATGTAATAGTCGCTGAGCGTTACGCTGTGCGCAGGCTTTTCTGTTGATTCGCAGGCATTATCCCCGGTGGAACATCCCCTTGTGTAGGTTCCGCCCTTGACGTACACCATCTCCAAAGTTTTTTGGCCGGAGGTTAATCCGGTTAAGGCCTCCGTGTAGTTGGCTTGTGCCACCGCATTTGAAAACAGGGCAGCGATTGCTGCCATTGCTATTTTGAACATCGCCTTAGTGTTCATAAACACCTCCAGGTGGAAATATCATTATACAAGTAATATATATATTTTTTTTACAATTTTTACAATAATATGACAAAATACCCCCCTTTTAGGTGGGCACTTGTCATAATTGTTCTATTTGCAACCTCCCACTGGGCAGGGTGCTGGCACAAATGTGGATTTGCCTTTGTCTCCCTGGCTGGAATACATAGAAGCTGCTTCACCCTTTGGGATTTCACCGCTACAGATGCTACCGCAGGTTTCATTGAAGGTGGCACTGCCGTTGGCCGTTTTCTTGAACATCCTAAAGTCAGCGCGCTCATACGCCATGAACGAGTTGTGATAGAAAGTCCCATCCGGTGTCACGGCGTACAGATAATCGGCTACATACCCATTTTTGTGCGTTACGCGCAGGAATGTGTTGTTTACTGTAAACCAATTGCCATTGGCGAGAATAATCCGGTTCCCATTCAGATTAACGGTGAACCGGAATTCATCAAGGTCAACGTCTTTTCTGTAGTGGTGCGTACCACCGGCATTACGGTTGTCTTGGAACCATCCTTGGTCCGTTCCGTCTAACAATCGCGAATCCTGCTTTTTAGCCGACTCAGGTATGTTGGTCATGTCAATCATCTTATAGTCAGTTTCAAAATTTGACTGTGCCCTAGCTAATTCTTCGCCGCTCTTTAGGCCGGATATGGTAGGCTTGTCGTAGTTACTTGCCGTCTCCTTCAATATCCTTCCTACATAACCGTCGCCGTTCATGTAATTGAAATCCTTGTCGGTGATAAGCGATCCTTGTGTTTCGTCAAGAAAGATATACGCATATTTTTTGGCAGAGCCTGAATTCGGAACAAACACAAAGGCTATGTTGTTTGAAGTGAACCATTGACCGTTAGTGCTGCCTAATCTTGCGGTACCGTCATCCCAAACCCTGAGATCGAAACTACCCATTGCTATCGCATCCGGCGGTGTTCTCCAACGGGCACCGCTACCTGTGACCCATCGTTTATCGCGGTAAGAATTCACCGGTTCACCGCCTTCTAGATGCGGAGCGTGAATATCGCAGGGCGAAACCATGTCAGGTGGATAGTCCATGTCTGCTGAGACTGCCAAGCGCAATGCAGGGCCTATGCCATCTATTGAACGGATTAGACGCCCTGTTATGTTATCTGTGATGTTAGCATCGCGCCGCGTTTTCTGAGTGTGCATACCGCTCATAGGTCCCACGGGATCAGTCCCGCCCGAATGCTCGCTTTTCCAAGAGTTATACGCCCATTCTTCGTTTTTGTCTATTTTTTCCAACTTGCTAAGATGATTTTTTGCTGCGTATTCCCATTCCGCTTCGGTGACCATGTGATATCTTCTGCCTGTTTTTTGGCTTAGTTTGCAAGTGAACTCCATAGCCTGATACCAATCAATGTGCGTGGCGGAGCCGCTACTTTGGGAGTATTGAGGTGGCGGAGCTTCATTGCCCATCACTGCTTTCCACAGGCCGTTCGTCACCTCGGTTTTACCGATAAAATAGTTGCTGACTTTCACGCCCGTCACGGGTTTTGCATCGGCTGGGCAGCCACTGCTCTTATCGCAGCCTAGAGTAAATTCGCCGCCTAGTATGTATATCATATTAAAAGTTACACCGCCTACAGTTTCAGTGAAGTCAGCTTTTGGGGTGGCTACCGAATTAAAGGAAGAGCTGCTGGGCTTAGATGAAGAGGATGTTTCAGATGGAGACGAGCCATCCGCGCCGGAGCTGCTTGAGCCAACAGATGGAGAAGAGTTGGTGGCTCCGCCATTTGTGGAAGAAGAGTAAGGGGTGGTAGGTGGCGCGGTAACATAGCCGCCGGAAGAAGAAGACAAATCCGTTTGCCCGTTCTTTTCCGGAGGAGGGACTAGAGGGTTGCTCTCATTGCCGCAAGCAATCAAAAAAAATACAAAGGCAGTTGCTGCGGGAAGGGTTAGGCTCACGATCCGGTTCATAAACACCTCACTTTGGGGGTACTGTTATATTATAATATATACTTCATTTACACTAATGGTACATCTTGGAAAGAAAAAAAGCAACTTTTTTCCCCTGTATGGCAGGCCACCCCCTTTCCTTGGGGCAAAACCTTAAATAAAAGGCAGTCAAAATCGCAATCCGGCGACCAACTGACCACTTTTAGGAAATTCCCGCTGGTGGAACCCTTATGCCAAAGCTCCCCCCTGCTGCGGCTCCAAAACACCATTTCACCCTTTTCCAGGGTCAATTTTAAAGCCTCTTCGTTCATCCAAGCCATCATTAGCACCGTGCCGTCTTGCGCGTGTTGAACAATAGCGGGGGCTAAGCCTTGCTCGTTGTATTTTATTGGGTTCATTCTCCAACCTCGAAAACTTTCATAACCTCATCTCCCAAATGGTTTATCACCTTTACGGCTATTTTGCCAGTTTGCGGTTTTTCGAAGGGGCGGCTTGTGTCGCTGTGCAGGCCTCTCCAGACTTCTTCGTTTATTTCGCTTTTGAGTGCGGCTCTCAGTTGTTTGTATGGTTCGTTTTGGCCTAGGAAATATGCGTGCCGAACAAAGAAGCTTTCGCTGTTGTAGTTTGTGTCCACGAACCAGCAGGCTATGTCGTTTGCTTCGCTTGAACGAACTTCGCCTTTTACTGGGTCAAAGACATCTACGCCATTTATTTTTATTTGGTATTGCTTTTTGTCGGTTTCTATTATTTCCACATCGGGTTCGCCGAATACTACGAATAGGTTGCCTTTGCCGGTGTTTTTGAGGTCGCTGGCTAGGTGCAAATCTGCGTTCATTCGGGCTTTTATTATTTGCATTTTGCCTATTTTGGAGAGTTCTGCACAATGGGCATCGTAGTTGAATGCGCAGGAGATTAAGACATCAAAGTTGCCTTCTGCGGCTTCTTTGGCGGCATCTACGAGTTGTACTCTGGTAACCGTTCCGAATTCTGGTCCTATGAATATGGCGGCTTTTTTGCCGAAGTCGCCAGATGCGGCTATGTATTTGCCTGGATATGGTTCTAAACTTTCAAATTCTATTTTGTCTTCTTTGTGGCTTTGTTGTACCCCCGCACGTTTTAAGTTGTCCAATATAACATTAGCGAAATTCTGCGAGCTTTCTGTTTTTTCTGCGATATTTCCTTTTTCGTCCACGCAAAGCATTCTATGCGGGCTTACGCTTTCTACTGTGAAAGGTCCAGCGACCCTGATAATTTTTTTGTCTTCCAAAGGCTTGTCGTAGAGCGTTTCAAATTCGGCTTTTTGTGCTATTGACTCGTCTATCTCACGTTGCCGCTGTTTTTCCATTTCTGGTTTGTCTTTGTATTTTTCCCATATTTCATCTATTTCCGTGTTGTTGGCTATGCTTTTTAGCGTTATGTGTGGGACTTTTTGGTAATCAAAACCATAGATGATGTCATCGTTTTTTTTGAGTTTGTAATATGGATATTTGGCTCCCATTAGCCGTGCCCTTGCAAGTGCGAGCGCGACCCTGCTTGTGTCTATGCTTATCCATCTGCGTCCCCATTGCTCTGCGACATAAGCAGTAGTTCCGCTGCCGCAAGTAGGATCCAAAACTATATCGCCAGGATCAGAAGTCATTAAAAGGCAACGAGAAATAACTTTATTAGAAGTTTGAACTACATAAGTTTTTTCTTCGTCAAAGCCACCTTTTACTGTATCAGTCCAGACATTTGTAAACTTTGCTAGATTAAAATCTGTGGTATATCTCTTAGTACAAAGTATATTTTTTGAACATTGGATTCTATTAGCTTTGATTAAGCGATTCATACCATCTGTTCCAGAAGTCCAATGACGTCCTTTTGACGGTAGAAATTTTTCTCCTTGAAAAATAACAGCTTCATCAGTTTGATTTGCTCCTTGCGAAGAAGAATCACCATATCTAAATATCCGTTCATCTTTTGATAACAAATACACATTAAATTTTTCTTGTATTTCTAGTGGTCTAACTTTTCCTGTTTTTGTATTTTCAACATATCTAAAATTTTCATCTTCAATTTGAGGTTCTCTTTCTCTAAAAATTTGTCTATATTTTATTTTTTCTTTATTATTTGCATACCAAATTATAATATCACCTTCTCTGGATAATTCAGATGATGTAAAGCCGGATGTTGTCGAAAATATGATTTCGCTTACAAAATTCTCTTCCCCAAAAATTTCATCCATAATGGCTCTAACTCTGTGCACATTTTCATCGCCTATCTGCACAAAACAGCTTCCGCTTTCGGTCAGTAGTTCTCTGGCTATTGTCAAGCGGTCTCGCAAATAGGAAAGGTAACTGTGGATGCCGTTACGCCAAGTGTCGCGGAAAGCTTTTACTTGCTCAGGCTCTCTTGTTATATGCTCTCTCTTGCCGTCCTTAATATCGCGGCTCCCTGTGCTCCATTGAAAATTGCTGTTGAACTTAATGCCATAAGGCGGGTCAATGTAAATGCACTGGATTTTGCCCCTTAAACCCTCTCGCTCCGAAAGAGAAGCCATCACCTGCAAGCTATCGCCAAGAATAAAGCGATTTGTCCAGTTTTGGCTGTGGGAATAGAAATCGGTTTTATCTGCCCCCTCTGGTGCGCCGTTAAAATCTCCAAAAAGCTCCATTTGCCCTTTTTCTTTTTCTGCACTGGCTGAATTGCTCCTCAAATCGTCTATAATGTGCTTCGGGTGGATTTTTTCTTGAATATAAAGAGGTGGGGCATCGGCGAAAAGGGTGGCATCTTCCAAATCCTTTCCGCTCCAAGCCAGTTGGGGATCCAGGTCGATGTTCCTGCGGGCAAATTCCGCCTTTATTGGGGCAGAATCCACCAGTGTTTGATATTCCGCCGTTGGAATATTGGTTCTTTTCTCGTTTTTGTGAGTTATGGAGGTTATGTTAGGCATAGCTGAATCCTCTAAAATTTATATATTTACTGATATGCAAATGGAAATGGACAGAGTTAAAAATATTTCGTTTTGTGCGCATAATCCGCGCACAAATTTGCCTGCAAATGTCAGAAATAAAAGAACCGAAACTCTGTTTCAAAACAAATTTCTTAAACATTGGATATTGCAAAGTAATATATTTGGCGTTGGCGGCTCGCAATTTGCGGTTCCAGGTTTTGGAATAGCAGATTATGTTTTTGTAGAAAGCAATTGTAATATTACCGCATTTGAGTTTAAGATAAGTGACTGGCGCAAAGGATTTGCACAGGCGGCTCGCTATAAATGCTATGCCCACAGAAGTTTTTTGGTTGTTCCTTACGCTATAATTCATAGGATAAAGCCATTTTTCAAGGGGCTTAGGGACATAAATATCGGGCTTTATGCTTTTGATTATCAAGCAGGGTTCATAGAGGAAATTTACCAGCCAGAAATCAAAGAACCTTTTAGCAAAAACGCTCATCATAACGCACTATCCATTTTGAGGAGGAAGAGGAATTTCCGCAAGATCTGCGAAATCGTAAATAGCTAAACGGCAATTTTTAACTTGTGAGTTAAAATTATGAATAGAAAAATTCTCCAATTTAGTTCTATAAATTTCTGATTTTTTTAACCAATCTAGCAAATAGCTTAATTTTTCTGGATAAAGTTTAAATTTTTCCACTTTTCCGCATATATCACCAACAATTTTCCAATGTTGCAAAATTTCTTCCGTATCAGTTGAATCCGTATTTATATACGCAGAATTTTCAGACAACAACTTGTAAGAGGCGGCTTTGGAACTTTCAATTCTATGCCAAAGGTTTATATCCAAATAACGTCTATTTGGTTTTTTCATTGCCTTTTCTTCTCGCGGAACAAATCTATCTAATGAAAAATAGCGAAGAGAATTATACCAACCAAAAGCAACGGAATCACAACCTGCGGCAAACAAAAAAGGAGCAGGCATTAAGGAAAAACCGTGAATTATGTTATAATTTGCTTGTTTTAAGGCATAAGTTAAATACATTTGAAAATTTAAAACATCACTAGAAAACCAATGATTGCTCCCTGATGCTATAGTGGTTTCCGCAAGTAGATAAAAGCCCTTGACATTTGAATTGAAACCAGTTATTTCATCTACAAAATCTATCAGTGTTTCTTGATTTCTGAAACAGGATTGGCCAAAAGCGAGCGTTAGCAAGCATTTTTCTTGAATTTTCTGTTCATTCGCTATCTCATTTCCTATATCTAAAAAATTCTTTGCAATATTAGAAGATTCAGAAGAAAGCCCGTCTTGAATTACTATGTTCGGCAAAATGAAATTTTTCAAATTTATGCTTTTTTGAAAATCTAGGCATTTTTCAATTTCTTCTTTAATAAATCTTTCTCTACGTAAATCCCTATATTGCTTTGGCGAGAAGTAAGAATAATCGGATAGTAATTTTCCTATTCTTGCTTTATTGCCATATTGCTGGGCAGGTACGCTTGCGTAAAATAATGGGTCAAAATAAATTTCCGCTTTAGGGTAATTTTTCGATAATCCTGCTATTTTTTCTTTCAATTCCTGCAAACCTATATCTTTTGGGTTAAAAATACAGCCTTGAATAAAATTATTTTTTAACCCTTCTACAATTTTATCGCCTTCGGAATATCCGTGTTGTGCTAAAATCATAATCCCTCCAATATTTTATTTATGCTTGCCAAATTTGGTCTCAAAGCTGGTCTTTTTTTCAATGACATATCAATTAAATTGCAAAATTCCAGTGGTAAATCATCTCTTTCTTGTGTTATAGGAATTGCAGGTTGTCTCATAAGCCTATAGACGGTTTCTCCATCGCCCAAAGCTCCCTCGTGTATTGGATGTTTATTTGTTGCAAATTCAAAAACGGTAGCTGCTAGACTAAATAAATCGCTCCTAACATCCAACAAACCTCTATAATTAGCATCCAAAGTTTCTGGTGCTCTATATCTTAAAGTTCCTGGGCCAAATGTATTTTGGGTTAACGATATTCCTTGCGTTAAAAAGGCTATACCAAAATCAAAGAAAACAAAAGGTCTATAAGCTATGCCAGTTGCCATAATATTTTGAGGTTTAATATCCCTATATATAATTCCATCTGTAGAAAAACGATTCAAAACTTCTATGCCTGTTTTATATAGACAAAGTATATCTTTCCAATCCGGCGTTTTTGGCGTTTGTTTGTTTTTTTGAATTAACTTGTTTAACACATCACCAGGTAAAAATTCCTCTGAATACAAATATACATCCTTTCCTTCAAAATTCGTTCTTTGACCTGAAACAGAACCGAGAGAAACAATTTGGTTTCCTCCAAATTTTTCAATCAATTGAATTTCTCTCTCAGTTCTAGCTATAATTTCATTCGTAAATAGTTCTTGTTCGGCAATATCTGCAATGCTTGCGTCTTCCAATAAAGAGATTTTCAAGGCTTCTCTTTTAGATTGTTTCTCTATCTCATAAACAACTTTAAAACCACCCTTGCCAAGCAGTTTCAAAACTTTCCAATCTTGAAAACTCAAATTTTCTTGTTCATTCATCTGTTTGCCCCCTGTTCCGTAAATCTAGAAATCATTTCGCCAAAATCTTTTTCCATTTCAAAAACACTTGTGAATTCCGCAAAAGCCCACCTGCCAAATTCACCAGAGCTATTTACACCCGGAATCCAGAAAGTTTCCATCGTCTGCTTTTTCGCTCTTGCATCTTCGCCTCTAAAACCCTTTATTTCCACAATCAAATTCAAAGGAGAATCTTTACCATCGTCAATTAGCAAAATGAAATCTGGGATATACTTTCTTTCCGCAGAACTCATTAAATAAGGCACTTCAAAACCCATTCCCTGATTTTTTACGTAACACAAAACTTTTTCGCATTTTTCCGCAATGCGACAAAACTCACCTTCCCATTCACTATCCAAAATCGCATAGTTTATATGGCATTTTCTAGAATCGGTTTTAAATCGCAATTTTTTAGACGTGGTAAAATTTACTTGTCCTGTGCTTCCGAGTGGGTTATTGTCAAGCGTGATTTTAATATTGCCGCCGCCAGAACTGCCAGAATTTATGGCATTGAAAATACGATTACAGGCTTCGTTTGCTAATTCCAAATACATCAGTTGAGCTGGTTTTGCTCCGCCAATGCACTTGAAATAGCCAAAAAACCATTTTTCCACAATAGGTTTCAACTGTCCATATAAATAAAGCTCTGGAATACCATCGCCATCCTTGAATTTCGTTTCTAGTAGATGCTGGGTCAATTTCATCACTACGGTTTGAACACGAACATCACCTAAACGCTCAACGGTAAAATTTTCAGTTTGCCCTACAATACCAGCATTTTTAGTTATGGTTGGTCCCACAATTTCTGGATTTAGAGTATAAATACTGTCTTCGGTGAATTTTGCGTTCAGAATTTTATTGGGGAGCTCCGTTCTGTATCCTGCAATACGTGGGAAAGTTATCTCTTTTCCTTTTCTCTCCGGCATAGCAAAAATCCGTATTGTTTCCGCTGGTGGGTTCAATTTTGAAAGGGTAGGCTTTGCCGTAAAATCAAAAGGAATCCCAAAAATATCAGCATATTCGGGATTCAAAAGCCCTTGTTCATTCAATTCATAGCTTTGCCTACGTAGTGCTCTGCCAACAACCTGTTCGCACAATAATTGTGTTCCAAAAGCACGAACTCCAAGGATATGGGTCACAGTATTTGCATCCCAGCCTTCCGTTAGCATAGAAACGCTCACCACGCAGCGAATGCCTTCGCCGAGCTTTCCTTCTTTGCCCACAGTATTCATAACTTCACGCAGAATATCACCGTCTTTCAGATTTTCCTCTGCTTTGTAACTTCCTGTACGCTTGAATACTTCATGTTTGAAAAGGGCAATTTCATCTTCTGCCGCTTTGATAAATTCTTCGCTAAGTTTTTCCCCTTTTTCTAGTTGCAGAGAATCTATCAGAATGGTATTGGGTTTGGCAAGCGGTTTCATATTATCGTCAAAATTGCGGAACAATGGTAAACGCCCCATTCGTTCTTTGGAACCAGCAACATAGTCAAATAGCAATTTGGAAGTAGCAGTATTGTTGCACACTATTATAAAGCAAGGCGGAACTTTTATGTTTGCCTGCTGCCACAGCTTAAAAACTTTTTCATAATGTCCGTAAAGCGATTCCAAAGCACCTTGCAACTCTGGAGGCAAATTCAGAGAATTTAGATTATCATATTTGGCTCCGCCTTTTTTTGGCATTTTTTTGCCTATATGTTCCCATAAATTGCGGTATTTGGGAATTTCGGCAGAAACATTGTCCACTATCGGAACTCTCGGAAGTTTCACAATGCCACATTCAATAGCATCCATCAAAGAAAAATCGCTTACCGTCCAAGGAAAAAGAGTTCCTTCATCATAACCAGAGCCTCTCAAAAAAAATGGAGTTGCAGATAAATCTACAACAGTTTTAATCCCGATTTTCTTTTGAACTATTTCCAATCCACTAATCCAAACCCTTGCCGCCTCGTTATTTTCCTTTGATTCATCATCTAATTGGGCTGCTAATTCAGAAACTTTTTCTCTGTAACAATGATGAGCCTCATCGTTTATAACCATTATGTTTTTCATTGATAAAAACTCTGGGCAAACCCTCTGTAGCATTTGCCCTGGAGTTTCTTTTGTTTCTATTTCATTTCCGTGTCCTTGCAACAGTCGACGGCCTCCGGCAGATAATTCCATTTTTTCGCGAAGCATAAAATTATGATAATTGCTAACAATGATTTTTGCTTTTTGAATATCAGGGAGCATTTCACTTGGCACCAACTCTCTTTTGCTATAATAAGCGTCCACATCGTTTGGAAATAAAACACGCAGACGGTCTTTTATTGTTATGCCTGGGGTAACTACCAAAAAGCATTTGGTAAAATTTTTGCTATTCGGATGCCGAACAGCATTTATGGTTTGCCAAGCTATGAGCATAGCCATAACAGTTGTTTTTCCTGCTCCGGTTGCCATTTTCAGTGCAATGCGAAACAATTCGGGATTAGCTTCCGCATTGGAATTTCTTATGTGTTCCAAAAAATTTCTGCCTTCTTTTGAATGTGGAGCTGCCTCTGTTAAGTATATCAAGGTTTCCGCAGCTTCTATCTGGCAAAAAAATGGGCGAATTCCGCTGAAATTGAAATGCCGCCAGTGTTCCAATAGTTTTGCCGTTTGCGGAGTAACATTCCATTTTTCCTTGGGAAGATTTTTCCACTTCTCCAATTGCAGGCGTATAGCGTTTATAAAGGCGGCATCATATTTCTGCTTGTCTGTTGAAATGCTTTTTGCTTCTTCGGAGCGTAAATCCATTGCCATTTGGGAGTTTTGTTTTTGCGGCTTGGCTATGGGGGTTATAAAATCAGCACTTCTGCGTCTCTCAACAATTTTTTCGGTTGGCTGTCCACTGGAATCCAATTCCCAATGCTTTGTGGGCACGGAGTAGGGGGAATTCAAAATTGGAGAATCAAAAAAATCGGGCATATGCTACTTCATCCCCTTACCTGCCCGTTGCCCTTTAGCACCCATTTATAGCTGCACAAACTCTCCACGCCCATAGGCCCTCTGGCGTGCAGCTTGTCTGTGGAAATGCCAACTTCCGCTCCAAGCCCGTACTCGCCGCCGTCTGCAAAACGGGTGCTGGCGTTCAGCATAACGCTGGAACTGTCCACATTGTTTGCAAAATATTCCAATGCTCCGGCATCCTCTGCCACTATAGCATCCGTGTGGTGGCTGCCGTGTTTTTCAATATGCTCGCAGGCTTCTTTTACGCCTTCCACAAAAGCAACTGAAATTTGCAAATCCAAATATTCTATCCCGCATTTATCGTAGTGAAGCACCACGCCAGCTTCTTGCAGCGGTTTTAGAATTCGCTCAACGGCTTCCTTTGGCAAATCTTTGTGAAAGAGCACGGTTTCTGCGGCATTGCACACGCTTGGGCGCTGGACCTTTGCGTTGAATAAAATTTTTGCGGCTTTTTCCACATCCGCGCTTTTGTCCATATAAACATGGCAAATCCCGTTGAAATGCTTTATAACAGGAATTTTTGACTGCTCGCTTACAGCCCTGATTAAGCCTTCCCCGCCACGCGGGATAACCAAGTCTAGGTACTCGCTTTGCTTTAGCAAATCGCCTAGCAAGCTGCGGTCTGGGTTATCTATGTACTGAACGGCATCCTTTGAAATACCTAGTTCCGCAAGGGAGTCGCAAAACAATTTTGCCAAAAAAGAGCTTGAATGCACGGATTCTTTTCCGCCACGCAAAATGACGGAATTGCCAGCTTTAAAGCACAGAGCCGCGCCGTCTATTGTTACATTTGGGCGGCTTTCATAAATGAAAAAAATCGCTCCGAGCGGCACGCTTATGCGGCTGATGTCTATGCCATTTTTAAGCGTTCTGTGCTCCAAAATTTTGCCAAGGGGGTCTGCAAGCGAGGCTATCTCTTCCACGCCCTTTGCCATATCTTCTATGCGTTTTGGGGTTAGCGTAAGGCGGTCTATCATAGCTGGAGCCATGCCGCTTTCCTTTGCGGCATTAACATCCCTTTCGTTTTGCTCTATTATCTTCGCTTGCTGCTCGCGGAGGATTTGTGCCGTTTTTTGCAAAACATCGTTGCGTGTTTGCGCGCTTAAACTCCTCAATTCAAGCGATGCGTTTTTTGCTCTTTGAGCTATGTGTTCCGCAATCATTTTAAAATTTCCTATCTTTTGGCAAGATGGAGAAAAATATAGAAAAAAGCATTGATAAAACCCTGCGCAAATCATCGCCTGCAAGGGCTTGGAGCATATTGCTGCTCTGCCTTTGCTGCGTAGCTTTTGCGACATTTATCAGGTTTTTTGTTTTCTCAATTTGGAATTTTGAAGGGAAAATAATTCCTGTTTGCGAACTTGCTATGTGCAAAAAAAAATCCAAGGCTGGGGACTTGCTATCGGTAGCTACAAAAAGCGGGAACTCCATTTTGCTCTGGCAAGTTGGCAAAAGCGGAGATACCATAGACGTTCCAACGCCTTTTGGCAATTTGATCATAGAGGTTCCTGTAGTTGGGGATACTATATTTTTTGAATATCTGCACCCAATGCTATGGGATGCAGCCCTTGCCCTGTACAAAGAGATTTCACCAAAGGAAAAGATAACCACGGAAATTTCCCTTTGGAACATGGGAAAAGAGCTGCCTTTTTCTTATGTTGGCAGGGCGAGCATTTCAGGGCGCCCCGTTTCCGAAAGGGAAGTCGCTTTTTTGCCCTGGCAGGAGCTTAGAATTCTGGAGCTTCAACTGCAAAAAATTTTCCCAGTTTATGATTATGTCCGTTTTAAGAGAAGGCTTTTTGCAGATACCCTTGAAATCAAAAGCTTTGTGGTAGATGAGGAGCTATTTTACCTCTCATGCGAAAAAGACGAGCAGCAGAAGCTGTGCTTTGACAGCAGGGAAAATGGGTTCTTTAAAAAGAGCGAAATACAAGGAATTGCCTTTTAAATTTACTATATTAGCACTATGACTACGAAAACTAACAATCGAATTTTGATAATGGATGATTCATTAGCTTTGTTAAAAGTTATGGCCCAAACTCTTACCCAACATGGTTATGAAGTTGAAACAGCCACAAACGGCGTCCTCGGTTTGCATAAAATGGAAACTTTTCACCCAAGGCTTGCCATAATAGATATAATGATGCCAGAGATGGACGGTTACGAAGCGACCAGAAAAATCAGAGGAGCGTACCCAGAGACCAACGTAGTGATGTTTTCTGCCCAGCCGGCCACCGTTGTCGAAAAGAATGCGTTTGCCGCAGGTGCAGATCTGTTTTTGCAAAAGCCGCTCAGGGAACCAGTATTGCTAGGTATTGCCAAAAAATACACCACCGTTGAAGTTTCTGAGGCCGAAGAAGAACACGAAACAGTTTTATATTATGAACCTGACCAACCTTATATTGTGCATGTTAGAACCTGCTATTTTTGCGGTTGCGACCATGTGAACTTTTTTGTGCCGCGCAAAGAGGCTTATGAGGAATCTTGGGAATGCGGCATATTCCCAAAATACAAGCCTAAGGAAGGTTTTCTCAGATGGGATTTTATGTGCACAATGGTTGCCGTTTGCCCAAGCTGCTTGTTTGCCTCTTACGATATAAACGATTTTGCGGTGGACCCCAAGCACACCTCTTTTCCTTATAGCGGCGATGCCAAGCGTATTCTCTCAAGGGGAATAACAGCACGTAAAAAAATGGTCAATGTTGAAAATACAGAAACGGTATTCTCCAACCCCAACCGTGATTTGCAAAGGGTTATGGAATCCTTCCTATTGGCGGAAAAGGGCGGGAACGGCCTAGTTATAGGCGATAAACAAGGCGTGTATTGCGATATAGGTTTTTATACAACTATGTATGCTGTGTTAAAGTATGCCATGACTCGCGATAAAATTGAATATCAAAACAATTTGCGCGAATCCATCGAATTGTTTTCAAATCAGTTAAAAGTTCAAAACACATCGAGAGTCATAAGGGCAAAGACCTATTATTTTTTAATAGCCTTGAACATGGCAACCGGAGCTTCCATACGCGCAAACGAATTGAAACTGGAACTTGAGCATTTTTACCGCAGGATAGGCGGAGCAGATGATGCCTCCTTCGAGGAAAGGCTCTGGAACGAAAGATTGCTCTACATCTGGAAAGAAGGTGTAAACTCCGATGTCATCAGAGAATTTTAAAATGGCATTCCCGGAATCTTCAAGCCTTTGGTTATAGCTCCAACGCTTTCTTGATAGGCCTTGTCTTTTTTGGCGATAGCTTCGTTGAAAGCCGCCATTAGAAGGTCTTCCAAGGCTTCCACATCGCCAGCATCCACAGCGGATGGGGCAATTTTTAGTTCTGTCAAAGCCCCGTTGCCATCCAGGGTTACCTTAACCGCTCCGCCGCCCGCTTCTGCGCTAAAGCTCTGGCTCTGCAAGTTCTCCTGGGTCTTCTGCATCTGATTCTGCATTTTCTGCATTGAGCGAAGCATTTGCTGCATGTCCATTTTGGACCTCCTTTTTTATTCCGACTAATTTTAATCCCATATATTTTACAAAATCCGCTAGATGAGGATTCTCTTTTAAATCCTTTTCAAAGGGAGAAGCCTGTTGTTGGGGAGTCGCCTGTTGGGGCGTCGTTGGGGCAGACCTATGTGTCTGCCCTTCCGGCGCCCGTACCTGCGGCGGTGGGTTAGATAAAACTGCCGATTTTTTTTTGGCTTTCCTCTTTCAGGGGAGTGCTTCTGATATTTTCCAAAACTTCTTTTATATTAACAACCCTGTCTAGCCAAGCTATTTTTGAAAACTCCGCTTCTGTCAGCAAGCGTGGATTCAAGCCGTGCCTTGAGGAGCACCTTTCGCTGAGTTCGGTTATGATTTTTGCGATTCTCAAAATATCGCCTTGCTCAAAAGCAGGAGCGAGTTTTTTTAGGCTATCCAAATTTTCCTGGGAAATTTCAAGTGCCTCAGCGGGTATCCCAATTTTTGAATAGAGAAAATTGCGCAAAAATCTTATGAACCCTTCTAGAAACACCTGCACTTCCACGCCTGCTGCCATAGCCTTTTCCAAAACGGCAAAACTTCCCTTTGCATCGTGGGCTTCAAAAGATTGGACAAGCTCAAAGTAAAGGGTGTCTGGTGGAATACCAAGCGCATTTTGCACGGACTCTGCCGTTATTGAATTGCCGCTATAGGCAAACACCTCGTCAAAGATGGTCAGGGCATCGCGCATGGAGCCGTCTGCTTTTTCCGAGATTATGGAGAGGGCTTCCGGTGCAATTTTTATGCTTTCCTGCTCACAAACATAAGCGAGCCGTTTTGAAATTTGCATTGGAGAAAGCCTTTTGAAATCAAAGCGCAACACCCTGGAGAGGATTGTGGGCAAAACCTTGTTGACCTCTGTGGTTGCGAAGATAAAAACCAAATAGCTTGGCGGTTCTTCCAATGTTTTTAACATGGAAGTCCAAGCCTGTTTTGAAAGTGCGTGAACCTCGTCTATTATTAAAATTCGATACTCGCTGTTCATGGGCGGGTATTGAGTTCCGTCAAGAATTGTCCGCATATCTTCCACGCCATTGTTGCTAGCTGCGTCAATTTCCAAAACATCCATAGACGAACCTGCGGCTATGGCTTTGCAGCTGTCGCATTGCCCGCAAGGTTTTTCCCCTTTCGCTTTGCAATTAAGCATGGAAGCTAAAATCCTGGCGGAGGTTGTTTTGCCAACGCCTCTTGTGCCTGTGAATAGAAAAGCGTGGTGGACTTTATCCGTTGCAATAGCATTTTTAAGCGTTTGGGCAATATGCTCCTGCCCAACCATCTCGCTAAATGAGCGTGGCCGCCATTTTCTCGCCATTGCTATATAGGGCATGGGTGGTAATATACAATTTTTTTAAAAAATGAGAAAAACGTCAGCAGTTGTTTGCAAAATGAGCATAGTTGAACTTTTTTTCCCGTTTACAAGCGTCTAAGGTAATGAACCTTTAAATGGAGAATATGCTATGCATAATGACAACCTGCCCGAACTGTTAAGTCCAAAAGTGGACGTAATATTCAAATTGCTGTTCGGTGATGAACGCTACAAGGATTTGACAATCAATTTCATAAGCGCGGTTCTAGGATACAAGGACGGCGAACTGGAAAACATTGAAAAAATTATCTAGATTAGATAATGAGAGATTGCGTGAATGGCTTAGGTTCATTAACTCGGAGAAAAAAGAGGAATTTATGGAGTTGGCAGGAATAGATCCAGTGTTTGTGAAAGCCGTAGATGTTTTGGCTAC